>ERZ772974.169-NODE-169-length-50223-cov-9.346077_pt1 | contig 50223 bp, 42 predicted proteins | sample MGYA00580671_ERZ772974 | MGnify/ENA primary metagenome ERZ772974 (study PRJEB29015, sample SAMEA2738065) | human oral metagenome | biome: human oral; feature: human-associated habitat; material: saliva | place: China | collected 2218 ... | reverse complement strand
CCATAATCGTCGCAGCGCACGGAGAACTCGCTTCCTTTGCGGTACAAGGTTTCCCATCCCTTCACGGCTTTGGTCTTGGTGAAGAAACGATCTGTGGAGGAGAAGTAGACAACAGTGGAGGAGTTGGGGCTGATGCTCACGGTGGTGTACAATCCGCGGCCGCTGGCGTGCAAGATCTTCACGGTCAGGGTGTAGGCCGAACGGTTGACGATCTCCAACGTCGCGGCGGTGCGTGCTTGGGTTTGGGAGGTTGTGGGTTGTGCTGCGGAGTGTTCGACGGCCTTGGCGCTCTGCACCGCACCGAGTACGAGAAGCAGGAAGAAAAGGAGGTTTTTCATTTGGATTGTGGGTTATTGGTTTTGATGTTGCAAAGGTACATCGTCGGCGAAAACGCGGACGAGTTCCCACAATCTTGTGCTCTTTTTGCGCATATTTGCCTTCCTCTGGCTTGCAAGCTTAGGATGCCGTGCGCATCCCGCTCCAAAACATCCTCTCGATGGTCTTTTCTTCGATCTGCTCTTGTACGCCCCGCGGAAATACGCAAAACATCGCGCCGTCTGTCCAAAGAGAGACGGCGCGATGGGAGCGGTGGCGGGGATGGTGCACCGGCAGCGAGGATGGTGCACAAGCAGATTCTATCGCACGATGAGTTTGCTCCCTTTCAGCACGTGGAGGCCGGGCGCGTTGGGGGCAATGCGGCGACCGCTGAGGTCGTAGTGCGACGAAGGGGCGGAATCGGCGGTGCGAACGGGGGCGATGCCCGTCACATAGTTGCAAGTGAGGGTGACATCGGCGGTGAGTCCGTCGGCGCCGACGGGGAGACCGGTGAGCGAATCGAACTTGTACTTTTCCAATTCGGGGGCTTCGTAGGTCAATGTGCTGCCGGCCGGAGCGAAAAACTGCTCGTCGGGGAGCAAGCTGCGGCCGTCGGTGGCGAAGCGGTGGTGCACCGTGACCCGGAAATAGGGGGCGAGGCGGAAGGAACGTAGCTCGTAGGCATGACCATAGACGTTCCAACCGGTCATGCCGCCCACCACGCCGTCCCAATATTCGCCGTTCGTGCCTTGCACACGCCAACTGCGGCGGTCGGCATTGAGCGTGAACGAGAAGTTACCGGGGGTGTCGCCGACGAGGACTTCGCCGGAACGGGGCAGCTCGGGGAGGTATTTTTCGGTGGCGGGATGGTACAACTGCCAGCGCGCACCGTTGCGGCGCAACTGCCAGACGTACATCGGGTCGGCACCGTCGGGCGCGATTTGACCTTGCAACACGCGGCCGTTGTCGGGCGAGACGTTGCGATAGCCGGCGCGCTCGGGGGCGGACGTCGAGGTATCGTAGAGCAACACGTAGCTGCCGTCGGTCAACTCGGCGATCGGTTCGCCCGCGGCGGCGACACCGGCATGGGCATCGCCTTTGTAGACGAGTGTGCGGTGCACATCGGCATCGGGGGTCAGGGTGATTCCCTCGGCGGGAAAGTCACTGACGGTGTAGAAGGGGATGGCGGGGGCATGCAGCACGAAGCTTTCGCCCACCGCCACGGCAAGGGTATCGGTGGCCAGCAATGCGCCGTGTTCATCGATGGCCGTCAGAAAAACCCGGTGATGGGTTTTCTTGTAAGTGAGGGTCAGCGTGAGTGGAGTGTCGCCGGCGTCGAGCGGGGAGAGCGTCGACTGCAAACGATAGCCGGGCAGCTGCGGAGCGACCAGCGTGCGTTCGTCGACCGGTACATAGCGAACAATGGTAGAAAGCGGGTTGCCTTTGGTGTCGACACACTGAATCGTGACACTGCGTGCGGCCACGAACTGCCAACCCGTGCCTTGCGGACGCACCGCGTCGGGGGCGCCAGTGCTGCTACCCGAACTGATCACTCCGGGATAGGTGGGCGAATCGGCAGCGATGGGGAAAAGCGTCTTGCCGGAAGCAGAAAGCGTGTAATCGGCCGTGGCGGGATGATAGGTGGCGGTGAGGGTGGCGCCGTTTTTGGCCACACTCACGGGGAAGGCGTAGCGATCGATTTTCTTCGTGGCGGGCGTGCCTACAAAACGACCGGTGGCGACGTTGCGCAGGCGGAAGGTGAAGGTACCGCCCGACGTGTTGAAGGGCGAGGCGTCCACGAGTTCCCACGCATTGTTGCTGTTGTCGAGCTGTGCGGTGTGGGTGAGTTCGGCGGCGTCCGTCTTATCGGCGAGCATCGTGCCCCTGAATCCGTCGACGGTGTTGCGCAAGAGGTAAACTTGTCCGGTTTTGGGAAGCGAAGCGGGGGCTTGCACCATGGGTTTCGCGACGTCGGTCACTTTTTGACCGCCGACAAAAAGCCAAAGACCACCGTTGCCGCCGGCAGGATCGGAATAGAGGTTCACGGCTTGGCCTTGTCCGGGCATCGAAGCGTTGAACCACAGGCTGTTGTTGGCCGCGGAGCGGATGGTGTAGTAGCGATAACCGTCGGCGGTGCCGTAGCCTTTATCGCCGAGTACGAAGTCGTAGTGCTTGGCCGTTCGATCGTAGTTCCAACGTCCGGCGACGGAAGTGGCCGTGGGCTGCGGGGCAACACTGCCTTCGGGAGCAGCTTTCGACACGAGGGCGAAACTACCGGGGTGGTTGCTGTCTTGCTCGAAACGCCAGAGTTGTGCGTCGGCTGCGGTCGTGCCGTCGGCGGCTTGCGGGGCGGTCCACAGCCGATCGGCGGCGGCGCCTTTCGCTTTGTACTGCGCGACGAGCGGAGAGTCGGCGGTGAGCAGCGTGATGCAGCGACCTTTGCGATCGTTGTCGGCGGCGCGCGTCACAAGGCGGTAGTAAGTGTTGTTGTCGGCCGTGCTCACTTCGGGATAGACCATCGAAGCGGGCTTTTCGTCACGGAGGAAGGCGCGGTCGTACTCATACTTATTGTAATTGAGCATCACGGTGTCGGCCTGCATGCGGCGCACGAAGCTGCTGAAGTTCTTTTTGGCTTGCGGCGACCAACCGGCTTCGGCGATGGCAATGAGGCGCGGGAGGGCCAGGTGCTCCATCACATCGGCGGTGGCCACGTGTTCGGTCCAGAAGGTGCCCTGCACACCGATCGAGTGTTTGAAGTCAGTGGGCTGTTCTTCGTAAGTGGCTTTCAAGTGGTCGGAGCCATTGCCGGGTAGCGTGGCCATCCAGCCTGTTTTCGCGGGGGCACGGTTGATGTAATAGGGGCCGTAGACGGTGTAGATGCTGGGGAGTCCGAGCTCGTTGGCGATCTCGGCACCGCGACGTGCGGGCACCCAGCAATAGACCGTGGCGCCGGTTTTCTTCATGAGCTGAAGGTCGGCGCCTTTCTCGGTCACGGTTTCGTTCCAAACGGAGATTTTGCGACCTTTCGAGCGGAGATAGGTGCTGATTTCGTCGATGAAGTGGGTTTGCAGCTGGCGATAAGACGTGAGCTTCAAGCGCTTGTACATCTCTTGGCACTGCTTGTTGTTCTCCCATGCCGTGGTGGGGCATTCGTCACCGCCGATGTGGATGTTCTCCGAGGGGAAAATGTCCATCAATTCGTCGAGAATGTCCTTCACAAAGCGCACGGCTTTGGGGTCGGCCACGTTGAGCACGTCGGTGAACACCCCACCCCACGTTTCCACGCGGTGCGGGCCGCTCGGATTGCAGGAGAATTGCGGGTAGGCGGCCATGGCAGCCGAGAAGTGGCCGGGCATGTCGATCTCGGGAATCACCTCGATGTGGCGTTCGGCCGCGTAGGCGACGATGTCTTTCAACTCAGCACGCGTGTAGAAGTAGGGGCCGTAGGGACGATTCGTCCAGTAGGCGCCGTGCTGCATGGAGGTGACGTAGGTGTTGGACGCCACGGAACCAACCGAGGTCAGCCGCGGATATTTTTTCACTTCCCAACGCCAACCTTGGTCTTCGGTGAGGTGGAAGTGGAACTTGTTGAGTTTGTACACCGCCATGAGGTCGAGCATGCGTTTGATCTCGTCGACGCTGAAAAAGTGGCGGGCCACGTCGAGCATGAAGCCGCGATAGGCGAAGCGCGGGCCGTCGGTGATGGTCAGGCAGGGCAATTCATAGCGCGTGACGGCTGCATCGTGCACACCGGCGGCGACACAGGCGGGCAGCATCTTGTTGAGACTGGCGAAAGCGTAGAAAAAGCCGGTGGCCGTGGCGGCTTCGATCGTCACGCCTTCGGGCTGCACGGTCAGGCGGTAGCCTTCTTGACCGAAGGTGTTCGTCGCGTCCTTCACTTGTCGGAGCGTGACGGCGGTACCGGCGGCGCCGGTCGCAGCGGTGGCCGTGTGACCGCTCACTTTGTTGAAGTTGCTGACGAATTTACGTACTTCTGCGCGCACAGACTTGTCGAGGCCGTCACCGCCCACCGCAAAAGTTGCGGGGAAGACGAAGGTGCCGGTCTGAACGCTCATTTGTTTGGGAAGAGGCGTCAAGTTGACAAACGGTTGCTGCGCACTCATTTTGCCGAATGGCAACAAAAGAAAGGCGGCGAGTAGAGAAAGGTGCCGAAATTTCATGGGCGGGTAGAGCTTGTGGGGTGATAGGTGACAAAACGTGCCGTATGGCAAATGCTGTCGACGAATGATTGCTACAAAGTTAGCATTTTATTCCTATTCTTACACTTCTTCCGTGGAGAAAGTCAAGCGAAGCTGACAATTCTTCCCGTGTGAAGACAAAAACTCACCCGTTTTCTGGTTTTTCCTCCCCGTTTTCCGGCGAAAGTCTCCCATTTTTTCGCCGGCCACGGGGGGCTGCGTCGGAGACCGGGCGGGCAAAAGTGCAGAGACGGCAACGCCCCTCCGTCCGCGGGGAACGAAGGGGCGCGATGGGGGAAGGCTTTACAAGAAAGCGATCAAACAAGATGTGCGATGAGGGATTCGCGATCGCCGGGCAGGTAGTCGATGACGGGAATCTCGATCATGGTGTAAGCACCGGGGCGTTGGCGCAACGAAGCGCGGGCGACGTTGACCAAGACTTGCGCGGTGAGGGCGGGATTGTTGATCTTCATGTCGAACGAGAAGAGCTGATTGTGCGTGCGTCCCGAGACACCTTTGCGCGTGAGGTGCACACCGTGACCCACATCGTTGAGGGCGTCGACAGAAGCCACGGCCTGTACGTGCGTTTCGTCGTTGACGAAATAGGGATCGGCCTTGATGGCGGCTTCTACCCGGGCGAAATCAGCGCCGGGCTCGAGTTCGACGTAGACCATACGGCGGTGAATGCCGGTGCCAAGGGGGATGGTGACCGAAAGGGCATCGCGAACGCCATCGATAGCGCGAACGGCTACCGAGTGTCCCATGGAACGGCCGGGGCCGAAATTCGTGTAGCTCACGCCTTTCGGAGCGAGGCTCTCCATGAGGGTGCGCACAACAGAGTCGGAACCCGGGTCCCAACCGGCAGCTACTACGCTCACAGCGTTGTGTGCCTTGGCGACTTCGTCGAGGGTGCGGCGGAGATCGACGATGCTGGTGTGAATGTCGAAAGAATCGACGGTGTTGATGCCGAGGGCCAAGCACTCTTTGGCGTAGCTTTCGACGCTGCGTGTGGGCGTGGCCAGAATGGCAACATCGACTTTCTCGAGTTCTGAGATGTGTTTCACCACAGGATAAGCGGCGAGTTCTGCGGGACGGTCGGCGGCACCATTGCGGCGAACCACACCAACGCATTCCATATCGGGAGAAGCTTCGATGGCTTCAAGGGCATACTTTCCAATGTTTCCGTAGCCGACGATGGCAGCGCGAATTTTCTTTTCCATAAGAAGTGATGAGATTGATAGTTTTAGTTGTTCCTCCGCATCTTTGCCGAGGAAATCGTCAGTGGCGGTGCGATCAGTTCGGACCGATCCGCGACCGCCGCGCGGTGCTTTCGCACTGCGCTGCAAATTTAGAAAGCACAGGCCGAGTGACCAACGCTCTGCGGCGTTTTTTGAGAACGAAATGGCTCAGTTTTGCACTCTTTCATTGTGCGCGCGCAACAGGAACAGGCCGACGGCGGTGAGCAAGCCGTTGAACACGAGCAGTTCGTAGCCAAATTTGTAGTTCCACCACACGGGAGCCATGCGGTCGAGCACACCGCAAATCAACGGCGAGAGCACGACTACCCACGGAACAAAACGATCGCGAACGCGAACGCGGGTGAAGAGACCGAAAGCAAAGAGACCGAGCAGTGGACCGTAGGTGTAAGAGGCCATGACATAGATGGTGTTGATGACATTCGGGCTGTCGACGGCGGCGAAAATCCACACGCAACCCAGACAAGCCAGCACCATCAGGGCGTGAACTCGCCGACGGAGACGCACATCATCTTCGCGTTCGAGCAAATCGATGCAGCAACTGGTGGTCAAGGCCGTGAGGGCGCCGTCGGCAGCACTGAAGGCCGCGGCCACAATGCCCAATGAGAACGGGATCACCACCCACGGACCGAGGGCACCGCTGCTGACCAGTTGTGGCAGGAGGGCGTCGGGTTTGGCAGGCAGGGCGATGCCTTGCGCCGCACAGAAGGTGTAGAGCAAAATACCCAAAGCGAGCAACAGGGCATTGATGGGCAGAAAGGCCATGCCGTAGAGGCACATGTCTTTCTGTGCGTCGCGAAGCGTGCGGCAGGTGAGATTTTTCTGCATCATGTCTTGATCCAACCCGGTCATCACGATCACGATGAAAATGCCGGAGAGGAATTGCCGCCAAAAAGCTTGTGGACTCGCGAAGTTCCACTCAAAGACACGGCTCATGGGGCTTTCGCGCACGGTGGTCCACACGCCGTGCCAGTCGAGTCCCATGCGTGCTGCCACGGCCCACAGGGTGCCGCCGAGCGCGAGGAGCAACATCAGACTTTGAAAGACATCGGTGTAGATCAGTCCCGCTTGTCCGCTGCGATGCGTGTAGAGCCAAATGAGCAACAGCGTGACGGCCGCGGTGACGGGGAAGGGGATGCCGAAAGGCGCGGCGATGAAGGTGTGGAGCACCAAGCCGGCGACATAAAGGCGGGCGGCGGCACCGGCCAATTTGCTGAGAAGGAAAAAAACGGCACCGGCGCGGCGTGTTTTCGGACCGAAACGACGCGAGAGGTAGCCGTAAATGCTGGTGAGCCGCAAACGATAATAAACCGGCAGGAGGACGAGCGCCACAATGATATAGCCCACGATGAAACCGGCGCACATTTGCAAATAGGTCATCCCGGTGGTGGAGGCCCAAGCGGGAACACTCACCAACGAAACGCCCGAGATGCTGCCGGCAATCATGCCGAAAGCCACCATGGGCCAGGGGGCGGAACGGGCGGCACGGTAGAAAGCGGAATTGCCGGTGCGACCGTGACGACGTTCGGCGAGACGAGAGAGGAGAATGAGCAGGGGGAAATAGACCGCGAGGCCGATGAGCATGAGAAGCATGACGCGCAATTATAGGGAGTGAGGCGGTGAAATGAGCGATCAGGCGTCGATATTCCGGGCCGACGGGGGAGAATCGGTGGCATCGGGCGTGCGGAACCAACTTTCGCGGACGGCGCCGGCATACCACGCGGTGAAGGGAGATTCCTCCACCAGCGGACGCGTGTGCAAAAGGCGATGTGCACGATCGAAAACCAGAAGTTCGCGCGAACGGCTGCCGCCTTCGACGGGAAAAAAGCGGGCCACGGCAATTCGCTGCTCGTCGATGCCGACGGGAAACGGCTGCCGCGCCAAAAAACGAGCAAAACTCGCGCGCGCGGCCTCGGTCTCGTCGGCGGACTGGGGGGATTCGTGAATTGACGACACCATATATATAATGCGTAGGACGCGCTTTAGGGCGTCGGCGTGGTCGGACGCACCGCTACCAGGCGCAAGTTGGACAAAGTCAGCACTTGCGGGTAGGACTGCCACCCGACATTCTGCATCAACTGCACTTCGATTTCGCGAACCGGGGCGCTGCCGCCCAGCGTCATCCGCAATTCCTGATCGCGCTGGTAGGAATAGATGCCGTTGGCAAAAGTTTCGGTGGAATCGTTGGCGTAGCGTACACTGACCACCGAGGCGGCTTGCTTGAGGCCCTGCATGTAGAGCCAGTCGGCGGAGAAAAAGAGCGAAAGCGTGGCGTGGTTCGGCACTTTCTTCCCGGGCTGCACGCGAAAGGTGACGTGCGGTGACACTTGGGCGGTGAGCACGCGCTGCTTCGCCTGCCAAATCAACAAGGAATCGCCACTTTGTGCCGTGCCGCTCCCGGTGGCTGTGCCGTTGCCTCCGTTTTGGCCGTATTTGTTTTGGATGCGGGCATACACTTCCTTCATTTCGTCGGCATGGCGCGAGTAGTAGGCCAGCGAATGATCGAACTCTTGGGCGGTGATGCCATATTTTTTGAACACCGACAGCCGGTATTCGATCGGTGCCGTGGGCACACTGTCTGCAAGTTGCTCGCTGAGTGTTTGCGCCAACTGATAATCATAGAGCACATCGGCCATGCGCTCGGTCGGCAACACGTCTTTCCGCTCATTGCCGGGGCCGCAGGCGACCAAAAGGGCCAGACCAAAGCAACAAACGGGCAACGAAAAATGCTTACCTCTCCTCATCATGCCTGTTTTTCCCCTTCTTCGGCGCTGTCCTCGGGCGAGGAGGACGTCGAACGTCGGCCGCCGAGCAACACCGACAGGTATTTATAGTAGAAAAGAATCATGGCAACGGCGCCAACCGAGATGGCTGAGTCGGCCAAATTGAAGATGGCGCCGAAAAAGGTGCCGCCGCCCAACACGGGGACCCAATCGGGCCAGGTGAAAAACGGGAAATAAAACATGTCGACCACCCGCCCGTGCAGGAATGTGCCGTAGCCTTCGCCCATCGGTACGCAATGGGCCGGGGCGGCTCCCAATCCTTGCGGGAAACTCTCCGTGAAACAGAGCCCGTAGAAGAAGTTGTCGATGATATTACCGAAGGCGCCGGCAATGATCAGCGACAAACAAACGACGAACCCCAACGGCGCGCTGCGGCGTATCTGTTTTACCAGCACATAGGTGAACAATCCGACGGCGGCCACGCGGAAAATGGACAACACCGCCGTGCCGATGAAGTCCATGCCGAAGGCCATGCCGTGATTCTCCGTGAAAAGGATGTAGAACCAATCGGTCACGTGGATGCGTTCGCCCAAACTCATACTGGTTTTGACGAGATATTTGATGACTTGGTCACCGACCACAATGCACAAAAAGAGGAGGGTGGCCAGACAGGCGCGAAGTTTCATAATGTTTTGGGGATAAATGCGATGGTGGAAGAGGGCGCCACGCTGCGCGGCACGGATGTTGAAGCACAACCTGTCGCGCAGCGTGACGAAAACGGGGGTCGGGGCGCCGAAAGTCCGAAGCGGCGATCGGCCGGATCGCTTTGAGGAGTGAAGGCTTCGCCACGGAGCGGCGAAAGTCCGGGAGTAGACTCACCGATGCGAATCGAAACCCGACCAACCATCCTACTTTCCTTGTGCCAACTTGGCCTCTATGCTCAAAGTGGCGTGGGGCACGGCACGAAGGCGCTCTTTGGGGATCAATTGTTTGGTGACTCGGCAAATGCCGTACGTCTTATTTTCGATACGAACCAGTGCGGCTTGCAAACCGGTGATGAATTTGCGCAGTCGCTCGGCACTATTCATAAGTTCTTCCAGAGATTGAACGGTTGAGCCTTCCTCGAGCGCATGATAAGTCGGCAGGGTGTCGTCGATATCATTGCTGTTGCGCTTGTTGAGTGTGGCCATCACCTCCTCATACTGTCCCTTCGCCACGCGAAGTTTCTCATTGATGAGTTCGCGAAATTCCGCAAGTTCCTCATCAGAATACCGTTTTTTTTCTTCCATGGTGCAATTGGTTATGGTAAAGAATGCGGGCATGCCCGCCTCCCCCACCAGTTCGCGCTGTCCACCCGGTGGGCGTCGGACAGCCGTCGGGGCGGCGAGCTGCGGGCATGCGCGGTTATGCTTTGGTGATCTGCAATTTCACGGCGGCGCCCTCCACGTCGAAGGTCACTTCCGAGGACACATTGGCACGCACCTCGAGGCTTTCGCCGAGCACTTGCGCACAAATGAAGTCCTTGTAGTCGGCTACGGCACGTTCCACCGCGGGATTCGATTCGAGCACAATGTGAATGCGATCGGTAATCTCGAAGCCGCTGTCTTTTCGCAGGGCTTGGATGCGTTTTACGATCTCGCGTGCCACGCCTTCGTTGCGAAGTTCGTCGGAAATCGTGATGTCGAGCGCCACGGTCAGCGCACCTTCGTTGGCAACGCTCCAACCGGGCATGTCTTCACTGATGATTTCCACATCGCTGCGCTCGATCAAGCAGTCTTGTCCCTCGACGTTCACGGTGAGTTGTCCGCGCGTTTCCAATTCTGCAATCTGTTCTTGACTGATAGAAGTGACGACATTGTTCACGGCCTTCATGAGTTTGCCGAACTTCTTGCCCATCACGCGGAAATTGCACTTGACTTTCTTCTCCAGCATGTTGCCTTCGACGAAATCGATGGCTTTGACGTTCACTTCGTCGAGGATGAGCTGGCGCACGGCCTCGAGTCTCGCTTTGAGTCGGGCGTCGTGTACCGGAATGGCAATGCGTTGCAGCGGCTGGCGCACAATGATGCGTTCCTTCTTGCGCAGCGAGAGCACCAACGAGGTGGTTTGTTGTGCCAACTCCATGCGGGCTTCGAGTTCACTGTCGATCAGCGACTCATCGGCCACGGGGAAACGATCGAGGTGCACGCTCTCGGCAGTGGCTTGTTGCGTGCCGGCGGTCAAATCCTTGTACAGACGATCGGCATAGAAGGGAGCAATCGGCGCCATCAAGCGGCTCAGCGTGAGCAAGCAGGTGTAGAGCGTCTGATAGGCGGCTTGTTTGTCGGTCGTCATCTCGCCGGCCCAGTAACGCTTGCGGTTCAAGCGCACATACCAGTTGGAAAGATTGTCGACCGTGAAGCTTTGGATGAGACGACCGGCCTTGGTCGGTTCGTAATCTTCGTAGCAAGCTTGTACTTCGCGGATGAGCGAATGGAGTTCGCTCAAGATCCAACGGTCGATTTCGGGGCGTTCGCTCACGGGCACCTGCGGTGCGTCGGGATCGAAGCCGTCGACGTTGGCATACATCGAGAAGAAGGAATAGGTCTGAATGAGTTTGCCGAAGAATGTGCGGCTCGTTTCGAGCACCCCCTCCGAGTCGAACTTCAGGTTGTCCCAGGGAGCGGAGTTGGTAATCATGTACCAGCGCACGGGATCCGAACCATATTCGCGAATGGCGGCGAAGGGATCGACGGCATTGCCCAGGCGCTTCGACATTTTCTGGCCGTTCTTGTCCAGCACAAGGCCGTTGGAGATCACGGCCTTGAAGGCTACGCTGTCAAACACCATGGTGGCGATGGCATGCAGGGTGAAAAACCAACCGCGCGTCTGGTCTACGCCCTCCGCAATGAAGTCGGCGGGATAAACCGTGCGATTGTCGAGCGCGGCCTTGTGCTCAAACGGATAGTGGATTTGGGCATAGGGCATGGCACCCGAGTCAAACCACACATCGATCAGGTCGCTTTCGCGGTGCATCGGGGCGCCGGTGGGCGAAACCAGCACAATGTCGTCGACATACGGGCGATGCAAGTCGATGAGGTGGTAATTCTCGCTGCTGTAATCGCCGGGCACGAAACCTTTGTCCTTGAGCGGGTTGGACTTCATCACGCCGGCGGCCACGGCTTTCTCGATTTCGTCATACAGTTCTTGGATCGAACCGATGCAAACCTCCTCGCGCGTCTCGGTGTTGCGCCAGATCGGGAGCGGGGTGCCCCAATAGCGCGAGCGACTCAGGTTCCAATCGTTGAGGTTTTCGAGCCATTTTCCGAAACGTCCCGTACCGGTCGATTCGGGTTTCCAGCGGATGGTTTCGTTCAGGGCGATCATGCGGTCTTTGGCCGCAGTGGAACGGATGAACCAGCTATCGAGCGGATAGTAGAGCACCGGTTTGTCAGTGCGCCAGCAGTGCGGATAATTGTGCACGTGCTTTTCGATCTTGAAAGCGGTGCCCTCCTGCTTCATTTCCATGCAGATCACGATGTTGAGGTCCTCGGCTTTGTTGGCAGCGGCCTCATCGTATTTGCCTTCCACCGTGAAACGCGGGTCATAAGCGTTCTTCACGTAGTCACCTGCGTGGTGTGCATAACGCGCCGTGTCGACGCAGTGCTGAACAAAGGGTTCGGCGCAAGCTTCGAGCGTGTAGTAGCGGCCGGTCAAGTCGACCATGGGGCGAGTCTCCCCGGCCTGATTGAGAATGAAGAGCGAAGGGATGCCGGCGGCCTTGGCCACCTTGGCATCGTCGGCACCAAACGTGGGCGCAATGTGGACAATGCCCGTACCGTCTTCGGTGGTGACATAGTCGCCGGGGATGACACGGAAGGCGCACTCACTCATTTCGACAAAACGATCGCGACCGATGCTGAAAACGCGGTCGGCGTGCGCCGCAGCGTAGTCTTGCACGAAGTCGGCAGCCGTGTCGTTGAGCGGTTCGCAGGGCTTTACCCAAGGCATGAGCTGCGCATAGCGCATACCCACGAGGTCGCTGCCTTTGAAGTGGGCCACTACGCGATAGGGCAACACCTTGTCGCCGGGCGTGAAGGCCATTTCGGCTTCGGCGCCCTCGGCCTTGAAGTAGGCAGCCAGGCGACTTTCGGCCAGGACGGCGGTGATTTGCTCGCCGTTGTAGGGGTTGAACGTCTGCACTGCCACGTAGTCGATGTGCGGACCGACGCAGAGGGCGGTGTTCGAGGGGAGGGTCCACGGCGTGGTGGTCCAGGCGAGGAACACCGGGCGGCCCCATTCGGTGAGTGCCGCGGGGGCGTCGAGTATTTCGAACTGAGCGGTGACCGTGGTGTCCTTCACATCGCGATAGGCACCGGGCTGATTGAGCTCGTGACTCGAAAGGCCCGTGCCGGCAGCGGGGCTGTAGGGCTGAATGGTGTAACCTTTGTAGAGGTATCCCTTGTCATACAGCTGACGAAGCAGCCACCAGAGGGTTTCGATGTAGGAGTTTTCGTACGTCACATAGGGATGTTCCATGTCCACCCAGTAGCCCATGAGATGCGAAAGGTCGGCCCATTCGCGCGTAAACTTCATGACGTTGCGACGACATTGGGCGTTGTATTCCTCGATCGAGATTTTCTTGCCGATGTCTTCCTTGGTGATGCCGAGTTCCTTCTCCACACCGAGTTCAACCGGCAGGCCGTGCGTGTCCCAACCGGCTTTGCGCTTCACTTGGAAGCCTTGCATCGTTTTGTAACGGCAGAACACGTCCTTGATGGTGCGCGCCATCACGTGGTGAATGCCCGGATGCCCGTTGGCCGAAGGGGGGCCTTCGAAAAACACATACGCGGGACAGCCCTCGCGCTCTGCGATGCTTTTGTGAAAGAGGTCAGTCTCGTCCCACTCTTTGAGTACTTCTTCGTTGACGGCGTAGAGGTTCATCCCCGTGCGCTCGGTGAACTTTTTTATCATAGATCGATGTCGCGTTACGTTTCGAGGTAAGGAGCTTGTGATCTGCCGGCCTCGCCGCGATGCGACGGGGCCCTCACTGCGCCTGAGGCAAAAGCGCTCCGCAAAAAGGGAGGCCCGCCCCCACACTCTCCGAAGAAAGGGATCCAGACGGGGAGAAACAGGGAGGCGCCGCGGGGCAAGGAAAGACAAGCTGACGCTTTGAGAGACGTCGGTGCAAATATACTACTTTTTTCGCAAACGATTTGTGCGTTCGTGGGCATTTGTACACCTGCGCGCGCAACGGTCGCGACAGACCACGGCGTTCGGCAGAGCCTACGCCCCTTCGCGGGGCGATTTTCACAGAGGCGAAACTCCGCACACAGGGAGGTTTCGCCCGAGAATCGCCCTCTGACGCGCCGCCCTGCGGAGTCTTCGGAGAAAAACGCCCAACGATCTGAAAAAACACGGGGACTAAGCTCGAAAACACGGGAGGTTTCCGAGCTTAGTCCCCGTGTTTTCAACGGGCGTCGCCGATGTCACAATACCAATCAGGGTTGAAAGCGCACGTGCACGGTCTTGACCAAACGCAACAAGTAGGTTCCCACCGATTTACCGGCCTTGCGCACATGCGAATTTTCCAGGAACGAGAAGACGGAACGCGCTTCGTCGCAGAGATAGGGGACGGAACGCCCCTCTACCTTGTCGTAGAGCTCCGGTTCGCTCGCGCCACGGAGGGTGGCATTGATGATGTTGAGTTTTTCGCCCCGCCAGAAAGCCGCCAGCGCGGCAGCTTCTTGGCGCGTGGGGATGTGCCACTCGGCCAACTCGCCCTCTTTGTAGCCGGCTGCGTACTGCGCCGCCTCGTCGGAGGCGGTTTCTGAATAGGCCGAGGCCACCGGATCCCACTGCGCGCGACTGATCAACAGGAAATCGGCTTCACTGCCGACAATGTTCTGCACCAGCGCCACCACATGGCCGTTCCACAGGCGCCCCTCCCACGTGGTCTGCGGCGTGGTGCCGCCTGTGCCGCCACCGGCGGGCGGTTGGGGTTGAACGGGCGGATTCACGACCGTTTTACCGAAACTGAATGTTTGCACTACGGGGGCATTCCAAGCGGCCACCGAGACGTCGCCCACCGTACCCCCGGCCGCGTCGTCGACAAAGGCCCCTTCGAAACGATAGGGTGTGCCGGCCACCAGCGCCTGCGGATAGGTGTAGCCGTACACGGCCTGTTCGCCATTGCGCGTCCAGCGAATACTCAATTGTGTGGGAGATTTGCCCGCGGGCAAGAGATAGTGAACGCCGGAAGTCCAAACACCGTCCGCGCCCCGCGTGAGGGGAACCGACACGCGCCCTTCTCCGCTGCGTTCGCCCGCAAAGTTCAGCGCGGTGCAGGCCGGAGCGATCTCAATGGCGGCGGCAGTCGCATCGTTCGGCAATTGAGTCAGTCGCAACTCCGCTGCCGTCACCACGGGCGCCAGCAGCAAATGCACCTGGCTGCGCTTTTCGGCCACAGTGACGGACGCTTCGGCACGCAAAATGGCTTGATCGAACAGGGCATTCGCACCGTTTGGCCACACGGCGGAGTTCCAGGTGGGACGCTCGGGAACGGCGCTCGAAGAAGGCAGGCCGGACAAGGCGACCACGCGATAGGCGCCGTCGGCGAGGCGGAGCGAAAGCGCGTCGCCGGCTTGCTTGAGCGTTTGCCGCGCACAACATTGTCCACCGCCGTCGAAGGCGAACACCTCGATGGGGTAAGTGGGAACGACATTGTCGGCCGCCCGCGTGTGGACGGTAACTTTGCGCAGCGAACCACTCGGTTGCGGTCCGTCGGGGAGCTCGATGGTGCCGCAACCTACGCAGAGCAACGGAACCAACAACAGGGTAAAGAGAATTTGTTTCATGGGATGGAGATTTAATACTGGTTTTCGCACGCCGGCTCTTCGGGCTTTTCCTCGTTCCACGGTTTTTTCGGCATTTCAGGCGGGAGGAGAGCAACAAGCGACGCACGATTTTTTTGGGAAGTCGACCGGACTTCATCGAACAGCGCGAACCGGCAGAGGCGAACCTCTGCGACAAATTTAGAATTTACAATCCAAAGAAACAAATCTAAGGACAGAAAAACAAGTTTAGCCCTTCATTTTTCACAAGCTAAGCGAGCGACCGAAAAATTGAAACGGGTGCACAAAATGTTTCGCGTGATATTTGTAACTTTGTGCGCCGTTGGTTGATCGTCTCGCGCATCACGGCGAGACGGCCCACGCAATAGACGATTCGGAAATGAAAAAAACAATACTTGCCCGCCTTATTATCTCGCTGCTTGTGCTACTGCAAGTGGTTGCCCTCGGACTTTATCTTCGGCACGACGACAATCGGTTGCGCAGTCTGGTGTCGATCGACGAACAATCCTATTATATCCTCCCCGTCGGAGGGCGCGACACCCTGTTTTTCGCCCTGGCGTCCGACACTGATTTGGTCAGTGGCGTGCGCGACAGCGTGGTCTTGCTGCGTTCGCTCCACACCCGGAGCGCACAGGCGCGGCACACGGTGACGCATTCGGGCTTTCGCGTGAGCCGAAGCGGCGAGGTGGAAGTCTATTTCACGCCGCGCCCCGACACGTTGCGCGGAAAAGCCTTTCAAGCACTCATCCAAAAAAGTCTCGAGGCCGAACTGGGCCGAGAGCGATTGCTCAAGAAGCGAGTGGAAGAGCTCCGCTATTATGCACGCACCCACAGTGTGACCGATCAGGGATACAACGAAGTGATGAGCTACGGCGACAACGAGTTGCAACGGTGGGAGAACAGCAAAAAAGTGGTGGCCTTGCTGGAACGCGCCGCCCAATTGGAGCGTCCGATGGCACGCAGACGGTTGCAATACACGGCGGGCGGGAAAGCCTACGCACCGGTGTCGAGACAAAAGGGGCTGGTTCGTCTCAAACCGTCCCGGCCTGACGCACTCGCGGTGGGCACCGGCAAGATTCAGCTGCACTACTTATATCCGAAAGTAGACACCTTGCACCGACAATTTGTGGACGAGAAGCGCACATTCTTCTCGCTCACACGCACCGCCGGGGGATGGACCGGATCGGCGCTGGCGGTCAACGGCGATTACTACAGCGGAGCCTTCGATTCGCTCTATCAACGCCATGGTTACGGCTTTGCGGTGAACGGACGCATGGTGCAATCGGGCACTTGGCACCGCGATCGTTTCAAGGGCGAACGCATGATTTACACGGCCGACCGCGTCTATGGCATCGACATCTCGCGACATCAGCACGAGATCGACGGTAAAGTCTATGGCATACACTGGCCGTCGCTCCGCATTGTGGGCATCGGCAAAGTGGCTCACCGACATGCCGCCGGCAAAGTGGACTATCCGGTGAGCTTTGTCTTCATCAAAGCCACCGAGGGCACCTCGCTTTTCAGCAAATACTACCCCTACGATTTGAAAGGGGCGCGCTCACGCGGCATTCCCGTGGCGCCCTACCACTTTTTCTCCACCAAAACCGGCGGAATCGAACAAGCGCGGTTCTTTTTGAAGCATGCACGCTTGCATTTGACCTCGCTTCCGCCCGTTCTCGACGTGGAACCGACGGACGAACAGATTGCGCAAATGGGAGGACGGGCGGCGCTCTTCAAACAGACGCTGGCTTGGTTGCACTATGTGGAGCACGCCACCGGCAAACGCCCCATTCTCTACGTGGGGCAGTCGTTTGTCAATGACCACCTGCCGCACGCGCCGCATGCCGTGCGGGGATATGACGTGTGGATCGCCCGCTACGGTGAGTTCCGTCCCTACGTGAAATTGGCTTTCTGGCAACTGACACCCGAAGGACGCGTGCGCGGTATCCACGGGGAGGTGGATGTCAATGTGTTCAACGGCGACAAAGAGGAGTTCGCCCGCTGGCGCAAACAATAGGACCGCGCCGACACAAAACAAGGCGCAGTACCCTTTCGCTCGCACTGCGACTTACCTCGTTCGCACCACGGCTTAGCCCGTTCTCACCACGATTTGCTGTGTTCGCATCGCGGCTTGCTTCATTCGCCAAGCCCTTCGGAAAAAACTTCGCGGCCCCACACGACAAAGGCCCGGTGAAACCTGTGCTTCACCGGGCCTTTGTTTTTCTTCTTCCCCATGGATAAAAATAGGGGTCGCCACGTTTCGCTCTTCCACTCTCTTGTTAGAAGTTCCGTTCGCGTCATTAGATCTATTGTCTCCCACAAACGGGACCGCAGCACGCAGACTTCATTCCGCAAAAGCAACCGGCGCAAGAACTTTTCAGTTCCTGCGCCGGAAGGTGGGCAAAGATGGATTCGAACCACCGAAGGCGTAAGCCAGCAGATTTACAGTCTGCCCCATTTGGCCACTCTGGTATTTGCCCTTTTGTGCGTTTGCGATGGCAAAGTTAGGCATAAAAGCCGAAAACACCAAGCGTTTCCGCCACTTTGTTCCATTTCTCGGGCAAAAAACTGAGTTCCGAGGCGAAAACAAGGGGAGAAACCGCGCGCAAACGCGATGTTCCGCTCTTCCTCACGGTGAAATGCACCGATGGAAGTGGGATTTATTCGAAAGACTGGATGAATTGCACCATTTTGACGGCAGTCATGGCGAACTCACGCCCTTTGTTCATCTTTTCTCCGGCCCGATCGAGTGCCTGTTGCTCGTTGTTGACCGTCAGCACGCCATTGATCACCGGCACCTTGCCGGTAGCGTTCAGTCGCACGAGCCCTTCGGTGGTGCCGAGGCAGATGTAATCGAAATGCGGCGTGTCGCCCTTGATGACACAGCCCAATGCGATCACGGCATCGACGTAACCGCGTTGTGCCAACTGCGCACAACCGTAGACGAGTTCGAAACTTCCGGGCACGCGACGCACGGTGATGTTGTTTTCCGGCACGCCGTACTCAGCCAGCGTGGCGCAAACCTGTTGCAACATGGCGTCGACGATGTGTGCGTTCCATTCGGTGACGACCACGCCGAAACGCATAAATGAGAGATCGGGTTTTTCTCCTTCGTTCTCTCGGAGGAAGGTGAATTGTGACATAATATTCAGACGATGATTGGAGAGAGGTCTTTGCCTCTTTGGGGCTACGCTCCCGAAATTAAGCCCAAACGACAGGCACACGGAGCGAGCAAAAATAAAAGCCGAATGAGGAACCGGAGCTCGGGTCGCCCTCCGGGGCGAACTCACCGCTTTCCGAGTCCTCATTCGGGAGATGACGCACCGAGGTGGAGTTATTTGGTGCGTTCGATGTATTTGTCGATTTCAGCGCCGATCACTTTGCCGTTTTGCACACCGGTCTGTGCCAACTGGCTCTCGGGATAATCGCTCTTGATCGAGACATACAGCTCATGTGCTTCCGCCTTTTTACCTTGGCTCTCCAACACTTGACCGGCTTCGAGGAGGTAAATGGGGGAGAGTGCGGCATTGTCGGCATGGTCAGCGGCCTTCTTCAGGTACTTCACCCCCTTGTCCAGCTGCTTGTCGGCCACATAGGCATTGCCCAGTGCCGCCAAGGCGTTGGCAGACACCGTGACGTCGCACTTCGGCGAGAAGTCTTCGAGTTCGGCAATCGCTTTTTTATAATCGCCCAGGTTGAAATAACCCAAACCGCAGTAGAAATGCGCGAGGTTGGCCGCATCGGTCCAAGCATAGTTGCGGGCAATTTTTTCGTAGCCCTTGAAGGTGGCACCGTCGCCCTTGATGGCTTTGTTCCAATCGCCGGTTTGCACATATTGCTCGCCGAGGCTGATTTCGTACTGTCCCTGTTCGTTCTGACTCTTGAGATAGTAGTAGCCGCCCACCCATGCTCCGATGAGCACAACGACGGCAATGCCTACGCCGATGACCCATTTGCGGTATTTGATGAGGAACGCTTCGGAAGTCGCGAGGGCCTCGTTGAGATCGAGGGCTTGTTTCTGATGACTCATGATTATATCTTGCTTTTTTGTATCGTGTGGAGTTCTCGCAATGCCACTATTTTGCGGCAAATACGCTGCAAAAATAATATATTGTGTGTGAGTAGAGAAATGAAAGCGCAATTATTTTGCACCGTGCGGGAAGGCAACGCGTTTTTCACCACAAAAAGACGGCAGAAACGCCGTTTTATTGCTATTTTTGTAGGATCACTGCGCGAACCGGCACCGTCTGTCACAATGGGGTGCCCACCGCGTTCATGTCTTTCGCCCCATGATTCTCGAACAGCTCACGCTTCTCAATTATAAGAACGTTGCGGAAGCCGAACTCCGGCTTTCGCCCAACGTCAATTGCTTCATCGGCGCCAACGGAATGGGCAAAACCAATGTGCTCGACGCCATCTATTTTCTCTCCTTCGGCAAAAGCGCCACCGCCCTGACCGACAGCAACTGCGTGCGCCACGAGGCTGACTTTTTCATGCTGCAAGGGCAGTATCTTTCGCCCGACGGCACCCGCGACGCAGTGTCGTGCGCACTGAAACGCGGACAGCGCAAGCGTTTGCGACGCAACGACAAGGACTACAAGCGACTCAGTGAGCATGTGGGCGCCATCCCGCTCGTGATGCTCTCGCCCAGCGACGAGCAACTCGTGACAGGCGGAAGCGAAGAGCGGCGGAAATTCATGGACAGCGTGATCGCGCAAACTTCGCCCCGCTATTTGGAGGCGCTCATTCGCTACGGCAAGACTTTGCAGCAGCGCAACGCCTTGCTTAAACAGGAAGGCCCGCTCGACGAAGGGCTGTTTGATGTGCTCGAGTCGCTCATGGATGCCGATGCTGCGGTGATCTATGCTGCCCGAAGCGAGTTTGTCGAAGCCTTCCGCCCCATTTTCTCCGCACTCTACGCCCGACTGTGCAACGCGGCGGCCGAGGCGGTGGACATCACCTACGAAAGTCACGCCGACCGCGGGCCGCTCGGCCCACTCCTGCGCGAAGGTCGTGTGCGCGAACAGATCGTGGGACACACACTCCACGGTCCGCACAAGGACAATCTCGATCTGCTGATGAATGGGCACAGTGTGCGCCGAGAAGCCTCGCAGGGGCAGACCAAGACGTTCTTCATCGCCATGAAGCTGGCCCAGTTTCTCTACCTCAAAAATCACGGAGAGCGCCGCACGCCCCTACTGCTGCTCGACGACATCTTCGACAAACTCGATGCCGGCCGGGTGTCGTGTATTGTCGACTACGTGAGCGGCGAGGACTTCGGGCAAATCTTCATCACCGACACCAACCGCGATCACCTCGATCGCATTCTGGCTGCCACCCACCGCGACTACCGCCTTTTTGTGGTGGAAAACGGCCGTCTCACCTGCGAACCCACTTCAACTCCCGACAATGAAACGCAAAAACGCTGAACTCGTAGGCGACATGCTGGGGAATTTCCTGCGCGAAAGCGGACTGGAAACCCCACTGTTCGAATATCGCGTTGTGCAATCCTGGCCCTCTGCGGTGGGCGAAACCATTGCACCGCACACCACCGCCCGCTTTGTCCGCGACCAAGCCCTGTGGGTCGAGGTGCGCACCCCCGTGCTCCGCACCCAGCTCTCCATGATGCGCCAACAACTCGTGCGCCGGCTCAACGAACTGGTGGGCAGCACCGTCATCTACGACATCCGATTCTGTTAACCCCCTTTTTTTAGATCTGCCCTATGGAATACACCTCGGCCGATTACTACTACGACGACATCCGGCGCTGTCTCACCACCACACAGTACGACATTCGCCGGCGCTGCGGCATGGCCTATCGACTTTTTGTGGAACTGATGAACGAAACCACCGCCGATGCGCCCGCTTCGTTCTCGGGTGCGTTCTCGCGCCTGCACTATTTGCACGCGCAGCGTGGTTTTTCCGACACGCTCTATCATGCCGCCAACGACTTCCGCGTGCGTTGGCGACGCGCCGACGAGCTCACCGAAGCCGAACTCACCGATCGGCTTCCGGGCGACCTCCGTGCACTGGCCGATTTGGTCGCCGGTTTGAAGCAAGCCCCCGTGCCCGCCGAACTCGCTGCCCTGCTGCCCCGTCACCTCACCGCCGTCGAATCTCCGGAGCCCCTCTCCGAAAAATGTCTGCGCGTGGTGGTCGACGCCGTGCTCAGCCACGAGCTCACGGTCAGCCCCACCGACGCCAACAGCGACACTGAGTTCCAACTCCCACTCGCCCCCGACGCTGCCGGAGGACGCGATTTCCGCTATCTGCTCGCGCTGGTCGAGCCCGGCATGCAGCTGAATCTTGTGGCCGTTCGCCGCGAAGGCCACCGTTTGTTTCCGGAACTCGTCATTCTGGAACCCGACTACTTGGTCAACGTCACGGCCATCGCCCAGTGCATCGCCCCCACCGGCACCTGTTCCGAATGGAACGTGCTGAAGAAGTTCGATCCCTTCGTCACTTCCCAATACACCCTATTGGGAAGTCTGAGCGGGCAAATGCTCGACGAGGAAGTGCACGGTCTCGAAGCCGGCTATGCCGACACCGCGCGCCGCTTCTTTTCCGACCACGCCCTCGAATTTGCCGCCTGCGACTTCGATCGACAGGAATTCCACGCCCAAGCCCAGCAGCAGCAACGCAATTTGCGCAACCTGAGCCAAAACACGTTCAAACACCAACTGCACCTCTCGGACGAAGAGGGCGTTTGCATCGAACCCTCGTTCTTCTGCGAAATGCTCGGTCTGCAAGGCCGCATCGACTTGATGAAACCCGACGGCAGTGTGGTGGTGGAACAAAAAAGCGGGAAGATCGACGAGTACAACCGCACAGCCCATCGCGAACACGAGCTGCAACTCATGCTCTACATGGCCATGCGCCACTACGTTTTCGGCCAATCCTACAGTCGCCTGCAAGGCTACCTGCTCTACTCGCGCTATGCCGACGAACGCTCCACCTGGCCCATCCCCAATGCGCCCGATCGGCTGCGCGAAGCCTTCCGGCTGCGCAATGAGATCGTGGCGCGCGAAGAGCTATTTGCCCGCACCGGTATGCGCGATTTCATCGCACAGCTCACGCCCGACCAACTGCACCAACCGGGACAGGCCGATGCCTTGTGGAATCGTTTCATCCGTCCGAAGGTCGAAGCGCTCTTGGCTCCCTTCCACACGGCCGACCCGACTGCGCTGGCCTATTTCTACCGATTCCACCGCTTCCTGGTGCGCGAAAACCTGCTCAGTCGCTTCGGCAGCTCGGGGAAGGAAGCAAGTGGGTTTGCAGCGGCTTGGCAATGCACCACGGCCGAAAAACGAGAGGTGGGCAGTATCCTCACCGATCTCCGATTGCTTTCCACCGAAACAGACGAGAACGGACACGGAGTCAAGCACTTGCATTTGGATCTCCCGGATACGGACCCTAACGGCGAGACCGCCACGCCGCCCAACTTCCGGACGGGCGACATCGTGGTGCTCTATCGCTACGAAACAGCGCGCGAACCGGACTTGCGGCGCGACATGGTGTTTCGTGCCACCGTGCGCCAAATTTTGGAACACGAGGTGGTGCTCACCCTTCGCGAGGCGCAAACCGAAGCGCGGGTGTTCTGTCTCCGCGAAGGACAGTCGTGGGCCATCGAACCGGATTTCATGGACGCAGGCACGCGCGGCATCTACCGCGGCCTCTACAACCTGCTCACCGCCCCCGCCGATCGCCGCGCATGGGTGCTCGGACAGCGACCGCCTTCCACCGCTACACACGTGGAGCTGCTCACTACTCCCGAAAACGCCGAACTCACTCAACTGGTGCGCAAGGCCAAAGCCGCCCGCGACCTCTTTCTGCTGGTGGGTCCTCCGGGCACCGGGAAGACCTCTAAGGGCCTGATGTGCCTGCTCCTCGAGGAACTCGCCGACCCCGACACGCAAGTGCTGCTCGGCGCCTTCACCAATCGCGCGGTCGATGAGATTTGTGGCAAATTGGTGCAGGCCGGCATCGATTTTGTGCGCGTGGGCAACGAGATGAGCTGCGACCCGCGCTATCGCGACTATCTGCTCGATGCCAAAACCCGGGCCCTCAAACAACTCGACGAGGTGAAACAACTGGTGCGCGAGGTGCGCGTGGTGGTGGGCACCACCCACTCGCTGGCCGGCACGGTGACGTTGATGGCCGACAAGCACTTCTCCTTGGCCATTGTGGACGAGGCTTCACAACTGCTCGAACCGCACTTGCTCCCGCTCCTGATGGCACACACCGGCAGCCGTCCGCTCATCGACCGTTTCGTGCTCATCGGCGACCACCGTCAACTCCCCGCCGTGGTGCAGCAGCCGGCGAGCGAAAGTCTCGTCACCGAAGCCGAACTCTGCACACTGGGATTGACCGACTGCCGACGTTCCTTTTTCGAACGCTTCATTGAACGCATTCCCGCCGAATGTCGCCACGACTTCACTCGCCAAGGACGCATGCACCCCGCAGTGGCCGACTTCCCCAGCCGACAATTCTACGAGGGCAAGCTCTGCCCCATTCCCCTGCCCCACCAAGAGGCGGCAATCGGCGTGCCGCGCCTGGCGTTCTACGATTGCGTGCCCGATACCCTGGAACTCGGCCACTCCCCCAAGGGCAACCCGGCGGAGGCCCGACGCATCGCCCAACTGGCCGTCGAGGAATATGCACGCTTCGTGGCACAACGTGGGGGCTTCGATCCGATCAAAGATCTGGGCATCATCGTGCCCTATCGCCGGCAGATCACTTTGGTGCGCAATGCCCTCCTGCAATCGCCTCATCCCGAACTGGCCGAAGTGACCATCGACACCGTCGAACGTTTCCAAGGGTCGGAGTGCAACACCATCATCTACGGTTTCACCGTGACGCGCGCCTCGCAACTGGCCTTTCTGTGCAGCACACAGTTTGAAGACGAATGCGGACAGTGGGTCGACCGCAAACTGAACGTGGCGCTGACGCGTGCACGAGAACGCATGCTCATCGTGGGCTACCGGCCCTTGTTGGAGCGCGTGCCCCTCTTCCGCGAACTGATCGCTTTTTGCGAATCTGCCCATTGACCTCGAGGGGACAAACGGCGCACCCTTTGCCCTCACAAAATTGCCCCAAATCGAGCCTTTCCTCGCGCGTGCGCGCGTCAGGCAGTTTTCGTTTTTCACCTTCACTTATTCACCCACCTATTGCAAACAACTGTGAGTCAGCCCAATAAGGGTGAAGACTTTTAGAATTCACCTTCACCGGTCGCCTCATCCACCACAAAGGGCAAAGCCTTCACCCCGATCGGCCTTTCAATCAGCCGATTCCGCTCCGCCGGTGAAGGGTGAACATGAAAAACGAAAACCTGCTGTGTGCGCGTAACGCGCGTGCGTGCGCGCGAACGCTCCTTCACCCTGCCGGTCTTCACCCGCCCCCTAGGTAGGGGCAGAGAGAACCGACTCTCAATCGGTTGTAGCGGCAAAGAACGCTCGTACCTAGAAAAGATTGGGATGAAATCTTCAAAAGTCCCCTTGTTTTTGACAGGACAAAAAGTTCAAATCTTATATCTACCTCTGAAATAGGTAGTTAGGTGATTTCCTTCAACGCTCATTTTTAGCGGTGTATAGAAATCTGTTTCTGCAAAGATAATCGGTTATTTTGGGGTGGCAAAATCTGTACACAGAATTTCAATGTACCACTGTTAATAAAACCTGAATATATATTGCTTTTGTAATCTCTAATCTTGCAAAATAGCACCATTTTAGGGGTCTGAATTTAGTTTCAAACTTTTCCCGTGTGGAATAAAAAGGGGGGGCGTGTGATTTTCCGTCTAAAATCTAAAATCCAAAATAGGGGGGGGCTTCAAATCCTCTCACAACCTCCAATTCCCTTGTTTATTTACCCTCTGTTGCATTATCACTTTCATTGCAATACAAGCGTCCACCAACAACAAGAAAGACGCTTACACGTCAAATAAACGCTGTATTCCTTGCAAGGTAACATTGGGAACAAAAAAAGAACAGACAAGATATTATCTCATCTGCTCTATCATATCATGACAAATAAAAAGCAAGTAATTAAGTGGTCTGTTCTTCTTCTTTCTTCTTTTGGAGATTGGAAAATGTTTGGTTTAGTAGGTGTGTATAGTGGTAATCGATACCCAAAACGGCTGCACAGAATGAGAATAAAATTCCCGCTGTGGTTTGTATGCTTATATGTATGGTGGCAATAGGTGGAAAGAAGAATGCTGCTACAAGCAGAAAGATTCCAACCGCTGCAAAGATGTAGGCCAATATAATTTGCCCATCTTTTGTATCACGTTTTCCGTCGTTATTGAGGTCAAGGAAGTTCATGTGCGATATATTGTTATGGTGTTATATTCCGAGTTTCTTTTCAATCTTGGACAATCGAGTTCCAAACTCATTGAGCTTGGTTCTAACAAACGCGGTTGTGTTGATTGAGTCGAGAACAAGGCCGTGTTGTTCTTTTATATCAGCTGTGTTCTCCTGAATCTTCTTACTGATTTCATCGAGCCGATCCGTAATCATTGGGAGAAATATATTGTTCAGATTGTTCACGTCTGCTTGTGATATTGGGGATTCCAATAAGATTCTCCACTTGGTGGATTCCTCACTTGGTTTCTCACTATTGTTATTCACAAGCGAGATATATGTTTTCCCCTCATGTGCAACAACGTCGAGGTCTTCAAATATGCTTTCTTTCCATCTCCCTTTATAGTTAGGTATTACTTTCCCGATTTCATATTCCATGGTATTGTTTATTGGATTGTTATTTTTAGTTGGTAATCGTCGATTTCAGGCTTAACACTATCTTTGATTATATCAGGCACATATAACTTTAGCATGCCCGTTTGTTTGTCAATGTAAGCCCTCATCATTTTATAGGGGTTGATAATCATATTGTCATTATAAGGTGGTTATTTCTAAGGTTGAAAGCTGTTGGTTTGCTCATATTATAATCATCAGAACTTGACCTCACGTGTCTTGGTTTGGTCTCATTGTTTGGTATTAAATCCCCATTGCGTTTCTGCTTCCTCTCCTTATCTTTCTTCACGATTGGCTGAAAGGTGCTTATATCCTTCAATTCAAGAAAGGTATAAGTATAATTCATCTGTTGTGGGTCAAATGTGTATGAGGTGGGAATGAAGTTCTTATCAGGAAACCAACTGCTTGTTATTGAAGAAATAAAGCTCAGTTCACGATTTAGAGTTATCTCCATCTTCAATTGTGGGGTCTGATATTGATTTATAGCTCGGGTAATTATATTCTCCTCGGGTGTTCCAAAGTACAAACCATAATCCAATCCTCTAAGTATTTGCACGCCCTTTTCTTGTGAATAGAAGTAGGGTGATGAGTAACTTGTTGCCTTTCCATCCTCAAAAGTGCAAACCTTTAATTCAATATCGCTTTTCTCCTCAATGAATTTGTTATCGCTCAAAACGTTTTCATATACCGTTTCTGTGTCGTCGGTGTTATAGCTCAGTCCATAGATTGTTGCTTCATAATCCGTTATCAGGTTGCAACCTTCTGTTCCTCTATATTTTTCATAGTACTTCTCATCAAATAGCGCTCCTTTTTTTATCTTGGCCACTTGTCGCATTGAAGTAAACGGGCGCATGAATTCAAAATAAACGTCTCCCGTTTGGTTTGTTGGGAGTTGAACGTTGATACCCTTATGTTCTCCAAATAATAGCGAGGTCTTCCAATCAGTGTTTGAGTTTGGAACAATTAGATTGCCTCCATCATCATATTGAACTGAGCAATTATATGGTTTATCTTGCCACTTCTTTTCTTTATCATTGTAGTACTTGTCCGCAAATCGCAGTCGATACAATAGTTCTTTGTAATCATTCTTCTGTAACTTCTTGCATGGCAGGTAACTCCCCCAATATGAACTAAATTGAAACGATACATTCACGATATTCCCAAATGGGTTATCATTTGTGGTAACTCTTGCGATTTGATGAGAAAATAATACTTGGTCTATTGATTGGTTTATTTCCGACCAATCATCTTTTTGTTTTGAGAGGTCAAGGAATAGTTCTTTATTCTGTGAGTTACCAAAGGCCGTTTGAAAGATGAATGCTTTCTTTAGTGATACTGATTTTGGTGTTGCTCCAAACTCTTCTTTTTTTATCTCTTGTGTCTCATATTCACAAGGGGCTGAAACGTTATGAGAGAATAGGAAATCCTTGTTGAGGGTGGTTTCATTTGCAATAGGCAGTTTGGTGGTGTATTCTTTATTCTCATCCTTGGGGTGGGAATAGAATGTAAAATCTTCATAGGGGTCAAAATGATTGTATCTCAAAAACACGTTATATGCTCCGATTTGCTGATTGAACACTTTGAAGAGCTGCACATGCAAAGAATCTTCACCCGTTGAATCATTAAGCATAGACGGCCCATATTGTCCTTTTACCCCATATCCTGAACAAGGCTCTAATTCCATATCTTCAAACTTTGGTATCTTCTTCTCAACGGGATAATGTTTTGCCGTCAATGAAACTTTGTTGTAGCTTGGGAGCAGTGATACATTACAATCGTCGCTTGATATGTCTTCTTTGTTGAGCGTTTCATTCTCTCTTATGAAAGTAACCGTTTGTATTTCCCCACTTTGAAGATTAAATTGCGCATATTCATCGCAATGTGGGTCTAATAATATAATACTCTCTCCCTCTGTTGTTAGGGTGAAACCAAGGTACTTGCAAATCTCTTCAAGGATTTCAAGGTAACTCATTGCTTCATTATCCTCATCAAACCAATTCTCTTGTGGAATGCACAGTTCCAAAAAGTTATTTGGTGTGGTGGGATAAATGCACGTTTTATATATGCTTCCCAACTGAAAAAAAGCAAGCTGAATATAATCCTTTATTGTCAAGTGCTGCTTGGTTTCTTGTCTCTTAAACTTGCAATACTTCAATGTAGAAAGAGCGTCTTGACATTCCAATTCAAATTCATCTCCAACGACATTTATAAACGGCTGATTGTAGGCGTTGGGCGTTGCAAAACCTTGCCATATTGTTTTGTATCTCCCTCCTTCTTCCTTCTGTAAGGTAACAAAGACATTATTTCCAAGCGCATTATTTAATTCCCCGTCAAATTGAGATTGTAGAAAACGCACGTTCATTGTTGCACAACGATAAGGCGCAAATACATCATCTGCACCTTCATATTCAATAGATATAGGATTAGCAAGAAGAGTTATTTCCTCCCCTTGCCCTTGTCCCAAATTGCTATTATATTGCTGATAGTCCGTTATTATAACCACCTTGTAAAGGTTATCAGATATATCACGGAAAAAACCATACTTGTACATTATAAACGTGATTTGCTTGAATTATAATTGTTCAGAACGCCAACCAATTGTTTTCCTTCAATGTGGAATTTTACTGCACCTGAAATCGGGGCGCTGCTGCTTGTTGTTCCTTGTTGAATTGTGTTCCAAAGGCGGCCTTGTTGGGTGGTATTTAATATCATCTCCCCGCCGTTTACTCTTGCAAGATTGTAATCTCCAAAACTTTTGCCCTGAATAATACCCCCGTCGGCAAACTTAGGGAATGAGGCAAAGAGTCCAAGAATAGTACTTACTATGGTGGCAATCGACACTAAATTTGCGGGGAATGGAAGTGCTGCCGCCGAGGCTGTGCCACTGCTCAACGCAGCCACCTGATTTGCTGCAACCAATTTTCCGATTTCAGGAAGAATGCTACTTACTGCCCCCGCAATATTTCCAACCATGCCAAGGAAAGAGTCGCTTGCGACATTCCCAAGAGCCGTGAATACATTTCCAACGCTCTGTGCTGCTTGCCCTAATCCTTCATATTTACTTTTTATGTCATCGACGTTCTGAGAAATCGCAGATTGTTTCTTCTCATCAATACTAAGTTGTATTTTATGTTCCTTGTTTGTGAGATAATCGATTTGTTCTCTTAAAAGTTCAAGTTTGGATTTATCGGTTGTGATTGAAACCTCATATTTAAGGCCGTTGATTTGTTCTTGTACCTTTACAAGTGAACCAAGCAATGCGTTCATTGAGTTCTCATCTATCTTAGGTCGCATTTTCAGCTCCAAGAAGTCCTTTTTCTGTTTCAATTCATCGATTTGTTGAACTAACAGATTGAATGAATCAGAACCCACCTTCAAGTTTTTAAGTTGGTTTTCCTTGCTTGAAATAAGGTCATCGATTTCTTGAATGCTCCCTTTCTCAATTGTCGGTTTCTCCTTGGTTACATTCACCTTATCATGGAGGGCGTTTCTCTTCTTGATTTTGGCAATCTGTTCTTCTAATACAGCGGCTTCCATCTTAAGCTCTTGCAAACGTCCACTTGAAACGTTGGTTTTTGATAGCTCTTCATTTATCTCACGTAGCTTGTCTTCATAAAACTTCAATGAACCAACCTCAGGGGCGGAAATTTCTGTTTTCTTTGAACCACTGCCATGCTTCTTTGAACCACCTTTCTTGCCGCCCTTCTTTGATGATGATAAACTTGGAAGTCCTGAACCACCACCTTTGAACGTTTGTGTTACCGTGCGATCTTCCTTTACATTAAGTTTTACATCGGTTGAATTATCCGTTTTAAGACCAAGGTATTTCTTTAGGTTGTTCCACCAAGCGACAATCTTTTGCCATAAGTTTTGCAACCACTTCCACGCTTCTTTTACTGCATTCTGAACGGCTCTTCCTAATGGGAAATCACTGAGGCGTTTCCATACATCAGCGGCAAATCTTTTGATCAAGTTCCACAAATCGACAAGAGGTTTTACTATTAAGGCACAAGTTACAATAAATGCTTCACCAAGAGCTTTTATCAATGCCATGTTGTACTGAATATAGCCTTTCAATATGTCCCACACTGTAAAGCTGCTATCAAATCCACTCATCAGCTGATTCCATTGGTCAATTAAACCACCCGCCCAAGAAATCAGTTCACTTATTGAGTTGCAAACATATTGGATATATGAATATAATTCTTGCATGGGTTGTGAATTGGCTATTGAGGTCATCAAGTTATCCCACGTTGTTTTTACATGCTCCCAACTATTACTTAATGTGTCCGTCTGTTTGGCGGCCATGTCTTGTGCAGCCGTCGTGCCCGTTACTTCCTTTTGAAGTTCTGCATACTTTCCGCGTGCGTCAATGAGCTGTTGTAATAAGGGGGCATTCTGCAATCCGACCAATTCTACAAGGTCAGAATATTTAAGTTGCGCACGACTCATATTTTCAAGAGCTTGCGTCGTGCCCACGATTGCGGGATTGAATTGTTCCCATCCTTTTTTAACCGATTGGAGTTTGGAGAATGTGGATTGTAGGTGCGTTCCCAACTCACTTTCTTTGTTCAGCCACTTATCACCGACCGCCTCTACAAGAGCAACAGATTGCGCATAATCCAAACCTGCTGAATGCATTGTTGTACCCGCCTTTTGGAGCACTTCACCAAGGCCTTCAATCTCAATAGCGCCCGCCTTACTACCCGCAGCAATCGCATTGGCCACATTCACAGATTCTGTACCTGCAAGGTTATATTGAGCAAGGATTGAAGATAATGCAGTGCTTGCCTCTTCTGAGCTTATGCGTCCCGCTTTTCCGAGTAAAATCGCTGCTTCTGTACTCTTTAGAAGTGCCTCCCGATTGGTCGAGAGTTGAGGGTTTATCCCCACGAGTGAAGTTTGAAGTGCAATGATAGATTTTTCAGCAACGCCCGTGGAATTAGATAAATCACGGGCGCTCTGTTCAAATGCCTTCATCTCTTCATCACTCACATCCGTAACCGCTTGGAAGTTGTTCATCTCACTTTTAAGGTCGTCAAACCCTTTCAAGATATATGCACATGCTCCAATTGCGGCCGCTCCTAATGCTGCAAATCCACCCGTTAACCCCGTAAGGCTGCCTAACATCTCAGAAACACTACCACCAAACATGCCTGAAAGGCCTTCCATAGACCCGCCAAGATTTGATAATAAGCCCTCAAATTTCCCTGAAAGACCTTGTAATTGGCCGCCAAGCGATTCAGTTGCACTACCAAAAACCTTTGATTTAGAACCTGCCTTTTCAAAAGCTGATTCTAATTTGGCAAGCTTGTTTTGCGAGTTATTCAGCGCTGAAATAAGCTTCTGATCATTGGCACTTAGTTGTATTGAAAAGTCGTTTTTCATTGGTCTTCTAATGTCTGTGATATTATTTTGCTTGTTCTTTTAAGGCGTGCAATATCTTCTTGCGTCAAAGGCTCAGAATTGCCGTTTATTTGCTCTGTGTTGTCGTGTTCCTTTTCCCATGGGAATGTTATAAGGTCGGTGGGTTTGAGTTTTTTGCTGCTGCTCTTTTGGATATTACAGTATGATTGGAATCGTGTTCTTTCCCATTCAGGACGTTCATAGTACTCCAAGTTTGAGATTATATCTTGCACTTCATACTCTTCCATCTCATCAAAGAAATAGGGGATTGTGCAGCACCTGAACTCAAAACAAAGCAACCTGAAAAGCTCATGAACTATTTTTTTTTGTTGCCCTTGCCCTTGGTTTCTTTCTCAACTTGTCCGCTTAAAAACGTGTTCTTCTGCATGGTATTTGATAACCATTCAGCAAATTCACTCATGAGTTCAGGTTGTGGGTCTAATACTTCATCAATAAAACCGTCAAATGTAATGTCAAGGTCTTTGTTTGAAGAGCACACCACACAATAGAAGAATGTGCAGAAATCTTGAATCGTTTTGGGATTGAATGATTGCCCCGTAATATTCTCATATTGGAATAACGCGCGCATTGAATAGCGCAATTCTACTTCTTGTTGTTCTTTGATTCTTACTTTCATTTTTACTTGTCATTTATATTGTTATGAATAATGAGAGATACAAGGTTTTCCCTCATACCCCTCATTATATAAATAGTCTGTTGGTCTTAAAAATCCAACTTGCAAAGCAATTTATTTACTCCTCATTGTCTTCTTCTTCACCTGAAAGGCACTCCATCTTCATATCATTTAGAAAGTCTCTAAATTCCAATAATACTACATATGGGGATTGTGACTTGCCAAGTTCATCAATAAATTCTTGATAGGTAATATCCAAGTCACTTGTACCTGTTACAACGCAACAATAAAGCAGTTTGCAAAGGCCTTCCAAGGTTTTGGGGAAGCAAAAATCTTCCAAGTTGTCGAGATTGAATGATTGGCCATTTGTCATCGCCTCATACATGAGCAATGCGCGCATGTTATAATCAACCACAACGTCAACACCTTTAATTTTCATAATTTCATTTGTGTATTCAAATTCAGTAAACATGATTTTAATTGTTTATTTAGTTAATATTATAAGCACGAGGCCTTTCCTCGTGCCTCTCATTTCAATTATACCCTATTGGGGTTGAAAATCCAAATCAATTAGTAATTATTTAGTTTTCATCGGTTTCAACACGTCCAATAAAAAACTCCTCCTCAATTGCAGTATCCAACCAATCAGCAAATTCCGTCAACTTAAATGGTTGGAGGTCGAGAGCTTCAAGAAATACTTCATAAGGAAGTTCTAATTCAGGTCTGTTTCCTACAATAAAGCAATAGTACAATTTGCAAAGCTCATCCAATGATTTGGGGGTGCAATAGTCCTTTAAGTTTTTGAGACTGAACGATTGATTTGCGTTTGTGAGCTTTTCATACATGAGCAATGCGTGCACGTTGAAACCAATGTTGTAATCTGTTCCTCTAATAATGAGGCCAAAGTAATTTTTGTTCATATAAATTATTTTTTGAGTTAATAAAAAAGTGACCCAAGGGACTTCCCCTCGGTCACTCATATAATACTCCATTGGTATTGAAATTCCAAACCAATCACCCAATTTTTTTTCTTCTTAGCCCGCCACCGTGCGCTTTTTTAATGCACCAACGCCTTGTAATTCAAGGTCATAGGTTGCAACTTCACCATCTGTAGCCGAGGCAGAAATTGAGGTGATAAGTACCTTACCCATCCAACCACCCGCGGCGGGTGTCCAAGAATTGTAATCTCCGTCAATCACAGACTTTGTTGGATCGGTCTCTTTTTTGACCGTGAAAACAACATCGATTGGTTGTCTCTTCAACATCAACTCAACCATCTTATCATAATCCTCAGTATAATAAGCGCTTGTGCTGATATTCCATTCAAAACCCGTTACTTCTGTACTCTTCCAAAGGCCGTGATCCTTACTTGAAATTTCACTTGTGGTGGCCTTCAAATCTAATTTGTGGTCTTTTGCTACCCCAACGAGCGATTTATTTTGCCCATTGAAACACATAAGGTCTGAACCATTTACTATTGCCATAATTGTGTATATAATAAATTTATTATTTTAATCTTCTGTTTTTGTTGTTGGTTGTTCTTTCTTTTCCGTGTAATATACTTCTCCGCTGAATAGGAGACGTTGTATATAAACGTCTTGGTCAAAATCTTCACTTGCGTCTTCAAGGCGGCAATTCTTTAAGAATGTATGCGCTTCCTCAACTTTATCAGTGTCCCGCAAAACGTCTCCTTGGCAAAAATGATTTCTGATATAAGACGCATATACACAGCTTTCACTATATGAGCCCGCACAAACATTGATTTCAAACTCAACCTTATCACATACAAGGCCATCTTTGCTATAACTTGGGGTGGTGCTCAATCGCTTGAAAGTGATCCAACGCTGATTCCTTGAATTATCGTTACTTGGGAATGCAACGCACGGATATATATTAAACTGTGGCTCATCTTGCTCAGCTCCCTTCTCAGTTTGTACATTGTCCTCATTTCCCCATATTGCCATTATCAGATTATGACTTATGAGACCCGCTAAATAGAAAGTGTTTATCATTGTTGTTCTACTACTTTAATTTGGTCAAAGCCTTATTCATTTCATTGTTATACTCTTGTCCAAATTTGGATTGATAACTTGCAAGGGCTGAATCATAGAAATGCGCTCCAATCATTGAACCCGTTGAATGCTTTTTTGTTGTTCTCTGTTTTGTACCTTTGTCCAACCATCCAAGTCTGAACCAACCTGAGCGTTTGTTCCGTTTGTTCTTTGTAATCCTCACATAACGGGCAAATCCTTTGTCGTCCTTGCGGAATGTTTTCCCCGCTCTCACGCCTTGTAATAACTTATCATTGTAGAGCTTGCCGTTTTTGTTTTTGCGAGCGTCGGTTATATGAATGCCTGATGATCTCAGGTTCTTTCTTACCTCATTTCTAAGGTTCAACCCACATTTATTTATTGCTTTGCGGCTTGCTTTCAAACTTTCCTTCTGTATATCAGAAATGAACTTCTTTGCCGTGTTCCTTATTACTGTGATTGCTAACTTCATACTTAGAAATATTCTATACCGTTTTGCGTCCTATCAACATACAACCAAAATTCTTTCAACTCAGGTTTGTGCTGAATCTCAACCACTCGATAGGTGTTGCTATATTCTTCCGTTTTTTGATTTAAAACCTTTGAGCTCAATAGTTGAACGATTTTGCCCTCTGAAATATAGCTGTAATCATGATAATCTCGCACCGCAAATAATCTACTTGTGATTGGGCGCATAGCTTGTCCATATTCACCATATTTGGAGGGGTTGTCTTTTACTTCACGACAAAATATCACCTTCATATCTTCCTCCTTTTTTTTGGGTCTAATCGACTGTTGGCAATAGCTCGCACCTTTCCAATCATGAGGTGGTTTCTTCACATTAGGGCTATGCGCTGTAATGTCTTGCTCATCTTGGAATTCAGCCGTCCCGACTCTTAATGTCATATTGTATTTCCCTGCAAACATATCTATCAACCGTTATAATTCTTATATAATGAGAGAATGTATTCATAAGAGTGATTCCCTTTTTGTAGATTGGATAAACTCTCACGATTCATATACCATGTACCAACAAGTAATTTAATGGCATGAGCAAGGGGTAATAATTGCCCCTCACTCTTGCCATCAATATCATCACAGATATGCATTTGAACAACTTGTTTTGCTGCACCGATTAGACTTTGAAGATAGGTATCTTCCCCATGCCAATCCTTTTCAAGGTTCAAATGTTGCTTGATTTCATCCAATGTAATTTCCATATCTGTTTAATCGTTATGAATCTTATTTCAATGCACCAACCTTAATTGTTTCAGGTCTAAGCACTTTCACGTCGCAGTAGAAATTTACTACCAAACGCACAAGGCCACTTGCTGCTTTTGTCATTGGATCAACAGTAATATCCAAATTGCCCCAATTGGCAATTACAACGTTAGAAAAATCACCATAGGCAAAGCGTTTTTCTGCAATGTTGCTTGTGCTGAGGGCTTCCGTTCCATCAACTGCGCCGTTTTCATATACAAGATTTGTCGTCTTATCACCCTTCACCATGTTGCGCAATGCACCCTTAGCTTTTGGAGAAAGAAGATAGACAACTTTGCCATCAACATTTGCATTCTCAACATCAGCTTCAAGGTCTGTAAGGTCTTTGAATTTTGCTACTTCTGTGAGGGGTGTTCCGTTATTGTAGAAAAGGCCTTGGGGCATGGTGTTTGTGCCTTGTTCAGCACCGAGGAACGTTTTTTCTAACTTGCTGTTGATAGCTGAAAGAATCTCTTCACGGATTACACGCTCAGCGCTTGCGGAATCTTGTAACAAGAATTGCTTGGAAACGTCTACAACGCAAGACAAACGCTTTGGAGATAATTTCACGTGGGTGAATGTCATATCAGTTGCGGCCGTCTCGCTTGTTTCTCCCTCCCAACTACAATTTGCAGAACTCGAGAGAGGAAATTGTACATCGCCCGTAAGATTCTCGAGCACTCTTGCGCCCGCCTGAACGAGTACATTTTTAGCTTTAAGGCTACCCATCACGTCCATTAAGTTTGTAGCGACAATATCTTCACCTTCACTTTGAACAGTGATTGCACGCTCTTCAACGGCGGTGGGTAATTGGATTTGTCCTACCAACGAGAGGGAACGATTTCTCATTTCTGCCTGACCTTCTAAAACCACGGCTTGTGCAATTGGGTCTAAACTTCTATTTTCTGATACAGCGCGGATTGCGCCAAGTAATGAAAAGCTTCTCTTTTCCATTTGTTTCTCTGTATTGTTATTATAATTATAATTCTGTTCTTTGGTTCTCAACTCTTCATTGAGCTGTTCAATTTCAAGATTTAAGGCGTTGATTCTTTCTCTTGCTGCGTCCATTTTCTGTTTATCGTCGTGCGAGAATGAACGTATTTGAAGTTTGCGTTCCTCACAAAGAGTGGTAATCGATTTCTTCTCATCGGCAATTTGAAGTTTGCGTTCCTCAATCTCTTGTTTAATATGATATGTGCTTCTCATATAATATAAATAGTCTCTTATCGTGATAATTACAACGTTTGGATTACAAATTCTCAAATTCTTTTATCGTCGCGTCCATGATATTGTTTATCTCAGTGCTCTTCAATTCCACCTCTTCCAATTTGCGCTTGTTCTGAACGCTTGTCGCTTCATAAGCGGGAGAAAACACAGGGCTAACGTCAAATAATAAATCAACCTTTGAGATTTCACGGCACAAAACGGGGTCTGCGTCTTTATCAAAAGGCCACTGATAAGAAAATTCATCACCACCCTCAGCTATTGTAAATGCAAAGCTACTCCCCGTAATATCACCACGTCTAAGGTATTCCAAGAGTTCATCCCCGTATTGTGTTTTTGGAGCTTCAAACGTGTATTTTAGGCCTTTCTCGTCCACTTCTAATATAAGGCTGCCTTCTCCATATTTGGAACGTGCTAATACCTTTTGGTCGTCGTGATTGAGCTTGCAAATAACGTCTGAACGTTTAATTGTTTCTTCTGTAATTGCGCCCTTCAATATCTTCTCATAAAAACCAAGGTCGTTGCTCCATGTCTCAAAAATGACCGCATAGCCTGAAACGATTCTATCTTCATATTGGATAGCGAGTTCACCACCTCTTTTCTCAATTTCCTTTTCCTTCTGTTCCTTCATTTTCTTCTTCTTGTGTGTCTGAATTATTTATCGTGTTCATATTGATATCCGTAAATGGAATAATATGTTTGTCCCCTTGTTCTCCAATGCTTTCATAGCCCAATTCATTTCTAACCTCATTGATTGAAAGGCAACCGTTTTGCAAGAGCGTTGAATAATAGTTTGCTTTTGCACTTGCGCTCATTCTAAGCATTGAGTTCTCATCGACATCTATCTTATATCGGCCTTGACTTTGAGGGCTGAACATCTTGCGACTGAACTCGTGCTCAATCATTGAAATGTAGTTCTGAATCGTGGTTGTAAGAAATAAGTTCATTAAGTCCTCCACATTGCTTGTTTTTCCGCCCATTCCTACAAGTTCAGGGGGTACACCAAAGAATGAACAAATCTCGATTGCATTAAATTTGCGAGAATCTAAGAGCTGCATTTCTTCTGCATTACTACTCAACGCCTGATATTTCATATCTCCACTCAACACCAAGACACCATTTGTCGATTGCGTCCAATTGTTAGCGATATCCTCTTTCTGTTTCTTGCTGATTGCGCTGAGCGTCGAGAGCACACCACGGGCGGGCTGCCCACCACTTTGGAATATCTGTTTTGCTGAATTTTCCGCCCCGTGTGCAATTTGTAATTGACGAGCGGCAAAACTAAGTACAGATTGGCCGTGTATTCCATCACTTGAATTGTTCTGCAAGTGGATTATATCAAAAGGCTCAATCTTCTTCACCTTATTCAAGAAAGGCACTTGGTAATACAATTCTTGCTTTTGCTTGTTCCAATACACCGACACATCAGACGGCTCTAAATATGTAATGTCCACAACATCACCTTGCTCATTCCGATTCAAGAAACAAAAGGCATTCCCCCTTAATAGGACATCTGAAATCAACTTCTTCATGAAATTGTATCTTGTCATCACCATGTTGTCAAATACTTTCTGTAACCGATGATTTTTTTGTTCTCGAGTGTTTCCCTTCTTGTCGATATATAAGACATTCAGGGGCAAATTTGCCACCGTTGAACTGATTAAATCGACACACCTATAAACCGATGAAAGGTTTTGTGCACGGTCGTTGTTATTGAAAAGGTCTTGGAATGTATTAAGCCCTTGCCCGATTCTTTCTTCATAAGAAATAGACGGCTGCTCAAAATTCCGCTTTTCCCTTGTTATATTCAAACCAAATATCTTCATTGGTATTATTGATTTTTTCTATATTATATTGAGGTGTCAAATTGGGGTTGTAATAAGTAGCCCCCGCACGCGCTGAGCATTGAGATCACACCATCCACCTTTGCAGCTCCTCCCTTTGCACCACCTTTTTTCACGGGCTTGCAATTCTCGTTGTGGTCAAATTTCAGTTCTACATTGTCAAAACAAAAGCGGGTAAGAATGTTGTTATCAATTCTGCAAGCCCCCATCTTCACCAATCGCTCAAATTCTTTTGTTGGCCTATTAAATGACCAAAGCGCCTGAGAAAATGGAACGAGGGGCAATCCCATTGCTGTTGCGTCAATCGCCCACTGTGTCGCATTATATTGGTCATAGAACACCCCTCCGATTGTATAGCGTTCCGCAATTTGAAGAAGTACTTTTGTAACCTCATCATAATCACAGACATTTCCGTTGGAAACTATGAGTTGTTGTGCATTCCGAGCCTTCCGATATATTTCTTGGTTCATGTTCTGATGAAGCGCTGATTCAGGCAAGAAATACCACGTTTTGAAGTAATATATTCCATCTTCTACAACCATCATGCTTAGACAGGTGAGATCACAGGTACTCGCTAAATCTACCCCCGTCCAAACAATTGTATTATCAGGGTCAAATTGGTCAAGGCTTATATCGCATGTGATATTTAATATCTCATCATGAGTTAGCCAAGTCTTTTCATAGTCTGAAAGCCCCCAAAATCCAAAATTCTTGCACTTCACAAAAGGCTCAACCGTTGGGCTGTTGCTTGCCTTGTTCACTTCAATCTGTAATTTATCAGGGTATAAAGTTTGGTTTAAGCTCGGATTTGCCTTCTCCCATGTATTTGGGTCTTTATAGTCGTCCCCCTCATCAAGACAATAGATAAAAACGAGTTGTGAATCATCTTGCACTTTTCCGCTCAGAATCTCAATCATCTCTTTTCTCTTGGTATAGGCAACGCCGTTCATGTCAAAGCCCGCGGACGTGATTATAATTCCCATTGGATTGCGTCGCCCTTGCATGCCTGAACACATGTTTGCATAAACCTTTTCAGAGGTCGACTCGTGAAATTCATCACAGAGGAAGCAGTGAGGATTCAGGCCGTCAAGCCTTTTACTGTCTGCTGCAAGACAACTAATTTGAGAATTGGTCATCGGGAACTTAATAGAGTCCCTGAAACGATGAAATAGCTTGTTCTTGGGGTCTAAACCACCGAGGAATTTATGCGCATAGTCATAGGCAAGTAATGCTTGTTTGTGGGAATTTGCGAGGAAGAAAACATCACTTGATTGTTCACCGTCCGCAATCATCATATATAGAAGAATCGCAGCAGCAAGAGCCGTTTTTCCGTTTTTTCTTCCCACCTCAAACCAAACATATTGAACAACACGCCGATTCTTTGGTTTGCCTTCTTCATCTTTCCAATAGAAACCAAACATATTTGCGATTATGAATCTTTGGAAGTCTAATAATTGGAATTGTTTCTCCACGTGTTCACCCTTGAAATGTTTGAGCTTTGAAATGAAATTCACAACCCTATCAACTGCACGAGGCCTGAACTCCATATCAGGACGAGAAAACCAATCGAGGTAACGTTTGGTTGCTTGTTTTATGTATCGATTTGCCGTTATCTTGCCACTTTGAACGTCCAACGCATATTGCTTGTATTTGAGAAGAAAATCAGTGCCTTTTGAATCACTCTTCTCCTTCATAATTGGAACTTGTTAGTATGCTGATGAAATCTTCTGCGCTTATATCTGAATCATTCTGTTCCTTGGGCTTGCAACGCTCCTTATAATATGGATTAGCACCCAATAGATTTAGAATGCGCATATTGCTTGCGACCAATTCTTTCAACGTGGCTAATAGGGGGTGTCGCTTGCCGTTCTCATAACTGCAAATCCCCTTTTCTCGGATTTCCTTCTCGCATTGCTTTTGGAGTTTGTATTGCATGGCAAATGTGTCGATGAGATAGTACCACTCATCAGGTATTTCCACTTCATTGCTCTCATCATTCACGACTCCATATCTTTCTATAAGACCCGCAATTAGAGCGTCTGAATAAGCACTTGCGCTATTTGGTTTTACTGATTTCTTCATTGTCGTTTTTCATTTGTCATTATCTATAATAATAAATAGTGCGATACTTGGAATTTGTCAAGGTTGCGCGGATATTTATTTTCCCGTTTTATTCCCCATATAAGCGCTGTAATACCACCACCTGAACGTTTCCCCATAATGAACGATATAATGCAGTAGAACGGATATAAACGTTGATAATCGGGGTATCGTTGGATATAATGATATATTGCAATCTGCGATTGTTGTATTGGTTATATCCTTTATTGGTTTTATATAGGGTCTTACTTAAGTATTACATTCATGAACTCGTTTCACTCATCATTCATGTATGAACTCGTTTTCACTCGTTCATGTGTACTTGTATCTTGATAATCGGTTATCGTTGGATATGATTGGAATGTTTCCATATAGTCCTATTATGGGTTTATCCCTATGTTATGGGGATTATTCCACTTTGTCATAATCCATAGGTTGTTTTTTTTGTAGCTCGTTTCACTCGTTGTTATAGGGTGGATTTATGGTTATGTTGCGCTTGACCGACATTTTCCTTTTACCATATAGAGAGTGAACCGAGAAGAATGTTATATCAGAAAGAAAAAATCGGTCAAAACCGATATACAAAGAAAAACCACCACACGTTATAAACGCATAGTGGTACAAACACATATATAAAAACTAAGTGGTCATCTTTATCTCCTTCAATCGACTTTGTAAAGTAGAAAGCGCGATTGAAATTCCTTTATCTTGCAACTTCTTCAAAATTGCGCGTTGTGCAATATCAGGATTCTCCTTTAGAACCTCTCTAATCGCTTTCAACTGCATGCCTACTTTGGTCATTTGTTTCTCTTGGGCAAATCCCTTCTCGCAATAGAGCTTCTGAATCCAATTCAAAGTTATCCCCAAACGTTTTGTCTTTTCATTCTGTTCCACAATCGCAAGGGCTTCTTGGGGGCTTTCTTGTCCTGAAACAACAGAAAGCACCAATTCCTTTTTTACTTGGGATAATAGCGTGCTATATCCGATATCACGATTAGTTTTGTTCTTCCTGATGATGATTCCCGATTTGAGCACTGAGCATTTCCGCAAAAATGAAAGGCGATCAGCATATTCCTTTTCAATCTCTTGTGTTGTCATATTGGCCACGCTTTCCATTGCTGAAACAATCGCATGTTGGTCAAGCAAACCTTCTGAAACCACGTTTTGCTCTCTTACCTTCAAAAGCAACCGATATGCAACGCGGTTAATATCGCACCCCTGATTTATAAGCATTGAAATAGCCAATTCTCGCATGAACCAATTCTTAATGCTTTCTGAGGACGATTCCGAGAAATGCCCGTTGTGAATCCAATAAGGTAACGCAAAATAATTCTCGTCTGTATATTGGTAGGCAATACCTGAACCCGTTGTTAACCATTCATTGGCTTTTTCATAGCGATAATTCATCCACCCCTTGAAATATGTATTTTGGTGCTTCTCAAAAAATACAGCGTCTGAATCTCCAAGAAACGATTTAATCATATTGTAATCTATAAAAGGAACATTCTCTTTCTTCTTTGCCGTCTTTTTGGACTTGTGAGCGTGTTTCTGTTCCTTCTCCTCAATATCATTCATATCAAACTCTTGAAACTCATCAGAGGAGATAATTTCATTGTATGTGTACAGCTTATTAGTGTTCCCCTTCTCATTTGGCATAAACGACCCAAAAAGCATTTGGCAGGGATTGTTACAAATATCGATTGCGACATTTTCCCCCTCTGCTGCTTTTACACATACGGAATTTAGAAATTTGCCCGTTGTCTGTGCCTGAATATAATTCAGCGGTTCATCAAAGAACCAAAGGAGATGAAAACGACGAGTTCCGTTCTTATCATCGCTATATGAGGAATAATAGCACGTGGGCTTATATTCTTCATGGATTAAAGAAGTAAATTCAGTTGCGCCAATATCTGAACCATCGCAATCCACAAACACAAAATGCGTTGAAATGAAATTATCAGCTTTCTTCTCGTGCATTCTTAGGTTATCCCCTTTATGCTTGAAATTGGCACAAAGGCAACGACCCAAACACAATAAAGCGAGCGTTTGTCCTACATTGAGATTATCATGTTTTTGAAATGTGATTTTGCCAACGGCTTCTTTTGGCTTGACCTGATAGGCCAAAGTACTTAAATTATTTGTCATGTTGTTATTAGTATTTTCAATTATAAATAGTACCTTATGTTATAAATTATACTAACAACGAGCTGAAAAGTCAAATTTTTGCGCAAAAAAAATGCCCAATCACCAACACTTTGGCAATTGGACACCTGAAAAATACTAATAATTACTATGAAAATCAATCTAAGTAAGTCTATATAATAACGCATTCACTGCGTGATTTTCTTATGTTTTGCACGCATTTCCGCGTGGATTTCTTCATGACATTTGCAACACAAACTCATCAGATTATCATAATCAAAAGCGAGTTGAAGCAAATAGGGAATATTGCCGTTACATGTCTTCAAAGGAATCACATGGTGAATCTCATCGGTCTCAGTAGTCCGATTTTGACTTAGACAACGCTCGCAAAGGGGGTGTTCCATGAAGTATGCCTTTCTAACGCGTTGCCATCTTGTGGTTGAGTAAACGTGCTTTTGAATGAGTTCATGAACGCCGTGCTTCTTGCGAGAATAATTCTTCTTGGGTTTGTTTATTGTTGGCATGTCGTTCTTATATTATAATTATACTTCTTATTGTCGGAATTCCCAAATAAAAAGGAGTATTTTTCTTTATACTTGGAATTGAGATAAACGATCTTGGCAAATCGGAGTGGAATGTTTAAAACCAACTTCTCACTAATACCCGATTTCTCATCAAATTGCGTGTCTTTCATCTTCATATAAGTATAGTGATAATCGGTTTGGTACTGCACCATCTTCTTTCCTACAAAGGGAATGCCCTGATTATCAAACTTCAATCCCACTTCATCAGGTTGCTGAAATCCTTTTTCCTTGTTGTAAACCCCTGAATTGAAATTGGACATTGGGAAATTGTCGTTCTGAATGTCTTTGTCTTTAAGGTCAAAGAAAAACGCTGCTTCCAATTCCCCACTCGTGGGGTCTGTATATAATGAAAGGTATTTCAAATCACCATCATTCTTCTTATTCTCCAATCGCATTAGATTGAGCTTCTCAACCTTCAATTCAGCAAATGGGAATCGTTTCATTAGATCCTTGTCCTTGTGTCTTTCCTTTATTTCAAGGTTAAGCGTCCGTTTATTGCCCTTATATTCAATATCAATAAGGGCGTCCACAGAACAGCCCTTTTCTGTTTGTTTGAATGCTTGAATCTTTATGTCTTGGGCGTTGAAATGAGAAGTCAGGAGCATTTTTGCCCGTTGAAAATCCTTCATCTCCTGATGATTGATTCTCTGTTCTACTGCTGCGCTTGTCATTTCCGCTCATCATTATCCACCTTATAATAAACAAGCATGTAGACGGCACAAATACAGCCAAGTCCAATGCCAACTTTAATGAGGGCTTCAAAACAACTCGCAAGGTAACCTATAACGAGTAAAGCGGTTTGTGGGAATAATATAGCGGCTAAGATAATAGCGGCTAAGATTAAAATTCTTTCCATATTTCTCTTTTATTTTCTTTATATAAATAGTGCGATAACGAGAAAAATGCGCGCAAACTGAAAGAAAAGCGAGAAAAAAGTGCACAAAAAAACCTCTACACCTCCCAATTGGGAAATATAGAGGAGAAAATAAAAAGAAAAAATATATATGCGCGCCTTACATGAAGGCTGATTTTATATCATCGCGGCTGCTTGTTGCACCTGAAAGCCTCTGAACGCTTCCAATCGTCGCTGTGCGCGTTTACTATCATCATTGAGATAGTGTTTGTAGGTAGTTTTAAAATCACGGTGTCCTGAAACGGCTATGATTTGCGCTTCACTTAAACCTCGTTTGAATGCGTTACAGCACCAAGTTGAACGGCCGCTGTGTGAGCTAATAATGCTCCACTTGCTAACCTTTATATAAATAGTGCATCCCTCTTGTTTTTTCCTTGTAAGCACCTCTTCATCTTCAATTTTTCCTTCCTGAACAAGTCGAGAAAAGAACTTTTGAAGGTGTTGATTCATTGCTTGGTTGTTATTATTATTTCCGTTTCTTAGAATCCTTAGAAGTTGCTCCACGTTCTTGTTTTGGTTATAGATTTGAAGAGCTTTGAACGCTGCACAATCGTTCTTATCAATGCAAGAAATAACATCTTCCAAGGTGCATTTTTTATCGCGATATGAATCAATCGCGCGCACAATATCGTCTTGCTTTAATTGAGTTTGCATAAAGGGGGTAAGATTGCGATCCAATGAGAGCTTGTCTACAATCTCAACCACCTTGTGAGTTATAGGAATAACAACCTCTTCACGACATTTGCGAGTCGTCAATTCAAGCAAATAGCAGTCTTCTTCTTGAATCTGCTGCACAATTTCAGCACGATTCTTCTGAATGAACGATACAAGTTTGCTGAGGTCAGAATATCGCACACAGCACAAGCATTGGAGAAGAAAGCAACCAATATATAAATGTTTTGTCTTGGTCATCTCAATGTTGAATTTCAAATCTTCTTTTTCCTTGGAACGATTGATTTTGCCGCGGGCGGGTGGGAGTTTCATCCATTCATTGAAAGCGATTTCAATTTGTTCTTCTACGAGAACGCAACGCGATTTTTTGTCCCCCTCCTGAATCTTGACCACTTCCAAATTTAGATTGATATTAAGCAGTTCTTGAAATGCGCTGCGAGTTGCTTTCACAATCCCGTTATAGGTAGTGGGCGCATATTGGTGGGCTATATAATCAAATACCTTCTGTGCCTTTGTGGTGGACATCTTTTTTAGGGAAGTATTTGTGATTCCCATTCCTGAAAGATAATCGCATATTTCCTGAACGTTGTACTTGCTGAAAAGCCCTTTTTTCAACGGCTCTTTGAAAAACACAACGGCAACACCATTCAGAAACTGCGCAATTTTTGCACTCTTAATCGCTTTCACGACAAAGCGCTCGAGTATTGTGATTTCTTGTTCTTGTGTAGACCCTTGAATGATAGCCTTTATCTTCTCATCAATCGTGTCAAAGTCGATTTCAGTTTTGGCAGTATTTGCCTCAAATACAACATCATCAATTTTCTTTCTGATGGTGTCGAGATAGATTGCCAAGGCACGCATTTCTTGAAAGGGCTTTGTGCCTTCTTCAAAATCGGAAAAGATTGGCTTTCCTGATTTGCTAAATAGTGAGGGCAATATTTTCTTGCCCGTGCTCAAATAGATAGGCTCTTTCCCCCTCCATGAGCATTTAATGCTTGCGTAAATGCTGCACGGCTTCTCTTCTTTTTTCTTGCCCGTGCTCTTTCTTAGAACAAACTCGGTTGTTGCTTCAAAGTACTGCATTTCAATATAAATTTAGTCTGTGAATAAATGTTTTTCAACACGCTCAAAAGCGACTCAAAACCCCATGAAAACACCCCAAAAAGGGGTATTTGTAGGGAAATCTGTCCCCTTGTTGCGTTAATTCACTACAATTATACTGAACTACAGTTGCGGAAACCAAGGCTAAATGGTTGATATAACAACATTTAGTATTTGCGCAAAAACCATGATTCACCCGATTCTTGTCGGAAAATCTGTGTTTGAATGTCTGTTTTTTGTCCATTTTGTGGGCATTTTGCGCTTCAAACGGCCATGAACAAAAACCACCTTTTTATTGTAGACTTCCCTTTATTCATCGGGGATGTCTGCCCTTCTTTCTGTTAATAAAATATGAACTCATCTTTTCTTTGACAGTGTACCACGAGTTTGAAAAATCGCAAGTTTTTCTTCTGTAATGGCTTGTATTTCTCGAATCGTTTTTCTACCTTTGCCATCGAAAGACACACAGCTCTCCGTTCAACCACAAGGCCTCTTTGCCAACGCCTTCCCTACGCTCTCGGTATTGATGACACACATGAAGCCCCCATAGTGGCATGCGTATGTAGACAGCTCCTCTCACACTTGGTTGGCCGAACACAAAAGGGGCAATGCACAAGAACTTGCGGTAATGTCTGTGCCGGCCAATAGGAGTGACGCTAATGCCGACATCTTCAAAGAGTTGAAGGGAAGAACGCTTCGTGAAAAATGATGCTTGAAGTACCCGTGTAGGCCAAAGACGTACCTAAGAGGGGGATAGAATACGCAAATCAACAGCGTATAAAGATTTGGGATATCAACGGAAAAACTACAATTCGTTATGAAGACAATATTCAATAGTACCTGGGTTGGTAATCATATATGTACAGAAGAAGCAACCCTAAGTCAATTAGACAGCTACAACAAGACTCGCTATTCTCGTCGCAAGAAGAAAGAGGGTCTATTGGAGCTTGCTTCTCGCGAAGCGCATGAGCAACAAAATGTTTACTTTGCAACGATTCTCAATGAGGATGACAGCCCCTACTGCGCCATTGAGTCCAATGTGGGATACTTCGGTTTGGATTTCTTGAGGGATAACTACGATGACTATTTGACTTTTCAGTATCGAGAGCAACTCAACCAGGATGGCAAGCTATTTCTGAAAGCAATTTTCTTATTTGAATGCTACCCAGGCACAGATAAAAGGATGAGACGTATAGACTTCACATATACCCACGAAGGTGGGTGCTCGTCTGTTATCTACCAAGGGAAAGCTTATGATGGAACATTTGAGATGATTGCAACAGAACATTCCCCCATCTCAGCCGAAGAGCTGGAGCTACTCTGGGTAGACTACCCGAAGTTTGGGGAATACGATCAACTGATTCGTTTGGATCGTATCCCTCAGTTGGCTCGGGAGCGTATCCTTGAGTATACGGACAAGGAGTTTCCTGCGTTTAGGCAGTATCTCCAACGAGACATCGAACGCTATCAAGAACCTAAGAAGGGATGATGCGTACCTTCGCCGGGCGTTGAGGCCAAAAGTACCCGATCCCGACCCGAAAAGAAAGAGCACACGATGTGGCCTATTTCACCTATTTGAGGTTTCCCGAAAATGTGCGCCGAACGATTTAGTCGACCAACCGAGACGAAACGCCTTAATGGTCGTGCACCATGCTCCTGCGCAGGCGATGCGCTCCGCAGCTTCTTTTTTTAGTGCTTGGCAGTTGTCGCCAAAGAAAAGGAAGCAGGGCCGTATTCCAGGCGGCTACCGTATATGAGGAAGGGGAAGATGCGGTGAAACGACAAAGAAGTTCAACAGCAAAAATTGCCCTCAGGCTTGGGATATCCCAAGCCTGAGGGCAAGGACGGAGATCATTTCCCCTACTTTGTGGACATTGCACCCCGTCAGGCTCCATGTACCAGTTGCACCACAGCGAGGCGGCCGCCTTGGTTCGTATCGAAGAGAATTTGACGCCCTTCGGTGAGCGGGATAAACTGACCGACGGGGACGTCGCAACCGGCCGTCACGTCGCGCAAACCGGGCAGGCGGCGATTGATGAGTATCCATTGGCCATTGTGGAAATGGAAATCGGCCACCGGCTGACGGTCTTCGTCGCTGATCTTTTCGTTGGGAACGACGAGATTGTTCGTGTGCCAACGATAGAGTGTCTGATGATGATAGACCATGAGACGATAGTTCTCTGAAATGAACTTGCCGTGCGAGGGGGCGTAGTAGAAATTGAGCACCGGCAGCTGACCGGCGTAGGGCTTACCGCAGAATGGGCATTTGGGCTGCGTGGTGTTGTCGAAGACGTACCAACCTTGTTCGCAGTTGCAGGGCTGCAAGAGATCGCACGTCTTGACGAGGGCATCTTCCCATTCTGCTGCGCTGGGGCGCCGGGCCGGTGCGTGGAGTCCCTCGACAAAGGCCCGATTGAAAAGCCGCGTGAGATAGGGCCCGCACAGCGTGTAGGGGCGTTGTTGCGGGTCGCCTTGTGGCAATTCGTGCGGATCGAGCTGCGAGGACTTCACACGGTTGGTCGCATCGTAGGGGTGCTCGATGAAGAGCGCCTTCTCGCCGTAACGCAAATCGTCATCGTGCTCTGTGTCGTTGACGTCCCACACTTTTCCGCCGTCGAGCGGATGGCGTTGGAGCAAGAAAGTGTAGATGAGAACGGCCAAGGCGTGGCGATCGGTGGAGATCTGCGGCAGGTTCTTCTTCGGGTCTTGGAGCGGGAGCGCACGTGTGGCCATGACTTCGGGGGCGATGAAACCGGGTGTACCCACCACTTCGGGCGGAAACTTCTTCGGCACGACCAGACCGTCGCAGTCGATGATGCAGGCATTGCCGGTGAGCGGATCGACCAAAACATTGTTGTACGACAAATCGGAGTGCGCCAACCCCGCAGCATGGAGGCGCCGGATGGCACGTGCGATTTTTAAGCACATGTGTAGGCGGGTGAGCAAGTTGCCTTTTTGGTTGTCGGGCACAAAACGATTGTAGAGCTTGGCCGACGAAAACCACTTTCCGTTCTTCTCTTGCCCGTCTTTGATGAATGGCCATTGGGGATCGACGCCCGAGAAAAAGAACTTCTTGTCGTAGAAGGGCATGACCAATCCCACCTTTTCGTTCCACTCCACGATTTTCATGGGCCAGGCAAAGAAGTTTTCCCAATACCGGCCCGCGGCATCGGGCGTGAAGATGCGTTGGCGGTGCACATTGACGATGTCTTCGATGCGCTGGCGATCGTTTGCACTGAGCGCTTTGCGGTAAAAGCCGACCACATAAGTCCCATCGGTGGAGAAATAGACGTCTTTGACGCCGCCACTGGCTTTGATTTCGTCGTAAAACTCGACCGTACTGCCATCGGTGGCAGTGAGCGTGATGATATTTGCCATAGAGAGAGACGGACTAATGTCTTTTGTTGCGCTTGTTGTGATTCTTTCCTTTGGGTGCTTCCTGTTCGGCTTCAGTCTCTTTGCCGTCCGGAACGACGGGCGATCCCGATGGTTGCTGCACCTCAGGTAGCTGCGGTTCGGAAGTGGTTTCCGGAGTGTTCGGGATTGGCTCGGTGGCGGACTCGGAAGCGGCCGGCGCGGCTGAAGATGTGAGCTCCGGGTGCGGCTCTTCCTTGGCTGCGACCGGAACGTCTGCTGCGGACTCAGCGGGAGTAGACAGGGCAAGCGCTGAAACGGTCGGCTCGGCGGAGGTTGTGAGTTCCGGAGTCGGCGGCGTCGCCTCGCTTTCGTCCTGCGACGTGGTGGTTGCTGCCGACGCATCGTCAGTGGGCTCGCTCTCTGTCAGTGTGTTGCCACAGAGTACCAGCAGGGTGCGGTCGTCGTGGTTGCCGGGCGAAGGGAATCCGAGCCATTCCAACAAAACCTGCTCCGACTCGGCCGCGTTGGTGAGAGCATGGGCGGCGGTCAGTTCGTCCCAAAGCGCATCCCACTTCTCAGCGTTTTTCAAATTGTTGGTGGTTTCGAACTTCGGATCGCTCACACCGTCGGTCATGAGGAATAGGGCGGAGAAATCATCGACCAACTGGAAACGCAGACGACAATAGAGCGCGGAGGCATCGCTGAACACTTCGGGCATGGTGAGGAAACGAGTCTGTCCGCCGTACTCCCCTTCGTCGGGTTCGCCCATCAGATAGACCGTGTGGGGCGTGGTGTCGCGACGATAGAGTGCGATGGCACCGTCGCCCACCCAGAAAGAGCCCACAAACCAACCAAACGGGAAATGTTTGGCGACGCAGAGCA
>ERZ772974.168-NODE-168-length-50235-cov-3.000996_pt1 | contig 50235 bp, 71 predicted proteins | sample MGYA00580671_ERZ772974 | MGnify/ENA primary metagenome ERZ772974 (study PRJEB29015, sample SAMEA2738065) | human oral metagenome | biome: human oral; feature: human-associated habitat; material: saliva | place: China | collected 2218 ... | reverse complement strand
TAATCGTAGGAGAAAGTAGTTCTAAAAGTTTACCTGTATTTACACTTTCAAGTGCAAGTCTATATCTACCATATAGACCTCCACCGTACAACTGAATCATTCTCTTTTCACGAAGATTTTCTCCTTTATCGTTTACCTTGTATTCGTGTGGTGTATTTGGCAATTTCTTAACAACATACTTAATCTTAAAGGTGTATAGTGTTTCTGTTACTGGGTTAAATGTATGTACTACTGTTTCATATGTACCTTCTCCAACACTTTTATATACCTTAGATGAATCATTAATTAAATTTAATGTGTCAGTAAGCACGTTCTTTGAAAACTCAAGATTCTTAATAAGGAATTTTCTTAGATAACGCATAACCTCATTCTTATCTCCATGAAATACATTATATGGTTGAGTATATGAACTATCTTCTGTTAAAACATTTGTCTTTCGCACATATAGGTTAATAGTACACTCTTTAATCATCTTCTTCATATCTAAATTCCCTTCCTTATCTAAAATCTAGTTACAACATATTCTGGGTACTTAAATTCGGTATCCAAGCAATTCACATTGGCTATAATACTGTCTAAGTTAGTTGTCTCACATTGAAAGAAATTACTATCTTTTAGTTTTCTCAATAACCAGTTTAAGTGCTTTACCAGATTGTAGTCGCCATGGATAATTCTATTTCCATCAACTTCGGTATATCCAAAGACAAAACTATCATCTTCGGTCACTGACAATGCAAGGATTTCATCATCAACCTCACCATTGCTAACATACTTAACAAGGAATCTCTCTCCACAAAAACCACCATAGATAGCAGTATCGAATAAAATGAAACGTTTATCAGTTGCAGGAAGTTTTACATTTTTCATACACTCAAACATGTCAACATCCTTATTAGTGAAAGTTACTACCAAGTCATAATCGTTTAAGAAAGGGAAACAATTAATTAAATAATCTGGTGTCTCCTGTTTCTTAAATTCATCAACGATATTTTTAACATCTTCTTTAATTTGTTCGATATTGTCATCGGTAATAGTATTCGTATATAAAGAACCTGCAATAAATTTAAACATTCTGCCAGGGCTGAATCTGTTGTTATTCCCCATACATAAGTTAATTTCAATATAACTGTTTATCACCATTAGAGATAAGGAGTTTCTCTCTCCACTATATCTCCAAAAACCCCAATCATGTTCAAAACCTAATTGTTTCAAGAAATCAACCAGTAAATCTTCCCCTCTTAATTCAGAAGCTTTATCCATCATTTTATGTGATAATTTGAGTACAGCACTCTTAAACTCTGAAACGGTGTCTTTCATGGCAAGAACTCTCCTTTACAGTTTTAATTATAGCATATTTGCTTAAAATATGTCAATACAAGGCATAAATAAAAAGGATATATTACACATATATCCCAATACTCACCAACCACAACTTATAGGTGAGTTAATTAACGGATTGGACTGTGGAATCCACTCTGGCACATGTGATTGGTGTTGAACCAACTTCTCCCTATTCTCATAGAAATAGAGTGTTTTACCATGTCTTGAAACTACACATGTATGGGTTGGACTATATTTATACACCCCCAACTTTGGTGTCGTCTTTTTGGCTGTCTGCCCACTTGTTAGACTTTTATCTTATGCACAGCCAAGGTTTTGCAACCAAAAATTGCTAACAACTGCGATATTCCATCGCTCATACAGGACCTGTTTGACTTGCTAACTAATTTAACTCCCTAGGAACGTACTAAAGACATTAAAGATAGTTGCAATGATGCGTTCTAACGTTCAATATATTTGGCTATCCGCACCGAGCCGATAAAGAGAGCACCTAAATTAGATGCCCTCGCATCTCTTGTCCACAATCGTGGATGAGTCAAGCAAGTTTTACCTTGCAAATAAATTCAGTCAACTCCATTATCGCTTGGTTTTCGCTAGGAGTTGTCCTTTACGGATGGATACTTGTGGTCAGGTGTATCTTAGACCGCTATGACTTCCCACATCATAGAGAACAGCACACGGTTAGCGAATCTCATAACGCTCCGAGTATCATTGGGTTTATGCTTCTTTATTAACTGGATTCCCACCAGCAGACCTTCTACCAAAGCCTATCTCCTCGACTATTGAGCATAGCCTGTCAACTTTGTTACTTTTGTCCTTAACGAATAAGGCTTTAAGTAGTTGACATGAGTTCCTTTTTTGGGTTCTAAAAGAACTTAAACCTCATATATCCATATCCTTGACGAACAAGGTTTTATGACAGTGGACATAGATGGAATCGGACCACCGTACAGCCTTTATGAGAGGCTAGTTCTACCATTAAACTATATGTCCATATTAATCATATACTACAACAACTACTTTGTAGTCATATCGTATTGTTGTTTAATAGCTAATTTCCTAAATGGTAACCCATAGCTTTTACACCACTTTCTTATAGCATTATCTGAAACTCCATAAATCCTGCCAATCTGAACAAATGAGTGATTTTGAATTAAGTTCTCTAAGGAATCTTTAGATGGTCTGTCTTTTACCTTTCGCCCATTAAGGCGTATTACACCCTTTCTTCCATGATTTCTTCCATGACGATTTTTAGGTTGGCACTTAATACAATAATCATTTACGGTGTTTCTCCACATTTTAGAACCACACTTCTTACACCGTGGCAACAATTTCCCACCATGAAATAAAACGGACTTTTCTTGGTTTTCTGAAGCAGTTACAACCTCTAAATTTTCAAGTCTATTATCAGCTTTATCATGGTTTATGTGATTAATTTGCATGCCATCTGGAATAGTACCAACAAACGTCATATACACTAGTCTGTGTACATAAAAATTTCTTTGACCTTCATTGTTTGCTAACCCCACAGATAAATACCCTATATGGTTATCTGTAAACTTAATTTTTCTGTAGACTATACCATTACACAAGACATACTTATCTGCTTCAAGTTCTGTTGGAACATCATTAATTCTACGCCTATAAAATTTTTTATTTTCACTGTAATAGGTTTCAGGATTACACCATCTTAAAACGGTTGAACCTTCCTTGTTAATAAAATATGAAGGATAATTTGGTATTTGTCTGAATTGTTCAATATCAAGTTCCATCAATATTATCCCCCTAAAATCTAAATGTTGTTATATAAGGAGTGCCCATTACCGTTATGACCTATAGGACCAGAGTATGTAATCACCAACCAAGAGGTTAATTTCTTTACTTAACTTGATTTCTATTACTTTCCTAGGACTAATAGTCATCTCATTAAATAATTCCATTAACATTGGAAGGAGTTGGTAGGATTTGAACCTACGCAGTCAATCACTTGACCAACCCTTGAAGGGGTTGTGCATTGCCACCTACAATTCAAACTCTAATGTGATTACAAATATTATTATACACCAACACATTCAATCTGTCAAGATATTTTTGAGATTAAATATTGAATAAAAAGGTCAATATTAAGAATAAATTGGTTGTATGTATCTATTCTCCATGTTTTCTTTTTGTTAAAGCCAGATATACCAATTTCGTATTCAAATCGACAACATTGTTCTAACATCACAGCACATACAATGTTTGTCTTTAACTCTTCAACATCTTTATTGGTTTTAAACTGTTCAATTGCTCTACAAGACCACAATAAAGTGTTAAGATTATCAAATACATTATACTCTTCTAACTCTCCAGTAAAAGAAATTCGATATGTATTATAGACTAACAAATCTTTATACTTATCAATCAGCTCCCAATCTTTTTTAGTTAAGTTTGTCATGATAAATATTCTACTGTTAGTTTAGAATCCCCTTCATCGAAACTCTCTGCAAAGAACCCAAAGAGTGAGTTGTCTAATGTACGCACTAATCCTAACGCAACACCGAATGTTGGGTAGTTATCTATCCCAGTGCTTTCTCCATTAATTAGAACATCAACTTCAAAGTACTTTTTCATCTTTTTAACAACAATCTCGTACATTTGACCTTCCCATGGTTCAACCTGTAGATTACATATATTACTACCTTCTTCGGAAGTAACAGTGAATAATGGTGCTGCTAAACTCAATAATGCCAATTCTTCTTCTGTAAAACCCATTAGATTTTTCATATATTATCTCCTATATTAATTTGTGCAAGATTACTTACACATTCTATTCATGAGTTCAGCAAGTGCTTCTACTGTTTTACCTGTCTGCACTTCAAATTTATTATCTTGGTATTCAATACGCACTTCCTTAATGGTGTGAATACCCCAACCATCATAACTTGGAAGATATTCTACAGACTCATCAGGAAGAGATTCTTTAATTTCTTTAATTGTTGCTTTATAGAGTTTCTTAAAATCCTTCTCGCTTAATGCAAGTACCTTTTTAGAAAATGCATTATTTTTTAGAACCAGTTCATTCAGTTCTGAATAGAGACCCTTTTTACGCTGAAAGTAACGTTCTAAAGCACCACTCATATTATCTCTAATATCAATGCTATAATCATGAGTTCTATGTCGATAGTCCTTATCAAAAGCGAATAAATCAACTAAAATTGATAAGTAAGGAAGCATCTTATTTAATTCTACTAGTTCCCAATGTGTATCCTCTGTAATATAATCTGCATCATTCCAATCACCTTTTACATACAATGTGCAGAGGTTTGAATCATCTGACTTTTCTAATTGCTTTACGAACTTTGAATTTAACTTTGGCATACGGTGTTCTCTTTCTTTCTGTTTTCTAATTACATAATTAGTATATCACAGTTTTTAAGAGACTGTCAATACCTATTTACCCAATACGTTTACAAAACTCTCTATTTTCAAATAGCTCGCTATCAGACATATTTAACATCTTAGCAGAGATAACATAATCATTTGGTAATTGATGAATTATTACTGATACATTAACTTCTTTACCTACAACATGCCATAATACGTGTATGTCTGCACAATCACTAAAATCTAACTCTCTAGCAACTTCAATGATATGTAGCAATCTTCTCTCAAACATATTATTGAGATAGATAACCTTATTCTCTAGGATTTGAGATAACATCTTAATATCAGAAAGTGAGAAATCTTCTAAATTGTGTCCTACCCAGATATTGTCAATCGCTTCCCAGAGCTTAGATACTGCTTTACCATCATTAATGGGTGCAGAATCTGGAGTTGCAAGTGTTACATCTCCTCTGCTAACATCTCTAGGTATTCTCTTGTTAAACAATCCTTCATACTCAACTTCATCATCAAAGCCTGAGTGGAAATATACCTTTACTGATGCCAGTCTATAAATGTCACCATACTCTCTGTGCTGTGATAAACGCTGAGTTGATAGAATAATACTCTGCTTAGCAACTCTGCCAAAACGAATGATACTTAGTGCAAGGTCATGAACTAATCTCTGACCTTCTTCTGACATATCTGATGTGTAGAACTCATCAAAGCATAAGAGTAATCTTGTTGGATTATATTTACCACTACTTCGTTTATGACTGAAATAAAGATTACCTTCCACCATTCTCTTTTCATAATACTTATCTGCTAGTAACCACTTTTGTTGACCATCTTCATAATACCAAACAATATCATCTGGCATGTACTCCCTACCACCAATGACAAATGTAGTTACCTCTTTACCAATTAATTCATCTAATGTTGTTACACCTTCATCACAGATAAACTGGTTACGCAACTTCTGTTGTGCCATAACTACGTCATGCAAGGATTTTAGTTCTGGCTCTGTTAGAAGATGTTTTTCATTTAATAAATCTCCTACAATCTCTTTTACATCTTTGTAATCTGCTTCATGATAATCTACATAAAGAATATCTAAATTAGTGTATTCTTCTCTTGCTTGCCTTAAAATTTCCTTAGTTGTACGAGATTTACCTGTACCACATTTACCCACAAGCATTATACTAGTTACTTTATTTAAGTCTAAGCCCAATTCTTTATTTTTACCTAAATTAATTTTCATAAATCTCTCCTTAAGATAGTAGTCCTTGTTCTTGACTATCTTCTTCCATCTGCTCAACAATTACTGTTAATAAACTTGTGTCTAATTCTCTTAACAATGAAACTATATTTGAGAATGTTTCTTCCTCATTATCCAATACCACACTTCCATCTGGATTTATGATTGTTAAGAATAACTCACCTTCTTCAGCAAGTCTAATCTGAATAGTAGATGTGTACTCAAAATCCCATCTAACCGTACAAACATTCTTTGTAAAAGTAACGTTTGCTAGTGAGGCAGTAGCCTCTAATAAGCCTTGTTCAAATTCTGTGAATCCCATTTTAAAATAGCCCCCACTCTGAAAATCTTTCAAATCCACCTAAACTATCAATATAGTCCTTTGCAATAGAAACAATCTCACTATAAGGTTTTCCATCAATATACTCATCCCCAATGGCACAACTTAACTCAACAACCTTACCTGTTTCTTGTGCTTTTAAAAATGCATAGATATTAACAGATACATCTGCCTTGGAACAATCCTTACCATTAATTCCACCACCAGTTACAGAATCTGCCATATCAGAACCTAACTTACGATTAGTGCATCCACTATCTACACAATATCCACCAGTCCAATCACCCAAAGGATTGACAACTGCATTATGATACTCTAACTTTAACTTTTCTGTTTCTGCGTTACTCTGACAGATAATTAATCGTTCTCCATCTAATACATACTTACCATCAAATGGATACTTTGAATAAATCTCTCTTGCAATCTTAGATAATCTCTTTTGTTCTTCTGTTAAAGGAACACCTCTAAAGATACCATTATCCCCACAACGGATTTTATCCTTTTGATTTCCTGCTAAATGCACATCTTGTGGAACAATAATAACTTCTGTCTTTGCTTTTCCTAAAATACGTTTAACAATAGACTTAACTTCTGATGTACTCATCTTAACAGAAGTTTCTACAATGACATAACAACTATTGTGTCCTAATAACACTTCTACTGCAACGGTAGGTCTGTCAGACTTAGAATATGCTAAGTCTACGATTGCACCACTGATTCTATCTGCGCACTTGTCAGGATGCATAGGATTAACTTTCTCAAACATTTTTAATTTCCTTTCTTAGTGAAAAAGAGTGCCTAAGCAGACACTCTATCATATCTTTCGTTCTGCAATGTTGTCATCATTACAGTTACTGGGTCAATCTGTTGCTTAACAACCTTTTCACCCTTTTCGTTTACTGTTTCAACGTACTCTGTTCCGTCAATAACATTCTTAAATAACACTGGGGAATATCCACTTACCATAGCAACGTTAGTACCATTCTTATCTGCTTGGAACATACCACACTTACGTGTAGATACATTCCAATAAACAATAGCAGGCATTTCGTAACCATGTTCAGCAAACTTCTTAGCCCAATCTCTGTGTAGAGTGTTACCAGTACCATTTGCCGCATCAAATTGCATATCAGAGATAACATACAACTTATTTGGTAGGTCTGACTGAGGACAGTTGTTCTTAATAACAGTATCTAAGATTAACTTTAATACCTTATTGAAGTCTGTGTTATAACCCCAATCAGCATTTTTTATGTTAACAACCTTATCAACAATATCTTCACCCTGAACCTTTACAAGTTCTGGATGTTCAGAGAATGTGATAAACTTATTCTTAAATACCCCATTAGCCTTATCAGCACAGTATAATCCTAATGAAATAGCAACTTCAATAGGTGTACCGTACATAGAGCCGGATACGTCTACTACACATAGACCTGTTTCTTCCTTACCCTCAAACCAGTTTGGTAGATTCTTCCACATAGCATCGTATAAATAGCGATTTGCTAATGATACATTATACTCACGTAAAATCTTACCAACAATATCAACTGGGAATAAAGCACCGGCATTAATCTTAGCATTACCTTCGCTTAACTGCTTTAAGTACTCTACATAACGTTCTTCTGCATGTCTCATGAATAATTCACGATACAACATCTGTGCCTTAGAAGGTAACTTAGAGAAGTCAATATCTTCGTAACGCTTTTCACATAACTTTGTTTCAACAATGTCTAAAGCCTTACGTAACTTAGATAAAGTCTTACGATATTCACGCTCAGACATATTAAGACCATTTACAATCTTTAATGCCACCTTACGTGTATTCTTAACACCATTTACAGAAGGTAACCACTTAGCCATAAGACTTGGTGCTCCACCTTGTTCAACACTCTTTAAATCTGACTTTAATGTGTCATAGATATATCCAAGAACTTCACGTTCAACTGGTGTATCTAATAAACATAACAAGTCATCATAACGACCATAGAAAGCAAAGTTATCTAAGTTCTTGATAACTACTTCTGGCTTATTCTTTGCTAAATAGTTCATGATAACACGGAAAACTCTACGTTCACCCTGACCACCACGAATATCACGGATATAGAATAACAACTTCATTGCTAATTCCTTATCTTCTGCAAAAGCAAGATTAAAAGTCTTGATAATCTCTGCTTCATCATTAGTACGCATTGCACCTAATGTACCAAAAGCATCCAATAGACCACTCTTAGTAGACTTTAATGCAACTGCACCATTTTCTGTTGTTGTGTAATTTAATTCATCTTCTAATAATTCTGTAAAATTCATAATTAACTCTTACCTCTTTTCTTCTTGTTCTGATTGGTTTTCTGACTAGAAAAATAGTTCTTTTATTTTGCTGTATAGTAAGAAAACTCTAAGCCTTTGTCTTTTCTTTATCTGGTAGAAAATTTTTGTTTGCTGTGTGCTTAGAAAAATGAACATTTAGTTACAGGGCACAAACGTACAAAAGCCACTATGGTGGTTGCCAAGAATTGCACTTGGAATGTTCTAATGAAAGGAGGTTGTGTGAACATTTACTAATACAACCACATGGTTGCGAGAGGTCCGACTTGAACGGACGACCTTCAGGGTATGAACCTGACGAGCTACCAACTGCTCTACTCCGCGATATTGAGAGGAACTAAATCCTCTCGATTTTTGGACTTACTTAAAATGGTAAGTCATCAGATGCTACATTGAAGTCAGCAACGCTTGTCTGTGTAGCCTTAGAAGAAGTACCTTCAGACTTCTTAGAACCTAATAGTTGGATATTACTTGCTACAACCTTTACATTGTAACGTGTTTCTCCTTCCTTAGTTTTCCAAGATTCTTGTACTAACTTACCAGTTACACCAACTTGAGTACCTTTTACAAGGTGCTGTGTTAATGCCTCTGCCTGTTTTCCCCAAACACTTACGTTGAAGAAACTTGTCTTAGCCTTTTCGCCAAAACCATCTGATGTTGCAATAGAGAAAGTAGAAACTACTGTTTCTCCTGCTTGGCGCATTTCAGCATCCTGTGCTACACGCCCTACGAGTGTTACTACATTTAAATCCATAAAATATTTTCTCCTTGTTGCCGACATTGAATAGCACGGTCAACTTGCTATGAACTTATTTTATGTCGAAGTTCACGAACACTAGAAAGTATCTTTACTTGGCGGATTCAAAAGTCTGCTTTTTCTTGTTTTTGTTTGCTGTTACCTTCTACTTACACTAATAGTATATCACACCTATTTAATATGTCAATAGGTTATTTAAAAATTTTTAATCTAAATTTTCAAATCCACGTTTATCTAATCTACAGAACGCTTTAATATGCTTACCTGTTGTCGGACTCCAATCAAACCATAAACGCTTTAATTCTCCATCTGGACTTCTTGAAATGATTGGTGTCTTGTAACTATACAATGTTTCTGTTCCATCCTCATCAACATGTACAAGTGCTTTACCATAGAAACTTTCCTGCATTTGTTCTGGTAATGGATGTAATTCATATATCTTTAACATATTTTACCCCTTGCTAATTAGTTCTATACGCAAATAGGTCATCTGTTAATTCAATTTCTTCCCCATCGTAACCAGATAAGAAATGACCGTAACCATCTGCATTAGCTGCATCCTCACAAAATTGCTCGAAACCACCATCTACACACTTCTCTAATAGTTTATAAACAGCTTCATTCTTATCTACCAATGCCTTAAATACTTCCTTTGGTAATTCTGTTTCTTCTGCTAAAAATTCTGGGATGAAGTAAGAACAAGTTTCTTTAATGTTCTCTTGTAATGTTTCTTCTCTTTCTTCTTCATCTAACACTAGATACTCACTACCATCGTCTAACTCGAAATAACGACCAGATATACTAATGCTATCTTCTGAAATACCTAAGCACTTTGCTAATAAGTTCTTCTTATCTTCTGTACTGTAACTCATCTTTAGTTCCCCTATTATTTTCTTGTTTTAAAAACAATATCTTCAATGTTGCAATCCCACTTCTTCAAGTCATCTGCATACTTCTGTAAGGCTCTTGCAAACTCTTTTGCTTCCTTTTCACCAATATGTCTTGGTTCTAGGTGAATGGCTTCTCCATGACCTTCTTCAAGATATGCAAATCCAGTGATTTTCCCATCACGTGTTACATAGACCTTAAAGAACCCATAGTTAGAACTCTTATAAAAACTCATAAATTCACACGTTCTATCATTCATGCTAAAGTCAAACCCCGTACCGTCATTGGCGTTCATATAAAAGATAGTTCCATTATCTAGTAACATGCTGTCGGTAACCTCTGGGAATCTATCTCTAATATTCTTCCTAATATAGTTTAATACTTGTTGTTTTATATTATCTGCTGTTGACATAATATTTCTCCTTTAATTAATTATGCTTAGTTTTCCCTCTTAGGGATAAGTTCTTCGATATTATAATCCCACTTCCCTAAATCATCTGCAAAAATTTGCATTACTCTTACAAACTCAGCTAACTCCCATGGATTCACGTACCCTTGTTCTACTGCAATACCAACATCATCCCCAACATCTAAATATACTCGCCCTCTGATTATCCCGTTACATGACACATATACATCAAAGAATCTACGAGTAGGTTTTCTATAAAAACTTACAAATTCGCAAGTTCTGTTATTTACATAAAAGTCAAACTCTGAACCATCATATCCATTCATATAGAATACAGTACCATGTTTCAAAAGCATATCATCGACTATCTGTGGGAATTTATCTCTAATGTTTTCTTTAATATATTTAAGTATTTGTTGTTTTACCTTATTTGCTATTGATATTCTATCCACTATATCTGGTCTCCCAAATCATCAGGGATATTCCAGTTTGTGTACTTATCCATAGCATCTGGTTCATCTGGGGCAGGTCTCTTGAAGTCTACCTGAATATCCCCAGTCTTAGGATTCCAAGAAATCCAAGCATTATAGAATTTTTGTTTATTCTCAGAATACATTCCTTCTAGGTAAACCCATTTTCCACTAATTAATTGTTGTTTCTCTTCTGGGGTTAATAAATGCTTACGAAAATCTTTGCCAAAAATACCAAGTTTTCTAAAACCATAAAATAAGAATCCTTGATATTCTTGCTTTTGTAGATTTCCAATAAAGGTCATTTCTTCACCCTTAGAAGTAACCATATCAAAATAAATATTATTACCTGCTAATAGTTCTTCACATTCTTCATCGGAGAAACGGTAAGAACCAAATACTCTACTAAATTTAATGTTCTTACCATTAAACTTACCTTCATATTGTTCTTTTTCATCACCCAACTTAGGTAACTTTAACCACTCAGAGATTACTTTTTCTAAGACTTCTTTATAGTTACTGTAATCTTCTTCAAAAGCAAGTGGAACTCTAAAACAAGAACAACGAGTAGTTAATACTTGAATAGTATTTCCACCACACTTTTCATCATAGCCAAAATAAATGTCTTGAACTCTCTCATCTGGTACTACTTCTTTGGATAGTGCAACATACATTTCATTGAACTTATCTCTATGTTTCTTATACTCTTCTCTATCTACTAAGAAACTTCCATCTCCATACTCAATTCTTACGATTGCCATATGCTTCTACCACCTTTCTTAAAATACTTAATTTCTTTTCCTTACTAACATTCTTATCTATAATCACAACTTTCTCGGTTGCTGTCGTACTATGACAAATGATTGATGGTTCTACCACATCCAACTCTAACTCTGTTGCTCTGCGAAGAGATTCCCCATTAGATATATGATACTCTGTACAAGCACCCTGCTCCGGTCCATCAACCAAAATACTATTTTGTTTTAACTCTACTGTCATTCTACCCTCTCTTCCTTACTCAGAGATGATTTCTACCTTGTTTTTCATTCTCATCTGCTTTACAAAGAACTGCATAAGGTACTGGGATACTCAACTCCTGATAGTATCGAACAATCTGACCAACCCTACCAAACAGAACAGTAATTAACTTCTTGGTTCTGTAGTTGAATATCTTGATTGTTCCATCATCATAGATAGCATGTATCTCTAACCCATTTTCATGGTGTTTATCTACTACAAAGGCATTTACCAACTTGATATTATAGTTCATGTGCTTAGCACGCTCACCTCTATTGATATAGTGTTCCGTTACGTATTTAACATCGTCTAATCCCTCGATAGGATATGTGTCAAGCACTTTAAAATACTTTTCCATATAGGTTACCTCACAAATACAGTTTAGCATAGAAAAAAGGGAAAGTCAAACATTATTCTTTACTTTCCCAATTTCTAACTTCCTTACTACTAATAAATTCCTTATTAGACATAATATCATAGATAATAGAGATAATATTATCTCCATTTTTTAACCCATTTAAGATTGTTCTCTTAATCGTAGGTGAGAAGTATAAATATTCCACATCAACTAAGTATCTATCTGCTTGTGGAATTAAATGTTGAGATACAATACATCTCATATTGGCAATTAAGTCATAAGTTAAGTCAGAAGAATTGTCTAAGTGATATAGCAATCTTCGTAAAGTACCTGCCACATCATCTGCGTGGAACGTAGTCATTGTTAAGTGACCTGTTCTACTAGCCTCTATCGCAGAGGAAATAGAATACTTATCACGAATTTCTCCTACTAAAATACAGTTAGGATGTTCACGTAATGCAACTTTAATACCATCTGCAAACTCTCTAAAATCTTCTCCCATTTCCTTTTGAGTAATCTTAAAGGAATCAGTAGATTCAAACCTATATTCAATAGGGTCCTCTAATGTAGACCATACAGTGTTATCTAATACATCTCCTTTTTGAGAGAAAGTATTAATACATGCTGCCATAGTTGACGTCTTACCATTTCCGGTCCTCGCAGAGAAGATAATAATACCATCTTTACTTGTAAATGCCTTATGTAACATATCTTTACAATCTGCTGGGTATAAGATGTTATCAAAGGTAATCTTTTTCGGTTTAATCATTCTGAATGTTGCTACATTCTTTTCTTCTGAAAAACCTAATGCACAACGATAACGATATTTAGAAGTGTAATCCTTATCTAACTTTTCTTCTGGTACATATACTTCTACCGATAAGTCTAATTGTTTATTATGAACATATCCATCATTTCTCTCATTAGAAACATATAGGTCAGCAAAAGTACTCCACACATCCTTAGAAGTAGGGGTGCAAGGAACTCTATAAATATTTCCATATCTTGATAAATAAGGATATTCAGTAACCTTGATATATAGGTCAGAACAATCATGCTGGGTTGCGAAGATTAATAACTCTTCAATAGATACTGTTCTCTTATTAAATTCTTTCTTTAACTCTTCCTCGAAAGAAAGTGCTATTTTAAAACCCATACTTCACCCCTTTAAAAATAGTGTTTTAGTTCTCTTAAAATTGCTTGAAGTACTTGAACAACAATACTATTTCCTGCTTGTCTATATAGAATACCACACATGCACTCTTTTCCACCTATATATCTTTGTGGATATAAAGCCTGTGCCTTTTCAAAATCAGATTCATCAAAACCCATTAACAACCATGATTCTTTTTCTGTTATATGTCTATACTTATCTCCAACTGCTACAATGTTCGAAGTTGGCACTTTTGCATAGTTTGATACGATTGTTCTAGCATAATCCCCTACAAGCATATTTCTACCATTGAAAGGATTCTTAGGTAATTTACCAAACTGAATTGCCATTGTTCTATCTGCAACTCTGTATTTATCTGAATAGAAATTCCTATAAGAATACTAATGGTAAATACTCGATTTCTTGTTTGTGGGATACCAAAGTCCAGAGAATTTAACACTTTATAGGAACTAACATATCCAAGTTCATTCAACACCCCAATATACTGATTATACTCTGGATAGTTCAAAGTGTTCTCAACGTTTTCCCAAACAATAATTTTAGGTTTGTTCTTTGCTTCCTTAATGATTCTGACTGTTTCCCACATCAAACTACTTTCTGTGCCAGAACCCTCTACACCACCTGTTCTTAAACCAACTGTACTGAACTGAGTGCAGTTATGTACAATACAACCATTAGCTGTAAATGAGTGGTCATCTTCAACAGTTATATCAAACACATCCTTTTTCTCATTTAAAACAGTGATTTCTCTAATCGGAACCCAGATATATCCATCTTCATAAAAAGCCTCGCAAACCCTTAACGGTTCTTTTTTAAAACTTAATACATAACTATCCTTTTGGTGTACGACTCTACCTTCTATAATAGTTGTTTCAGAATTGATTCTCTTATAAATTGAATATGGTTGGTGGTAAACCTTTGCAACACATTGAGCAACCCCATAAATAAGCTCTCTGCTCACACTATATGCAATAGTGAAATTTTGTTTACTTACATATCCATCACTATCGAAGTACCCATCAAGTAACCTTTTCAATAATTGCACCGGTAGGTTAAAAACAAATCCAGGCAATTTCTTATTGGATGCACCCTCCCCAAAACACGACAGAAAGGTTGCTAACTCCTTGTTTGAAAACTTCAACTTATATGCAGTTCTCTCTTCTACAACATAATAATGTAATAGGTCGCCGATTTCATTAATAAACTTATCTAGTTTATGTTTGCCACAACATATAACTGCCTCAGAAAGATTGTTATTTCGGTTCTTGCTGTGTCTACGAACCCAACCATCTCCAAGATACCTACCAACTAAATACCAGAATCTATCATCCTGAATCGGTAGATTGTTTTTCTTATACGTGCATTTTCCTCTAGTACATTCAACACCATCCCAATTCGGAAGCTCTGATTCTTGATTAATTGCAACACCAAGAAAACTATCCTTTGTGAGATTCTCACAAGATACCCATTTTGGTTCACTAAAAACTCGTAGTTTTGCCCTAGCACTACTATTCCACCTAAATCCACGTTCTCTTACATAAAATCTGTGATTTGAAGTTGTTTCTAAACAATCAAAACCCATAGCTTTGATTCTGTAAATTTCTTTTTTACCTTGCTCAAGAAAGTTTGTCACTTTCTTATATCTATTATCATGTGTTAATACAAAATCATCACAGTTAATATCTGTTATCTTCTTATACCCACCATCTCTTGTTAATACTAATGTATCTGCCGTAAAACAAGGGGAGCCGTGAACCAATAGGTCAATTTGTTCTTCTGGTAGGTGATAATCACATACACTCAAAGGTGAATAGTTTTCATTATATAAAGCATTATAAGACTTACAAGCATTCTTGTCTATCTCTACATATCCTACAGATTCAAACTCAATATTTTCTCTCTCTAATGCCTTTCTAACTGCACCTATTCCACCAAATAACTCTACTAATTTAATCACAAAAATAATTCCTTTCTTTATATACTATTTCTGTTCTAAACCGAACAGACTTGTCACTTCTCTAAAAACGTGTTCCTCGTTTACTTCTGAAATCTCTTCCACAAACCTACTTAAGTCGAAATCATGGTGTTTATAAGAACATTTATAATGTCCATGTCTTAACGCTTCGAAATTTGCTTGTAATTCGTCTCTGTTAAAGTTAAGCTCGTATCTTTCTGCATACTGAGCAAACTTTTTTCTAAACTCACACCAAATCATGAGTGTGATAATACGAATAACGTTGTTCACATCACTTAGATTACCACAATTCTCAGAAGTTATTTCAACCCCAAGTTCACTCGCTTTTTGTACAAGTTCATCGACCTTACGTTGTTCACTTGCAGAACATCCTGGAACTTTTATTACACTATCATTCATCTTTTTCATCAACCCACGTTACAATTGTTCCATCAGAACATATATAACCATAATCATTATCAACCTTACTCCATAGTTGTTGAGTTAAGAAATCTACACTAACAATATCGTCTAAATAAATCTCACCAAACACCTTTGTATCTAATGTGTTTCGATTTAACACAGAGAACATGTAATCTTCGAACCAATCACTAGAAGTGAAGAACACATTAATCTTCTTCTCATTTACTATATCTGGATATGTTTCTTTAACTTCTTCTGCAAGGTCTTTTCCAATTAACTCTTGCAAGTCTTTAAAACTTCTAGCTATTTCCATAAATATTCCCCTTACTCATATCTTTCTCCTAATACAAATAAAAATTCCCTAATATATGGTAATGACGTTGCCCAACTAATAAAGTTCTCTAATTCATCATCGTCTTTACCTGACCACTCATTTAATTTGTGATTCTTTCTCTGATGAACTATATTCAAAATATTCTCATAGTTCATTGTTACTGTTCTTGTTTGGCAGTATCCTGATGGCAACCACCTAATCAGTTCTTTCCAATATCTCTTATCCTTTGTTTCTAAATACTTCTGTCTTAGTTGTTCTAAGTAAGAAATAATTGTACTTACTTCCCCACCTTCAAATTCAATATCTTCAAAATCATCTAACTCAAAATCTTCCAACGTAATTGGCTTACTTGTTAATTTATGCATTGTGGAGGTTGAATTAGCAGTTGTTCCCACCTTGTACGTGGAAAATTCCTTCCACCAATAAAGTGGTGCAGTTATATCAACTGAAACAAATATTTGCCTTAAGAACTTTCTGTGTTCTGAACCACCTCTAATTAAAGTAAGACATAACTTTAAGTCGTTTTCACCTAACTTAACTTCTGGTTCAAAAATGGAATCTATTCTGTTCCAACTGTTTTTTGGATTTCGCATACCACGAATCGCATGTTTAAATCCCCAAACTTCTGTGTTTCTAAATCTCATAATGTTAGAATATCCTCAATTCTTCAATAATTTCTTCCATTACTTTGTCAATAGAAGTCTCTCCACTTACCCACTCGTTGATGATTCCACCGTTCATTTCATTGCCATCATATCGAATAATAAAATCTACATCATCAAACATAACTCTTTCTTCGATTTCTAATTCATCAACGTCAAAATCTTCTGGTTCTGTTTCATCATACCACTGTGTTACCGCTTTTAAGAACTCCTCTTTAATAATTCTTAACATTGGTGTGCAAATCTCTGAGAAAGTACTATCTAAACCCGTGATTTCAATTTCTGGGTACCCTTTTTCCAATTTATCTAAATCATTCATTAATGATTTTATAATTTGTTCTTCTTTCACTGAGAGTCCAAACAACATACTTAATCTACTAGTCATCTATTTCCTCACACTTTTCTAGCAACTTAGCAAATACAGTAGCCCTATCCCCTGAAATGTATCCATCAGTATACTCGTCATCGAAGTCTACCCCTCGATATTCAAAGAGAACATGATAAGCCCCATTAAACGGTTCAACCTCAAAGTTAAGGTCATAGAAATCAACATTCCCATCAACACTCTCAACATACTTCTCGAAATCAGATATGAAAGCAGTAAATATCTTATTTGTTAAATACCAAATAATGTCAAACCCTGACAAAGCCAATCCTTCATCATCTAACTCATTTGATGACCACTCAATTCCAAATGATTCTACTGTATCTAACAATTCATTAATACGATTATCTGCTGATTCACTTATGTTTAAAAATCTTCTAACTCCACTCACTTTAGTCTTTCTCCTCTACGTCAATATCAAGCTCTTTTAATAATTCCTTAAAAGCCTTTTCAGAATCCCCTGCGATGTAAGTGTCAATACACCCACTACTTGCATAGTTTTCCAAATAACTAATCTCATAATCACTGTCTAAACAGTTTGTATGAATATCAATTTGAAAATTATCTAAATCAAAGTCAATGTCATGGTCAATGATGTAATCTGAAAAATCACGTTCGAAAGCGTTTCTAATTTCATACATAAGAGAGTAAATAATCTCATTTGTATTTGTAGCATCCACATCTGACATATCTGGATAACTAATGCCTAATGTGTCTAAGTCATCCATCAAATCCTCAATAAAACGTTCATCATCCTTACCAATACATAATAATTTACCTAATTTACTCATATTATTTTACCTCTCTAAATAAGTGTTTATAGTCCCCATCATTATTCAATGATAAATATTCTGCATAACCAGATATTACCTCATTAATGTTTTCCATCAATTCCTTACGAGCCTCATCTTCTGAATAGGAAATTAGTACATTATCCATAACCTTAACATATCTATCAGCAACCTTATATCTACTATGACAAACATCTAACAACACGTCGTAAGGTTCTTCATAATTACGATTAAAGAATACCGCATCATTATCATGAAACACTAGTAAACAAAGAATGTCTATTTCTCCAATATACCAACAATCACGAACCATTTTTACCAAATCTTCTGTTGGAATATCTTTTAATTCTACATTTAATTCATACTTCTTCTTACTCATTCTACGAACCTATCCATCTCTTTCGAAAATTTCTTACACTTATTGTAAAGTGTTTCATCAAGTTCTGCAATCTCTGAAAAGTTTTCAACCCGTTTAACAAATTCTCTTACAGGAAAACGAGTATTGGTGTATAACTCAATCTTAACTAAATATTTATCCTTAGTTAATTCACTGATTGTAAAGCTATAACTAAAATCTTCCTCATATCCATTCACGAAGGTGTATCCATCTTCACATCCCCCATCGTAAGACATGTTATCCAATGCTTTAACTAGTTTTTTATAATTTATCACAGGCTCACTCCTATTGATGGACTAAATATCTCATTAGATGTATCCCCTACATTAGCACCGCTATTCATTTGTGTACTAAGTACCATTCTAATACCTGCAAAATGTGTATAATTAAGAGGTCTACACTTAACATAACTTTCCCAATAATCAGTTGCTTGATTAAGAGATTTCACAGTGATAATATCCCTATCATTTAATTTATGTATAATTTTACTTACGTTCATTTTTAACTCTTCCAAACTAATACCAGTAACAAGAATAGTTACTTCAAATTCTCCCATCACTTCCCCATTCTTAATCTCTCTAAGACCTCTTGTAGTTAATTCTACAGAAGAGAAACTATCTTCATTAGCTTCTATATCAGAACCACTTGTAGTAGAATCCTCAGCCTCATACTTAGCAAAAGAACGTTCTCTCTTTAATTTAACTGCTGCCTTTTCCTTTTGCAATGTCTTACAAGTAATTACACAGTTTGGAAAATTCATAGGGAAATTACTATTCTCAATTACAGTTGGGAACTCTTTAACAGTTAATATTGTCGCATAAGTATCTTGTACAGGTAATCCAAACACATCAACCCCATTATTATGCAAGATAAAGTAACCAAATCTATCTTCATAAACATTTGTTAAACTACCTAAGATTGATTCAAAAGAATCTTCATTAAAGATAGATAGTTTATCATAAGATAACTCATAGTTCGGATAAATCTTACTAGCCAATGTATAGAACACTAATTCTTTAGTAGCACGTAAACACTTATGTCTAATAATGTTATAGATATTCTTTTCAATCTCCAACACTTTATCTGTATCTAAGGAGATATTACCTACATTAGCAATCTTATCTATTAACTGAGACCAGACTTCTTTAATTGCATCACCTAAAGAATAGGCTTCAATGTCCGTAAACTCATTTTGTTGAATATCAACACTTAATAGACAATAGTTCTGCACATCTTCTTTTACAATTGTTATAAACTCAGGTGGCATTTCTGTATCAGGTAAATACATTCTAATTGTCTCTAAGAGATTAGTTCTAACATCCTTAGCCTTAATCACTTTATCAATTCTCTCAATCGTAAAAGTAATTCCATTTCTTTGATTAGATAAAGAAGATAATAGAGTAGTTAATTCTTCAATATTACTCTCTATAACACCCTTACTAGCTACAGTATAATTCACTACTGGTAATAGATAATACGCAGATATAATACCATTGTTATACAGTACATTATCTCCTACTATCTTAATTTTATTTTCTGACCTACTTACAATACCACTCATACTAAACCTCGCTCCTCACAATTGTATCTACTGAAATCTTACTTCTCTTAAAGAAATGCTTTTTAATATTAGGCTCTGTAGTTATACTTTTCTTCTTACTAAGATAAGCTCTTAAGTATTCACCAAGACTATAATGTTGGACTTTAATATAAGTAAGAGAACAGCCTAATATAAGACCTATTGAAAGCCAGAATACAGTATAGTAGAAACTAAGATTATCTAATAGATTTAACATGTTAATCTTAAATGGTCTACTGATAATAAAGCCTATCAATAAAGATGCTATTGGGTATAAAAGTATTACTAACTGACTAACAGTAAATCCATTAGGTACTGCTATACCAGCTATAGAGTATAACTTATGTTCACGCTTGATACACTTTGTATAATTAATTAACCTCATGATTACTTCCTTTCTTTTTAAAACACTTATTAGTTAAAGACATCTGATGGAAAAATATCATTCGAGGTAAAAGCGTTCTCTCATGAATTTTACCATCACAAGCTTTGCTAACGCAATCTTGTACTTGGTTATAATAATAAATTTATTTTTTGACTTAGGTAACTAGAGTTGCAACAGAGATGTAGTTTCTAACTCTCTAAACTGTAAACTACTCTTCCCTTCATTAAATAAATAGTATAACTTAGACTCTAATCTCTAAGTTAAAGACTATATAGTAAAACTTCTAATTATATTATTCTTATATAGACCAATAGTAGTCACATGTTAGATATAGACTTAAATATAAGATTTTCTCCTATAAGAAATACCACTTTTTACGATAACTAAATTTCAAAATTATAATTCAATTAAAACTTATAGACTTATATTTAAAAAACTAATTCATATATTCTCTTATATGTACCATTAGTAGTCACATGTTAGATACGGTTGTATTTATCAAGTTTTTCATATCTGTTTCTGAAAATTGTTTCATAGATTATCTCTACCACTTAAAATAAATCCTTTACACACTTTGCTCTCTTGTTTCTTCTCTTGCAGTAGTTATAACCATTCTTATACATGTTATTATCACTTAAATACATTTGTTCTGCAAAGTAGAATGGTTGATTGTACTCTTCCATAATCTTTTCTATTTCTTTTCTATGTTTCTCTTGTTTTGCCAACATTCTTTCACATTGTTTTGCAACTTTTTCTGGAGAGTAATCTCTTTGTTGTACATAAGCAATCCATTGATGATACTTCTTCTTCGTCTTTTTAGCACATCTTAACCACACTTCTTCATACAATTCTTGTCCAATATCGCCAATAATTAACTCTTCATCGTAAATGTTATATACTTTGTATCCCATATTTGTTAATTCATCAATCATATAGATATGATGTACACTTTCCCAAACGAAGATTTCATTTCTAAATAGATTGCTGTGGCAATAATTAATTAAAGTGTCTTTATATTTCTGGTAGAACTCTAGATAGTCGTCATAACTTGGATTATGATTGCCAGTTAAATTAATAATAAGCCCAGTTATTACTTTATGACAACCTAAATAAGATGACTTAAAGATAATGCCATATTTCGCATACATATAGTTATCTAAATGCACGTATTCTTTTTGAATTTTCTCGCTTGTATTAAATTCTTGGATTGCACCACAAGTTCTTGCCATATACTGAACACTAAAATCTCTCATGAATATAGGTAGTACAGTTGTCTTGAACCTCTTTCTAAATACACCATCAGTAGATAAGTCCTCTGCAAAATATGGGTTATTATTCTTATAAGCTTTCTTAACCTTTTCGATAAGAAGTCCATAAATATCTACATTAAACACTTCTGGTGTATCATGTGTTAAGAAATAAGAAGTTCTAATAATACTAGCATTACTATCAAATGTGTTTAAGTTATTTAATTTTCTACTTGTTAATTCTTCTAATTCACTGATTCTTTTGTTAAAATCACTTGAAGTATTACAAGCTTTGTTTGATATACGCATACGACCTTCTCTTACCCAACCATTACACTCTAGTTCCGGGTTATCTTCTGCATATTTATCTAACATTCCGAGAACGTCGTCAAATATACCACTGTCTGCCATTTCTTTACATTTTTCAGCATTCGCTTTTTCATTGTCTCTTGGCGCATGCAAACGTAATAAGAGATTTGCTCTTTCACAAATCTCTTTCCCAAAATTAATGTATTCTGCTTTAGGCTGTTTACCACTTTTAACCATTTTACCCTTATTATATAGGTCAATAACCTCATGGTTATATTCTTCAATTTTGCTTTCAGGTGCAATTCTTTCGTAAACATTGTACCAGTGAACAGATTTCTTACTCTTAACGCTTATCTTAAAACGAATAAGACCCCTGTCAATAAAGTGTTTAATCTCTCTTAACACGTTCGTCTTACTCTTTGCACCACAAGTTTTGGCAATATCGTAAATTGGTAATACGATTTCCTCTTTATTTGAACAGAAAATTCTGCACACAATAAGTGTATTAATATCCATTCTTCTAGCCCTGTATCCAACTGCTTTACCAAAATTTAATTGTGTGTCTAAATCCTTTTTACTCATAATTCATATCTCCCCATTGTGAGGGGAGAATACTCCCCTAATCCATAAACTTATTAAATAAAATTCTGTTTCGTACTGCTTCTACTGCTTGTTCTTCTGTAAGACCTTCTTCCTCTTTGCACCACTCATATGTTGCATACACAAGTCCTGGGCAAACTCTATCAATTACAGTTATCCCATAAAGTTCTTCTTCTTCATCCAGTGCCCATTGAGGATATTTAAGTGGGTAATCCTCTTCATCTCCCATAAACATTAGTGCAAGTGCCATTGTCATGTCATCTACCTTTGGTAGTGGTTGTTTCGGTATTTTATACATTCCGTTCTCTCCTTTGTGAGTTATATAGTAAACTACTGCTCTCTTCACTAAATAAATAGCATAACTTATACTAGTAAATACTATTTATTGAAAGCCATTCTTAGGCGATTATAATGCCAAAATATTTTCTTCGTAATTCTCTAAGTATTACATCTTTAGATATTCCATCTTTTGTCATTGATTCTAATAAGAAATTAACCATACGGTCTCCAAGTAAATCTCCTAATGTTTTTCCATAAACATTCTTTTCAAACTTCTTATCTTTCTTTGTGTACATATAATTTCTTCCTCTCTCGTTGTCAGATATTCAAACACTTATCCCACATAATTTTGGCTACTTACTTTTGTAGACACATTGATGGGTAGTAGAAAAAGCAGGAGTTTACTCCCACTAATTCTCACCATCTTTGTGTTTATTATATCATTAAAATATTGAAAGTCAATATGTTATTGTCCGATAACCACATAGTAATCTGGCATCCAACTACTAATACTTTGAGTTGTTACCCCAACACTCTCATTCATAGCTTGTACTGTACCACCATTACCTGTGGCAATAGACACATGTGAATCATTATTATAGAAATATAATGCTCCAGCAGGTGCGTTCCATACATCATAACGATGTGTTCCTAAGTTTCTTTGGTCATAGGTTGTTCTAGCACTAATACCATAACAGTACTGCACTAAACCAGAACAGTCAAATCCACCATTTGCAGGGTTATTACTTCCCCAAATATATGAATATCCTATATAAGCCATTGCTCTATCTACTGCCTCATTCCCTGTTGCAGCATAACTAATATTTTGAACTGGTGCAGAATATAGACTTCTTTGTAATAAAGATTGTTGCCTTTCTTGTTCCAATCTCTCTTGTTCTTGTCTTTCTTCTTCTGCAATACGTTCTTGTTCTTGCTTTTCTAATACTTCTTGGTGTGTCTTAACTGTTACATTTAAGGTCCTCTCTGTTACTTGCCCTTTTAAGTCAGTTACCTTATAGTTTACTGTGTATTCTCCATCCACAGAAGTGTCTACATTAGATTTAATCTCTAAGGCAGGTAAGATATTCGAATCAGCATTGATATATGAGATATAACTATTAGGATTAAATGGGTCACCATTATTTACCACAACACTATCTCTCTTTAACTTAATAACTGGGGCACTTTCAACAAACCTAACCATGACTTTCTTTGTTGTTGTTGGAACTAAATTCTTTTCCTCTGTACCACCTTTATAGATTTCAACAAGCATTTCCTCTTGCAAATCACTTTCGGAAGTTATAGTGTACTTAACTGTTACATTTTTCTTCTCTTCCTCAGTCATGTCTTTAGTAAAATACTTCTTTAACTGTTCTGAAATATCTTCTTGTCTGTTTAGCCTAACTGTTTCTTCTACCTCTGTTACTGTATTCGGTTGTTTAACTTCTTCCTCTGCTAAAACAGGTGTAGTAGTTGCTAAACCACTCATAATAAGTATTGATAGACTAATATTTCTTATAATTCCTCGCAATAAAATTCCCTCGTTTCTAAAGTTAGTTTAAAGACCTACTCACGGTCTGAACGATTAAAAGGGGAAGAAACCACTTCCCCATATACTACATCTTGTTATATTTACCCAGTGCTATCTTAGATTTCATGGAAGTTGTTTCAAATTCCTCTGCATCTAACAGATTCTCTAATGTATTCTTATTTGGTCGATAAATCCATACCCCAAATAGGTCAGAGTAATCTGTCATAGATGTTTCTAATGGTCTAAAATACCACTTTTTAGGTGATTTTCTTAGCCTTGATAGTAAGATAATCTCATAATGTCTACTTTCAATCTCTTCATCCCAGCCAATTTCATCAATAACTCCATTGATTTTAGAAATAACATCTTCATATGTAGAACATTTTGGCAACTTCTTCTCTAAGATTAAGTTAAATGGAGCTTTCGCACCTTTATTCATACTATCCAATGATGCTTGTGTTGCCTTTTCACATACCATTAAACAAGAGAATAGTCCAATATTCTTAGGAACAAAAGATGTGTCGTGACTTCTTCTATACAATCCAGCACATTTCTTGCAAAAGTGTTGATGATTTTCTACATCTTCCTCACAAGTCAAGTATGTTTTGACGTGTATTACAGACATATTCACTGTTTTGTCTAAGAAATCTTTGTAATCTTCTATATAGTTATCCAATTCTGGAATAAAGTGGTTTCTAACCTTATATAAAAATGTAACTTCGTCAATAGGTAATACATATTCAACACCCATTGAACCACAATTGTCTGTCTCCGTAATAGTCATACTATCCGTTGAGCTAGTAGCCTTCTTATATAAATAACCACTATCTTTAATAGAAGTAATATTAGCAGAAATAACATCATTCATGAACTTTCTACTTTCTTCCTCAGTATAAAGGTCATCTTTTCTAGTAAGTGATTTATCAATGTCATCTTGCTTACCAGTGAAGTTTGTTACCTGTTTGATTCTATTCATAGCTTCATCTGATTTATCATTATGTTCTCCATAAGCATTAGCAAAATCTGCTACATTAGGGATGTAACAGTTAGAGAACATTTTAGAGCCTAGGTACTTATATACTTCAAAGTATTTATCCCTAGGCAATTTTTCTAATTTTTCACAAATCTCATTATAATCCATAGAAAAACCTCGTTAATAGAAGAAACATACCATTCCTAGTAAGATGACGATTCCAACACCCAATGTAGCAACAATGGTAGGAATAAACACAATACCATAACTTACTACAAATAATGCAATTACATATAGGAATAGTCCTGTTAGAGATAGTCTAGTGCCACGTGGCAAATCTTCTAAATCCTCAAATAAGAAGTTCATCAACTTACCTGATTTACCAACTAACACAGCAGACACCAGAGTTATGATAGCAAGAATAGCAAATACAGATGTTACTTCTGGAAATGTTCTAGTTGTCTTATATGCTAAGACAGTCATTACTGCAAAACTTAAAATTGATAGCAATTTCTTTAACATATTCGTCACCTTAAAACTTGACCTTTCCTCTGCACTGATTCTTACTAGACCACTTTTTCTTATCTTTAACAACCTTATGACCACAAGCACGAAGTTGCTGATTTAATTCAAAGTTTCTTAACTTAGGCATCTTAATGTTCATATTCTTACCTCGTTTCATGACTATATCTTACCATAAAACACCGTAATTGTCAATACCTTAAAAGAAAAACAACCCTAGGTATATTAGACCTATAGTTGTTTAAAACACTATATGGCTTAGTTTAACGCACCATACAGGCGTTCTTATATTTAAGTATGTAATTTAGTGGTACATCACTTAAAGTGGTTATTTGTGCACTTTATTCGTGTTACGTGGTGCTTTGTCTGTGACTATATCTGAAATTCGGTAAAAATTATGTGGAATAAGTTGTTTGGCAAAGTAATACATTTGGTAATCAAAACTGTTCTTATCAGTTGATTTTTCTACCCAATAATAAGTTACTTTTCCCTCATTAGTGAAGAACTGTACTTCTTGTTTTTTAGGTACAAATCGAATGTATAATTCCTTGTTATATTTAATATCATTATATAGGTGTATTTTAACCCTAGAAGGACAATCAACTACATAATTAGTGATTAGGTAATCTTCACTATCCAATTTATTCTGAATGAACCCAACATTACTCACATCCGAACCCCATGACCAAAAGAATATAGAAGAAAAGATAAAGAGAAGTACAATGCTCGCTATCGTGCTTTCAAAAATCCAACCTGAAAGTCCTAATGGATTGAAGCAGGTTACAATAAGGATAACTGCCGAAATAATTATACCAACAACAGGAACTAAGAACTTATCACGTACCCATGCTAAAACACTCTTAGTACCTGCCCACGATAGTATGTCCTTCTTACTTCTGTGAATTGTTGTCTTAATTTTAGGGAGTTCATACAAAAACTCTCTTTTATCAATTCTAACTTCTCTTTCTTCCAAATCTTCTTCAAGTTCTTCATCTGCTTTTAGACATCTATCAAACGGTAACGTATCTTCTAAATCAGTTTCTTCTCTATCTACAAACAGTGGGCTACTTGTTTGCTGTGCCTCTGACCTACTCATCATCATATAGTTATCCTCCTGCCTTATCCATTATAATATCTGAAATCTTATACAGTTTATATTCAGTTAATTGGTCTTTAAAATAGTTATATTCTTTGGAATAAATACGTGATGGATGTTCTTCTGTATAGCCGTCCTCTTTATAATAGTAGAGATGGTTAGTTCCAAAACCTACTGATAGATATACAAATCCATTGTCAATTCTATCTAAAAGGTCTTTCTTAACTTCAATAGGACAATCAATTACCCCATCGTTAAGTGTATAGTCGGTTGATAGAGTCTTTTCTTTTAACTGTTCGTATCTTTTCTTTTGTAATGTTTCTTTATCTTCGTACTCTGCAAATGAAAATATTGCAGTAATTCCAATGGCTGAACTTATGATAAAAAGAATTATGGCGATAAGTTTAATAATATTGTTCTCAATGACCATAAAAGTTACAAAACAGATTAACATAAATAGAATAAGTGCTTTGAGTATCTTTGCCCAATCTTTAGTAGGAACATATAGCCCAAGCCATAAATCTATTTCTTTCTGAGACTCTTCCTTTGTTGTGGCAATATCCTTTACTTTTTCTTTAAAGGAGTCAATATCTTTTTGTTTTTTAAGTTCTTTCTTCTTTTCTTCTACAACAGTATCAAGTTCTGCGATTTCTTCTAATGCTTTTTGCTGTCTGCTATATGAAATAAACTGTCCTGCCATGAATTTCCACTCCTATCTGAAATTGTTAATATCCAAACTCTTATCAAGTTCAGGAATATCTTTCTTTAATCTAATCTCTAATTCTTTAATGTCAGAGTTAATACTATCTAACTGTTCTGATACTTTCTTTTCATTTTCTTCTTTCAACTGAAGATTTTTAGCATATTCTCTAACATCCACTAGCTTATTATATAAATCATTAATATATGTTAAAGACTTTTTTTGAATACCTAGTGCTTCTTCTGTCAACTTGTGTACTTCCTTAATTTCTTCCATCTTTTCAGTTACAAGTTTGTAATCATCTGAAATTGTCAAAGACTCAACATCATTCTTCCTAATCACAAAAGTACACATTCCTTGTACAAGCTCATAAATTTCTAAGTGAAAACCTTGATACGCTTCTTCGAACATGTTTTGCAATTTCGCCATTAGACTAAAATGCATATTATCACGACCATACAAAATTAACTTTGAATTAACGTGAAATTGAATAATATTACTCTCATTGTACTCAACATCAAATATATTAGAACGTTTTTCTTCTGTTACAATGTTAAATGTCTTACCCTGTTTCGCTAAATCTTTTAATATTTCTACTGTTAGTTTCATTTTATATCCTCTAACATGGGTCTTAACTTACTTGTCTGAACTTTTACTGAAAAGACTGATAATAAATAAGATAACAAATAAAGTTTGAAATAATGGGAATCCCATGAATGTAGAAATTCCAAACAATCCGAAAAGCCATACCAATGCATAAGTGATTGCTAATACAAGTAACACTTTAATGGCAAGTACTAATACAATAGCACAGATAGCAGAAAGTACGATTAATAAGTTTTTCATCTTCTTGGTCTCCTTTAAGTACTATATCACTATACCACACTTTATAAATTCTGTCAAGAAAAAGAGTTGTTAAATTTGACAACTCAATTCTCCTGACTATAAAAGGAATTATTCCCTAGTTAATTTATATACCCCAGCACCAGATACTAAAGCAAGTCCAACATAAGTTAAGAAATAAGATTCTACTCCAGTAGGGATATTCTCTTTCTTATTAGAATTAACTTCTTTCTTTTCTTCCTTTTTCTCCTCTTGTTTCTTTTCTTCTGGCTTAGTTTCTTCTTTCTTCTCTTCCTGTTTTGGAGTTTCTTCCTCTACAGGTTTTTCTTCTTCCTTCTTAGGTTCTTCTTTCTTTTTAAGAACTTCCTCTAAGGAAACATCGTGTCTAACAACGTAAGACTTGTTATTAATGCTTGTGTGGTAGTCTTTCAAAGTAGCTACAGCAGAATCAATGAAGTTAGACACAGTTTTAATTCGTTCTTTCTGTTCTGCTAATGGTGTTTCTAATGCAGTCTTATCTGTTGCATTATCATACTCTTGTTGCATTATTTCTAACTTAGCAACCATTTCTTTCTTTGCTTGTTCCATTGCTTTTAAGAAACTCTTATCATGAACATATGTCTTAACATCTTCAAGCTCTAACGGAGTATTTATATCTACTGCGTTAAAATGAGCATACATATTAGTCATGACAGTGTCTAAACTCTTTGCAAGTGTTTCATTATTTGTTAAGTCTGGCAGTACTGGGACTGTATTTTCAACCAAAGCCTGTTCAACAAACTCTAAATTCTTGCACACTGTTACACTAACGTCAAAGTACTCCTTAACCTTATCGAACTTAGCTTGTGCCTCATCTAACATGCTTTGTAGTTCTGTCTTATCTTCTACTAAGTTATACTTTTCTTTTGCCTTATCAAGTTCATCTTTTGCTCTTGATAGTTCTTCTGCAATCACTTCTCGTTGTTCTTTTAGTGCCGCAATTGTTTGTTTATCTGTGTCGGTCAACTCTAAATTTAACGTAGCTGGCCCGAACACCTTAATGTCCTTTTCCCATGTTTGTTGAATATTCTCTGTGTAATCTTCTGCAAATACTGTCGTTAATTGAGCAACCTGACACGTTAAAATTAAACCTGCAACTGCTCCTGTTGATAATACCTTTGTTAATTTCGTCATTTTCTCTCCTTAAATTTCCCATAATACTTCCCTCACCTTTTCAGGAAGATTTATAATTGATTCTAATGCTTCTTTTAATTGTGAAACAGTTTTTACCTCTTTATCAGCAATATAATCTTCACAATCTTCTAAACCATAGAAAGTCGAAATATATCTGCTTACTTCCCACTTCCCAGTTTGTTCACGGTGATTGACACGTATGTAACACTTATAGTCTTTTCCACTACTGTATTCACCCTCAAGGTCTGGATTTAACCAAATACCATAATCAGAGAATGTATCTCTCACTTCTTTTTCTGTCATATTACTGTTACCTCTTAGTCAGTTGTAGTATAGAAATACGATAACTCTTCACCCTTTAGGTTTTCACAGGCATAAGCATCTGCCTTCTCCCATAAATTATTATATAGGATTGCTAATTCTTCATTCTTATCGTAGTGTTGCCAGATTTTCCAATTTAAAATCATAACAAGTTCGGTTAAATACTTATAATTGTCTTTCCATTCTTTAAATGCCCTGTTATATGTGTCTTTAACAGCATCTACACCAAATTTCTCAGCGATTGTAAAATCCTCAAAGAATGTTGTGAAGCTCTCATACCCTGTCTGTGCTAACATAAGTTGTTTAAAAGTCATATTATTATCTCCCATATAATACTATATTACCATAAATATTTCCTTGCTGTCAATACAAAGAAAAAGAGAGGTTTTTACTCCTCTCTCTTCTTTTTAATATTCATTAGTGCTAAACCAATAGAACTGATAAGAACCATAAACATGCTAATTAAACCATTAGTATGAACCCCTGTAGGAATATCATCTTTCTTCTGTTCTTTCTTTTGCTCAACCTTCTTATAGATATGTACAATGTCTCCATTTTCCTTTATCTCAGTTCTAACAAAAGTATAAGACTGGATTTCTCCATGTTCCTTTACAAGTTTATTATCTTTCTTTAGTTCTTTATTTGTTCCTTCTTCTATCCAAGTTGTTTCATAAGGTCTGTAGATGTGTGTTCTAGTGTTTCCTACTTCTCTTGTCTCAACAAATTGGTAGTTCTCAAATGTCTTACTATCCTTAAATTCACTAGTCTTTACAGGTTTATCTAAGTTCTCTAAACTTGTAGTTACCCATTTTGTAGTGAATTGTTTAAAAATATGTTTAACATTACCCTTTTCGTCTGTCTTAGATTCAACAAACTTATAGTCTTTAATGTCATTACCCTTTTCAACTGTGCTAGAACCTTTTACACTGTCTTTTAAGGAATTACCATCTTCATCAACCCATTCAGTTATATACTGTCTAAATACGTGAGTTACATTACCTCTTTCGTCAGTGTTTGTAGTTACATAAGCGTAGTCAGGAATTTCTCCGTGTTCTTTTACGGAATCCCCATTCACTAAAGGCTTTAATTCCCTGTTATCCCCATCTACCCACTTAGTAGTATATTGACGGAAGATATGTGTTACATTGCCATTGTCATCAGTTTCACTATTCACATAAGCATAATCTTGAATAGTTCCATGTTCCTTAGTATCTTTATCCGTAACCATGTCTTTTAACTCTTTACCAGATTCATCTACCCATTTTGTAGTGTATTGTCTGAATACATGAGTAACATTTCCATCGTCATCTGTTCTACTCTCAACAAAAGAATAGTGTTCAATATCACCTGCAGGTTTTGTAGTTGTATCAGTAACTGAGGTCTTGAGTTCTTTGCCAGAAACATCAATCCATCTTGTATCAACCTGTTTAACAGCAACCCTATTATAAGTAATAGTATTTGCAATATCACCTACTTGTGGATAATTAACCACAGGTGGTTCAGTAGGTTCATCAATTAATGGTGTAGGTGTAGGAACTACTGGTTCTTCTGGTAATGTTAGGTCTACCTTACCCAACTTAGGGATATTGATAACTGAGTATCCACCCCAACGACTATCATTTGTTTCAAAAGATACATTTAAAGTATTTCCTGCAAATAGTGTTAGTCCTTCTCCATAAGGAGTTGTCTTTGTATCATCAATGCCAAAGTCAGTCTTACCTTTATATGTTACACTTGTACCAGTATTACTTTCAATTGTTGGATATTTTGTACCAGTTTCAGTTGTTCTGTACTCACCTTCTCCATCGTTTTGTATTCCATCTTTTTTGGAACTGTTTTCTGTTTGTTGTGTTGTAGTATTTGATTCTGATTGAGAATCGTTCTTTTTAGAAGAGCAACCAATCGTAAACATCATTAACGACACTAATCCAATCTTGATTAATTTATTCATCTCTTAAACCCTTTCTCTTAGTTAGAACAAATCCTAAGCCTAATACAGATAATGCAAATAACTTCAATGTGTTATTCATATTATCACCAGTAGGTGCTGTGCTTTCAATAACTTTATTTTCTGTTGTAGTGTTATTATCTGTAGGCTTAGTTGTATTATCGCTAGGTACTTCTTCGGCAACATGTTTCTTATAAATATGTGTTCTGATACCATTCTCTTCTGTAGTGTTTACGTAGTCGTACTGTTCATTTTCATAAATAATATTACTATCTTTTTCCACAAAGCCCTCTACAATATTCTTTAACTCTACACCGTTTGTGTCAATAAATCTTGTAATCTTTAACTCTGGTACTTCTACAGTTGGGCTATCATTAGGAATTTCTGTTTCAACCTTAGTATATACGTGAGTTCTAATATCACTCGTTTCAGTTGTTTCTTTAAACACATAGCCATTAATATCTAACTTTTCTACAAAGTTCTCTTCTAATTCATGAATATCATTACCATTCTCATCTACAAATCGAGTAACCTTTAATTCAGGTAATGTTACTTCTGGCGCATCGTTAGGTACTTCACTATGGAACTCTTCATATACGTAAGTTCTGATACCATCTTGGTCTGGCAACTTTTCCTTAAATACGTACTTAGTTCCATTGAATGTGATTTCATCTTTCTTATCTGTGAAACCGTTTTCAAACTCTGCAATCTGCTCATTATTAGTATTCACAAAAGTTGTAATCTTAAATTCTGGAATCTCTACTGTTGGTGCATCACCAGGCAATTCATGCTGTTCATTCCAAGTGTTTGTGATGTTGAAACCATTATCCATATCACCTGCAACGGAAGTCATATAGAAATTCATTTCATCTTCTTTAATAGAGTACTGAATTTCTTGATTACCATTATACTTACGTAAACCTGTGAAAGTATATTCCCAGTTGTTTGATGTATCTAATGTTACAGACTTTCCTGTATCTACACCATCAGCGTATAAATGCATAACTGCCTGTGTGCCTGTATTGCCTACCCAAGTCTTAGATACCTTAACATCTCTCGTAATAGGTTCATCTTTTACAGTAACAACATTTTCTTGACTTACTGATGTCTGAATTGTGTATACTGTGTTATTTAACTTATAACCAAAAGGTGCTTCAATTTCTTTTACTTCATAATTTGCTTCAAATACAACATTAGGTGTTACTGCTGTACCGTCTGCACCTGTTACTACTGTCTGGGTTGTGTTGTCATCTAAATCTTTAATCTCGAACTTAGCACCAGCAAGTCCTGCACCTGTTTCAGAGTCTTGTTTTATAATCTGCAACTTACCCTTTGTTGTTACGCCTGTATCACCACCAACATCTGCTAGTTTATACTGTGCTGTAACATCTTTTGTTACTTCATCACTTGAAATAGCAATCTTATTCTTTTGAAGTGTACCACTTGTCATCGCTGTTTTCATAAACAACATGTAACCTTGTGTTCCAATATCACCTAAGTCTAATGTCCATGACTTATAATCAGGAGAGAATTGAATTTTATCTGTTACATCAATGACCTCACCCCAGTTAGAAATACCTGCATTTTCTGTATATGTTACCTTTTGCAACTTAAATCTTTCTTTAGAAACATCAACTGGATGTAAGAACCAACCATTATCTGTTACAAGACTATCGGATAAGACTACATGATGTAAGTCCATAGCACTCTTGTTAATTCTAATAATCCATTTCACTGTGTTAGGTTCATCTGGTAATCCTTGACCCCACTTAGCAATTACTTCACCATCTGTACTTGGTCTTGTAATTGTTGTTTCTGCTGACATTTGATAGCCATTATAGATACCATTACCTTTAATTGTGAATGTAAATACATTTTTCTTATTTAATTCGATATGGTTCTTGTTAAAAGGCACCCACAAATAAATGTTTCCGCTTAGATTCGAACGGTTATTAGCTTGTTCGTTGAATACAACGCTGATTTTGCCACCTTCGTTACCATTCGGATGCAATGTTCCTTCGCCGATGACATCTCCTGTTGCTGAATCAATAATAGGGAAAGCTCTGTCTAACTTGTCTGAACTCATATCAATAGATTCAGGTACAAGAATATCAAAATAATCTCCTGTATGTACTGTTTCAGTTGAGTTCCATGTTAAGTTTAAAAAGAAACTTGAACCGTCATATAGATTATTCTGATGTACTTGATTACCACTGTCTCTTAACGATACTTGTACTAATTGTACATCAAGTCTACGTGGTGATGTTTCTTCTGCGTGTGATGGAATTGCCATGCAAATTGTCATGAATAGCATTGTTGCCAGTGTTAATAATCTTTTCAATCTTTGTCCCCTACTTTCTATGTTTAAGTGTTTTATATGTTACAGAGTTTCTTTAATTCTCTTTAACTCTTCTTCATTCATTCTTAATAGTTCTTCATCCATGTGTCTTAGAACTACGTCTAAACCATCGGCTATATAGAGTATATCCACAATGCCATCTCCAATATCATCAAAATCATCAATATCAAGAATTTCAGTTGGAATAAAGTATTCAAAATCTTTGTAAATAAAGTGATTGCCAAGTACTTTCCTTAATCAGTTCTAACTGTTTTTGCAGTTCTAAACTTGTCTTTTCTCTTAATCTATACACTCTTTTAATTTCTGCTAAATCTACCATATTATCCTCCATCACTATATATCTCTTTAACCTTATTATACACCTCTTCAAACATTTTTACCTGTTCCTCAGCGTATCTAATATTTTCTTCTGAACAATGCATCACAAAAGTGTCTTGAGCAGTGATTCTCTTTCCTTGGTAAGTTACATCTATTCCCATATTTGCACCCCACGCACCTGCTGAACCAACTCTGCGGTCAGTATACAAATTGTGGAAATATACAGTGATTTTAATATCATTAGACGGGTTTAATACAATTTCGTCAGGAACAGCAAATTCAAATCTGTTATGATGTGGAATAGAGTATGTATATGAGTATTTACTTAACTTTTTGATTAATGGTTCTTTAATTAGTTCAGCAAGTTTAAAGAGTTCTATTTTCTTAACTAATTGGTTATATCTTTTCTTCAATCTATCCTCACTCTTTTTGTTTTCTATAATACTCATTTTATCCCTTCTTCCTTCCTTAAATGCTTTTAAATGTTCTTCAAAACTAATAGATGAATTAGCACATAGTCTTTCCCCTCGATGGTTTATAATTACTGAAAGACCACCACGAACAGGATTCCAGAAATAATATCCATCAATTTCAGGTACTTCCTTACAATATTTCTGTGTTTCTTCCTCTGACAACTTTAATATATCAGATACGATTTTAATAATCTTACTATCCACATTATCTCCTTCATATTGTACAACAAGAAATGCATCCAAAATTATCCAGTTTTTGGTGCAATTTTATTTATAGACCATTAAATGTATATCTATATCTTGCAAGCTCTTTCCGAACCTTACTAATTAACTTATTTAGTTTCTTCTTACTCTTTTCCAATTCTATATCGTATTCCTCATCTGTGATTACAAAAACATTAAATGAGGCCCATTCAGTTAGGTTTTTCTCAATCTCATTTATTACTTGTTCGATAAAATCTTCTACTGGGATATTAAATGTTTTACCTTGTGCTGTGTAGATATTTCCCCATACACAACAACTCTTGCCCGTTACTACTACAAGTTGGTCTCCAACATTTTCACCATCAAACTCAAGTGTGATATGAGTGCTATTAAACGTTAGATATTCATAGAACTCTTTTAAGATGTATGATGCCACATCACCATCTATATACGAAATGGTAACATACCCTCTTGTATTATTATCCTCTATGGCAAGATGTGACCAACCACCTAAAGGTTTTTCTAATTCAATTATCATGTATTGTACTCCTAATCAGGGATTCTGCTGTAGGCAATATCACCACCAACAGTTTCTTTTTTAATCCAATCTTCAAGGTTTTTATTTGTAACTCTGTACTCAGCATCAAGAAAACCACACCATCTGGTATCAGAACTATCAAATCGTTTGACAAGTCCGTTGCTATATCCTTTAGAGTAGTGAACTTCAATAACTTCATCTCCTGAAATTACAGACACCTCAATATAATCAATTGGTCTTTTTCCTGTGTCAACTTTTGTTGGTTTGTTTTGGTAGTCGTAAATATTGAATTTCATAGTTAGCATCCCCTTTTGTCTAATATAAATATACCATACAGCAATAAGGTTGTCAATAAGAAAAGAGAGGGATTTCCTCTCTAATTATTCTTTTCAAGAAATTCTTTGTAATTATCTAACACATTGTACCACTGGTTACAAACATTTAACTTGTGGAATATATATGAATCCTTAATCAACTTATACATTCCCACTTCTTTACCATATATAGTACAAACATAAATCTCTTTTGGAAAATTCAATAACTTTAATAGCTTGGTATAGTCATATTCTTCTGTTTTAATCTTATACTCCAAGATGTCCTCCAAATCAGAGAAATCATAAAACGGGTCAAAATAAGCACTTGCATATGGCAGTCTTTCTTTTTCAATAGGTTTAATAATAGACAGTTTCTCTAATTCCATCATCAAATCACTAAAATACTGTACTGGTATCTCATGGGAAAAGTTAATTGAACCTAAGTTTGGATGATAGTTAGTTCCATAACCCTTTTTAACAAGTGTTGTGTATTTATGATAGTCTCCACCATAAGCGTTATCTTGTATTTCAAGGTCATGTGTTAGTAGCTGCTTATAATCTCTCATTAATTCTCTCTTAAGGCTATCAATATACAGTGGAAAATATTGTAATATTGTGAATGGATTATCTACATCAATATACTCTCTTGCAAAAGCAAGCGAACTATTACCCTTTTGGAAATCTTCTTTATGTTGTGTGAGTCTCTCTAATCTAGTTGAGATTTTTAAGACTTCCTTAGCATATTTCTCTTCCAACTCTTTTAATTTGGCATTAAGTTTTGTTTCTTCGTTAATGACATCAATGTATTCCATGTCTAATCTCCTACTTTATTCACTAAAAATATTCAATACAATGTACCAGTAATTTTTCTAGTTCTTCTTCGCTTTCTACAGTACTAGAAAAACTAATACAATATTTATATATTTCCCAACTGCCCGTAATAGAATTTAACCAGTCTACATCCTTTTGGTTAAATGTTGAATAAACTCCTAAGCGAATACCTACACCTACTACAAGTTTAGCATCATTATAGTCTATTGTAAATGCATGATTGTTACAATAGAATGAAACAGAATTACCTGTATAGGTTTTAAACACAACTTCATATTTACGTTTTTCTAAGTCCTTAATAACATTTTCAATCTGCTCTTTATTCATATCATACCACCTATTTAACAGCCTTCACGTTGTAACCAATATAGCCTTCATTAAACATGCTACTAATACCCCTTTTAATTGTTTCTTTTAAAATAGGCTTGTTAGATTTAATTTCTAATTCAATAGTACCAATAGGTGAATCGAAATCACTGTCGTAATACTTTGTCACTGTTGCGTTAAATACTTTACCTTTTTCTGCCATATTAGTACCATCTCTTTCTTTGTATGGTATTACTATATCACAGTTCACGTAAAAAGTGAATAGAAAAAGAGAATCTTTTTAGGATTCTCTCTTCTTGACTACATTTGTTAGTAATAAACCAATAGAACTAATTAAAATCATAAATAAACTAATTAGACTATTTGTATGTACCCCAGTAGGAATATCATTCTTCTTTGATTGCTCTGTTGGTTTCTGTTCTACTCTCTTAAATACGTGAACTAAATCACCATTCTCTTTAGTTTCAGTTCTAACGTAAGTATAAGACTTAATGTCACCATGCTCATGTATACCGTCTTGTTTCTTTAACTGTTTATTGGTTGTTTCTTCAACCCACTCTGTAGTTAGTTTATGATAAGTATATACCTTAGTTCTACCTTCTTCTTTAGTGCCAATAAGTTTATAACCTTCAAACTGCTCTTCTTTCTTAAACTCATCTGCTTTAGTAGGCTCTGCTAAGTTCTTGTTGTCCTCATTAACCCAAGATGTTGTAAACTGTGCAAAGATATGTTTTACGTTACCCTTTCATCTGTCTTAGTTTCTAAGAATTTATAGTTAGGTATTGTACCACTATCTTTAACTTCTTTACCGGTGAACTTATCTTTTATTGGTGTATTATCTTCTGTTACCCATTCTGTAGTATATTGTCTATAATGGTGAATTAAGTTACCATCAACTGTTTCTGTGTTCACAAAAGCATAGTTGTCAATATCTTCTTTATCTTTTGTCTTGTCACCTACAAATTCAGGTTTAATGTCTTTATTTTCTTCATCAACCCACTTAGTGCTGAATTGTCTAAAAATGTGGGTAGTAACATCTCCTTCGGTTTTTGTTTCTACGAAAGCGTAATCATCAATAGTTCCTTTATCTTGAGTACTATCATCCTTAACTGTTGGTTTCAATGTCTTACCATTTCTATCTTCCCAACGAGTTTCTAATTGTTTATACACGTGTCTAACATTTCCCTCATTGTCAGTATCATCATGGTCAAATGCATAGTGAGAAATAGTTCCTGCAGGTTTAATATCTGTATCTGTAATAGGTGTTTTTAATTCTTTTCCATCTTTATCTACCCACTCTGTTGTTACTTGTCTAATTAGCACACGACTATAAGAAATAGTATTAGGTGTACCATTATTACCAGAATAGTCTGGGTCATGCTGTGGTTCTAAAGCATCTGGATATGTTGCTAGTAATGGTGGTAGAACATCTTTTGTAGTTACTGCACCATTTACGATTAACCATTGTCCACTAGCATTTGATTCAGCAGATAGACTAATAGTGCTACCACTTGTTACAACACCTGTACCACTACCAAACCACATGTTAGGATTACCAATTCTATCCCATCTTGTACTATCCCAACCTTTATAGTTTGTAGGATTATCTGTATCTTCATCAACTGCATAGATTTCATGGTTGGCACTCTCTTTAATTAGAGAACCGTTAATAGGTACAAATCTAAAGTTCTGATTGTAAACCTTCTCAACATATCTATACCCAGATGCTGTTGTACCAGAGTTTAAACTACCCATATTTACTAATGCTGGATGTGCTTCATCAAACTCAATTAAATTACCTTCTTCATCATAGAACTTCATAGTCAAGTTTGTTTGAACAGTGTTATTACCTTCTTTTGTATTATATGTCCATAGACCTAAAGCCGGATTCTTCAATACAAACACTGAATGTGGTTGTGTCTGATTAGAAGAAATTGTATACTCTATCTTACTAATCTTCTTGCCTGCATAACTACTATTCTGCAAATTTGTATAAGTCGCCGTAATGCTATCACCCTGAGATAAAACAACTGGCAAGCCTAAGAAGTTATCATTACTTGCTTTCCAAATTGCATAACCCCCAGTCCATGATTGTTCTAATGTATCTCCGCTTTCAGGCTTATAGTCTACATTTCCATAATCGTTACCATAATGATTATCTGTACGTTTCCAGTATCCTTGGAAGTTACCACTAACTGACACTTCTGCATTAGGTTCATCTTTGAAAATGAGGTTTTGTGCTAATGTTTCTGTTAATTGACCTTCTTCTGTTTTCTTACTCTCTAGTTCTGCTTTCTTAGCATCCCATTCTTGCTTTGCTTGATTATATGTTGCTACATCTTGATTGTACTTATTAACCTTAGCATCATACTCATCTTTTGATTGTTTCTTTGTATCTTCATACTGTTTAATAGATTGTTCTAACTGTTGCTTTTGTTGCAATTCTGCTTGTTGCGCCTCTTGTAGAGAATTATAAACAACATTATGTTCTTCAAACTTAAAATTAGGATATTTCTGTTTTAAGTCTTTAATGTAATCTAAGAACTGTTGACTTGTTACATCTTTATTTTTCTCTTCTGCGTAAGTTTGTACAATACTATTTTGAACCAATGTTACTGTACCTACACTTTGTGTTAATGCTAGTGTTCCCAACATTATTGCTTTTGTTAATCCTTTTCTCATTTATCTAATATTACCTCTTTCTATAGTAAAAATAGTTCTTATGAACTCTCTTATTTATATCTATTTACTTCTCAATTTTAATTAATTCTTCTATGACAGATTCAACTAAATTGTATTTTTCTTTTAATGATTTTTCCCCAACTTTAGCCTCTGCTTCTGGTTTATAATCAATTCTAAGCATATGGGTTTCATCCAAATATAGCATAGAAATGATAGTATTATCTTCACCGAACTTAGAACCATAAACCCTTAACCTGTATCCGTTATAAGTTCCCTCTTCTGTTTCTACATTCTGGAGGTATCTATTCCATGCCTCGTACTGTGCTTGAAGTGTACCCTTTTTTAAATCTTTCTTGTCCATCGTTATGGTCGATACTTCAAAAATATCGTCACGCACAAATAATGGTTTTGACATGTCTGCCATACCGGTCGTGATTTTGGAAATATGAAAGTTGCCTAACTCTTCTAGTGTATGCTTATCAAGAGTAATTTTTCTTTCGTTTTCTAATTCAGGATTTGTTACTATGTAATTCACAAATTTCTTATTTTCCACAGTCGTTGCTGTTGTATAGTAATAGTGTGGAAATTTTACTTCAACAGTATAGTCAAAACTGTCGATACCATTGACTCCATGGACACCATCTTCTGTTGCATTTACCCTAATAGTGTCATATTTGTCTTGTTTTAATAATCGAACATCTGGTAGTGGCTTCTTTTCTGTTTCTTGTGTCTGTCCGTGTGGAACAGTTGTTCCTTGCTCTTTAATCGCACATCCAGCCAACATTAGTATCGACAATGCAGATAATAGTAATTTTTTCACTTATTATTCACCTACTTCTTAATTGTTACTAATTCGTCAAGTAACTCAACTACTCGCTTGTGAGCATCTTCCTTAGACATGTCCTTTGTGTTCTGATATTTATTAAAATACGTGAGGTATAACTTGTTTCTAGTATCTAAATATAAGTAGCCTTCAACATAACCACTATCATCCGTATCTACCTTGTTAGTATATAAAGTATAACCCTTATAATCACTCTTAACTAGGTTTTCTTTCTTGTCAAAATCTAGGTAATAAGAGTCTACTTCTTCAGGAGTAGTACCATGTTCTGTATTTTTGAAATGCTTAGGCATGAAACTTGCTGTAAAGGTTAACTTATCATAAGAATAGGTGTCGTGGTCTTTCTCAAAACCTGTTGCAATTACCTTACCAACATAGTCATTATTGATTTCATCAGTGGACTTCTTGTATTCCTCATCCCAATAGTGGTCTCTCTCTTCTACTTCTTTGTTAAGACGGTACTTATCTGAAATATGCCCGTTCTTGTCTACCACGATTGCCCTTACAGTATAGTTGGTTGGTAATTTAATTGACACATCGTATGCAAAGTTCTGAACGTTCGGTCCTACTGGTTCTCCATCATCACCCATGATACGATTACCATTCTCATCAACTATTCTTCCATCATATTCTGCACCAGATGCTCTTATCTTGAACTCTTCGAGTTGCTTCTGTGAAAGAATATCAAATTTCGATGTGTCTTTTTCTTCTTTCTTTGGTGCTGTTGTTTCTGTTGTTTGTGTTTCTTGTGTAGTATCTTGTTTTGGTTCTTTAGGTCCACAGCCAACTAAACCAGATAACATTACTACAGCACATAATCCTGTCAATAATCTCTTGTTCATTTTATCTCCTATTTCTTCTTAATTGTAACCAACTCGTCTAGAACCTTTGTTGCTAACTTAACAAGTTCTTCCTTGTTTAAGTTTTTAATATTCTCTGTTTCTGGTTCATACTTTACCCATAGACAAGTATGGTCGTCTAAATACATAAACATATGAACACCCGTAGGTACTCCATCTGTGGTTTTAACCGGTACTACTTTTAACTTATATCCGTGGTAGTCTAACTCTGAAACATCACTCTTCTTAGGGTCAACAAGGAAATTATTTTTAACATCTTTCTCCTCGTAATTCTCTGTTGAGTATGTTAAATGTGTCATGAGTATATCTGCAAGATTGCTGTTGCTATTTTCTGCACGCATACCTGCATAAATCTCCCAAACGTGTTCGTTATTTTCAATATCTTCTACCGTTGCTCGGTTTTTTCCTTCTTCTAGTGGGCTGTTCTCCAACACCTTATCCATCACATCATTCCAACGTACAAACTCTTTTGCATCATTCTCTTGGATAGATGTTACGTGCATATAATAGTTTGATGGAACTTTAATAGAAATATCATATTCACCTGAATCGGTACGTGCTTTTGTCGCACCATATCCTTTACCCATACCTCTAAGATGAATAGTATCATACTTATCTTGGTGGAAGATGTAATAATCCTCTGACTTATTACCATAAATTGATTTTTGTTCTGCTGTTTCTTTTGTTGTTTCAGTGGTATTTTCTTTGTTTTCAGATACTACTTTTTCTTGTTTGGCACAACCTACAATTGGTAATGCTAACAATGATACTAAACCTAATTTAACTAGTTTATTCATTAAAATCTCCCTATCTTAATTATTAAATTCCCATCATCATCTATTCCAGTTGATTGAAGTTTGTTAAAACATCCAAACTCATCCTCATCATAAGCAACATAAAATTCTTCTTCTTTGTCATCATCGTGAACAAGTACAATAGAAGAAATATCTCTACCATTATATAATCGTTTAAAATTGGTAGTGAACTCACCTACACCAAACTCTTGATGAGGTAAATCTGCATTTTTAGAGAGAATAAGACATATATTTTCTGCTACACTCATCTCCAATAATCCAACTCGCTTAGAATATTGATACGTTTTATACACCTTGCACATTACAAGATTAACAACGTTCTCCCATGACACCTTAATCACATCACAATTCTCTAATACAATTTGTAGTTCTTTCATCACTTCAATCTCCTCACATACTCTATATCACGAAAAAGCCACAGAACCGTGTGGCATATCATTAAAACTTCTTGAACCTACTACTATTATCACTAACATAAGTTCTTTCCTATTTTAATGATTAAACTACCATAAGAATCTATCTCAGTTGACTGGAGTAAATTGCAAAATCCATTACGCTCATCTTGATTGTATAAAACGGAAAATTTCTCTTCCTTACCATCATCATAAACAATAGTAAGTGAGACAATATCTCTACAATCTATTAAACGCTTGAAAACCGTCGTTTCTTTACCTGTATCAAAGTCTTTATGTGGTAAATTGCCCCTTTTAAGGATGTCTAAGACAACATTATTTGCTACAGTCTGTTCTAATATAAAATCACCTGCAAACTGATATGACTTATTTACATCAGTCATTTTAAGACAAATAACATTTTTCCAATCAACTGTAATTGTATCATAAGTATTCAAGTGTATTTCTAATTCTTTAATCATTCCGGTCTCCTTATGCTATTTATATATCAAGAAAAGCCACTATTCTGTGGCTCTATTCATGGCAACCATCATTGCTCTTACTAAATCTTTATGATATGTGGTTGCAAACAAAATTTCAATGATTAACTCTGCACCTGTAGGGCAGAAAAATGTATTGTCTATATTAACTACTTCTACACCTTTAGTGTGAAGTACATGTAGTCTATCCTTCTCGTATGTCATATGAACTAAGTCATTCGTATCAATCTCATATGTGGTGAAATGATAAACACTATCTTTAAGCGTGTATTCTTTAATACCAAGCATGGCTAAGATTTCCTCTACTGACTTATTGTTATTTTCATTTGCAAATTCAAAGATATTATTACGTAATTTTTTCTCTAATGCTAATAGTTCTTCTCTCATGCTAATTACTCCGATTCTCTTTCTAATTACACATTAAACGTTTCAATACACTTCTTTAATGTTATCGCTAACTCTTGTGCATTTCTCACATTAAATACAACTTTTAGAAATCCTTTATAGATTTCCCAATCGGTTGCAAATGAGTTTAGGAAATATGAACAACCTTGTGTGAAAGTAAATTTATAAGCAAGTGCTACATGAAATTCAGCATTTATTTTATCATCTGTGCAATCAATATCAACCCAAAAGGAATCGTAGTCAAGGCAGGTAAAATCGCCATCATCCTCAATATCTTCAGGAGTTAATCCGTTCTTTGTTAGATATTCAATAATACCATTAATCTCTGTTGTACTCATTTTATTTTCCACACTGTTTCAAAGCATTACGAACACTCATAGTCTTATGTACTGTGAATGTTGGATTCTTTTGCTCACAAGACTTAATTGTTACTTTCGTTGCCTTATTCAGAATGTCCATAGTTTCTTTTATATTTACTTTCATATTACTTATCCTTGCTCTTCATAAGATTTTCTGCAATACCTTTTGCACATAGTAGGATTGTGAAAAATGCTACTGTCTTATCTAATGGTGAACTGCCCCAACTGAATAGTTCCCAAACTGATAGTCCTAACACAAAGGTATAGAACATAATTGCTAATATCTTTTTGCTAATCATAATACGCTCTCCTTTATTTATACATGGTGGAAGTAGAAATTAATTCAATGGGTAATTGAACTACACCAACTTCACCATCTTTTGTATCTTGAATCGTTTTAATTAAATCTTGTGAATACTGCTTTTCCATATCTTCAACCACAATTAATCTTCCCACTCCGTATAAAGATTGCTTAACTCTTCTGCTAGTCTTTCTATCAGTTCTCTCTTTTCTTTTAAATACTTAGCACTTTTATTACCAGTATTCAATTCTTTAATGAACTGTTTTAATAGTTTGTTAAGTTCAGTAGAATTTTCACAATCAAACTTACTACCTAAATTCTTCCATTGTTTAAACTTAATACCAAAACCTTTACCACTACATCCATGAACAATACACGGATAGTAATATTGGTTATAAGGTTTTTCGATATTTACAGGAATAATTGAGATACAATTTTCTGTATACTTGGAAGAGTAGTAATGTTCATTCACTACTTCATACCCATACTCGTTGAATACTTTATTCCAATGTTTAAAAATCGGTAATGTTAAATCAAATTTACTCCCAACCACCTACGCCACCTCATATCACCATCGGTCAATGCTATATTCAACACTTCTAGTCATTGATAAACCATCACGAAGTTTATTAGATGAATCATAATACATTGTTACCACGGCTGTGATGCCTACATACTTCTTAGCATCTTCTTCTGTTAGTTCACCTACATATACTCTACTAAAATCTTCATTAAACTCTTCAATAGATAAGATTGTAGAACTACAATATGGTTCTCCATCAGTATATGTATAATCTTCGTCTGTTCGCTGCTCAAATGCAGGACTCTTCTGAATTAGTTTTGTTTCAATCTTAACTTTATTAGTCTGCACATATGAAACACCACCTACATTAATAGTGTCTCCCTTAACCATGATGTACTTAAAATAGATATACCCATCTTTGTAATAAAGTTCTCGTAAGTTTGCTTTATTATCTGTTCCATATATTTCTCTCTTATCAGACACATTTGTATCAGAAACAAACTTTACATTATCAGTTACAGTCACACAGTTCCCATCTCTCTTGATTTCCTGTGTACCATAATCAGTTTCTTTTACTTCTGTGTAGTGAGTTTGTTTGTACACTAGGTTAGCAGTAGAAAAAATAATTGCAATCAATAATGCTAATACACTAAATCTTTTCATTTTTAATTTCCGCTCTAATATTTTACTTGTTTATCTGTAATAATGTCAATGATAGAGTAATATCTATCTTCTTCTAATTGATTTATAAAGTATTGTGTTTCGTCATCTTTGATTTGTCCTGTGACCTGTTCTTCATTATCAAAATCCTTATCATACAAGAATAGATTACCGTCTTTTAATGTTAAGTAGTATTTATCTTTTACCCATGAGTACAGTCTCTGTTTATTCGTTATAGGACAATCAATAACGTTAGTTGGTATCATATATTTCTTATTTGACATTTTTACTTTGATAAGGTCAGCAATAGATGGTGATATGATGTCAATTACTTTGAGACCAAGTTCATCTGTTAAAAGAACTAATAGTAGTAACGGAATAAAGAACAACAAACCTAAGACTTGACCACACACATACTCAAGTGTTAAATTCGGTCCTAACCACTTATAAATAGCGAAGTGTCTTGATTTCTTACTATCTTCAATTAGTTTAGTCTTACGTTCATTTATTTGTCGTCTCTGCTTCTCTTCTTCTAGTAGTGCATCAACCTCTTGGTCGATTTCGATACATCTATCATAGGGTAATTGAAATTCCTTCTCGCGCATAGATTATTGTTCCTCCTCGCACCATGCTTTAGATACCATTTCTTGAAATGAATCGAAGTTCATCTTTTCAAAATAGATATTTAACAGGGCATACTGCCTCTTACTTGTCTCTGCTTGAACCTGATAGTTATGTTCTGCTATCTTTAAAAGTTCGATTAATTTATCTTTAGTTAAGTTCTTTAATGTTGAATCTGATGGGAACTTTCTTCCAATACATGAAATCGCCATATTAAATCTCCTTTAAGGTTAGTTTAACATTAAAACCAGTAATTGTCAAGTATTAGTACTGGGTAATGTAACATTTAATACTTTCTTTTAATACTGGTCGTTGATACATTCTCATTGGATTCTTGGATTGTAATAAACCACACTCTTCCAACTTGTTTACTAAGTTATAGGTTTGAAAAATCTTTCCAAAATTAGTTATAAGATTAATTTTAGATGCAATAGTTGTATGAGTGTCAATCTTAACAACATCATTAGGTTCATCAGCAGTTCTATCTTCCCTACCGATAAAATTGTTTGTAAAATCAAGAAGTGGATTAGTGTAGGTGTGTTCAAAGATGTAGTTATCAAAATCATACTTCTCCACAAGTTTTGTCGGATACTGTTCTATCTCTCTAACAAGGACATCTTCCATTAATTTAAACACTTCTTCAAAAGGAACTTCCATACATCCGCACTCAGGGAAACGTGTCATTCCAGCAAGTTTGACCACTTCAATAAAGAAAGTATTGTCATAGAAATTGTTTCCAAATATTTGAGTATTTAATACTTCTTTACCACTCTCTTTAAAAATTAAGTACGTTCTAGTTGCCATGCTTATCCCCTTTAATTGCTTTATCTGTCAAAATGTCAACAATCTTATGGCACTATGCATGTATTAAACAAGCAATTTCTTGGGAACATTCAGGTTACTTTTTTATCCTCTTACGAGAACTATCATCTCTGAACTAATTTACCACGGTTGTGCCTTTCCGAAGTGTTTTAAGCTACACTCAAGGCTTGATTTAATATATTAATTGCAGCATTCACATCTCTATCATGATGTGTTTCACAATCAGGACAAGTCCATTCTCTGACTTTGAGAGAATTGACTATATCCTTATGATAAGTTCCACAACAAGAGCAGATTTTACTACTTGCATAAAACCTATCTACTTGTCTAAACTCTTTTCCATGCCATAAACACTTGTACCTAATGAAGTTTAGAAGTTGTGACCATCTCACATCAGAGATTGAATAGGCTAAGTAATGATTTTTCTTCATTCCGTCAACGTTTAAATTTTCAAATGCTAATAAGTCATACTCTTCAACCAACCTTCGACTTAACTTATGGTTAAAGTCTTTGGCACAGTTAGCAATATGTTCATGGAGTTTTGCTACTTTATGCTTCTGCTTCCGATAATTCTTACACTCGTCAAGGTTTAAATTATCTCTCTCTAACTTGGTTCTCATCTTTGAGAGTTTTCTTTGTTCCTTAGCAAGTTTATCTTTGAAAACATAAGCAAATTTAGGTCTTTCAAATCTAGTTCCATCACTACAAATAAGTAAGTCTTTTAAACCTAAGTCGAAACCAACCTGCTTTCCTGTTTTTGGTAATGATTGTACTTCTGTTTCAATGCAGATAGAAGCATAATATTTTCCTGTGTTTGTTTTCTCAACTGTAATGTTAAAAATCTTATATGCATTGGGCATATTAAAACGCTTGGTTCTGACTCTTCCTAGCTTCGGCAACTTGATGTGTTTATTGTCTAAAACATCTGCGGCCCCATTGTTATAGGGAGTTCTGTAAGACTGTTTCATGTCGTGTTTCGACTTGAACTTAGGAAACCCAAAATGATTTCTGTTCTTAAAGAAGTTATCAAATGCAGAATTAAGATTTCTAACAGATTGTTGAAGTGCCCCTGAGTCTACATCCTTTAAAAAACTATACTCTTCCTTTAGTGGTACTAAATCAGTTATCCGCTTGTTTTTAGGGGTAAATTTTTTAGTCTGTTCATACGAGATTTTACACCCCACCAGCGGTTGATTATGCACAAAACGACAACAACCAATTGTCTTATTGATTAGAACTTCTTGTTCTTCGGTAGGATATAGTCTCACTCTTACACTTTTCTGAACTGCACTCATGCTACCTCTTCAATAAATAAATAGCACAACTTTACCACTTACTAGAAGCAGTTCCATTATTGCCATACCAAAATTCCAAACGTTCTAAGGAAGTTGTTAGTCCACGTCTTGTCATAGAGTATTCCTCAACAACCTCTTCTTGCCCGATTCTACAAACTCCTATGCGAACAGTGTAGTCTGACTCTTGCCAAACAAAAATCTCTGCTTTATCCGTATAGAATCTAGCTACTCCACCTTTATCATCTCTCCATTGAAGTTTAAAACTCGTAAGAATAGCTAACATAAGTTCACAATACTCTTTACAAAAGAAATGTACTGTTATTTCACTCTTGTTAAACATTAACACTCTCTACTTCCTGATAGATAGTTAAATTATTAACGAAGTTAGTTGCAATCTCAAAATACTCCTGTTTCATATAACTAATACCTTCAAAGATAAAATCTTCTGTTGTATATTCTTCTTTAAGACTATCAAATCTTGTCTGAATATCAAATTCTAACTCTTTACCCTTAGAATCTACTGCTTTAAATGCAAAGTTTAATGTACTACCTCTTAATACTACGTAGGTAATATCAACTGTCTTAAATCCCTTTGCCACTCCCTTATATATAAACTGTATTGCCTTCATATATTATATAAGCCTTTCCACTTTTTATCTTAATTTTCTACCAATATATCTCCTTTAAACTACCATGTGTGTCGATTTCTTAAAACGTGAAATCTCCACAGAAAAGATTTCGACAAGAACCCTCTCAATCTTTTCAGTATCTATTATTAATCTGATTTACTTGCTTTAATTCTTATCACCATCACTCATGTTTCATAACTTAACAGTAAAACATTCGTTCTAACAAGAGTAAGTGATAGATTTACTAATTAAGTTTTCCACAATATCAACAGCGGTAACTAACGGTAAGAGTAGAGAACTGATACAAATATGCCTAGCACATACAAGTATAATAATGTATCAATTCTCTCTTACTTTATTTAAACTCAGCGTCTAACTGAACGTATAAGTCTTTCAAACTATCTTATTAATACTTAGGAAGTTACTCCTAATACACATAATCTCACCCCACACCCAGAGATTTACTACATGTGTAAAATAAAAGAACACTTTGTACTGAAAGTGCCCAAAGATTACTATTCTTTTTCTGTGGTTACCATAAGGTTTTACCCTTGCCTAGCAGTTTTTGATGTGAGTTGGCAGTCTTGTTTTTACGGACTGCACTGACGATGTTTCTTTCAATAAGATAAGAAAGAATTACACCGAGCCTGTTATCTACCAACGGGGGAGGCTAACCTACGAGTTCTACTTCCATACAGTAAAAACCTTGTTACAGGAAATAGCACCTATGCTCGCTTGTGCTATTTTTACGGAAAATTGTTGCAACCTAAATTATTTGATACTCAACCCATTTAATTCGTATTGCACACTATATTATAGCAATTTTCACAATTTTTGTCAATAGACTAAAACAAAAATTTTGCACCAAATATTATATAGTTTTAGGTGCAATCTTATTCCTCAGTTTCATCATCTTCAACTTCATCTACTTCGCTTGCTTCTTCCTCACTTTCAGCTTCAGAAAAGAAATCATCATCTTCCTCCTCTAAGGCTTCAAGTTCTTTATCTTCT
>ERZ772974.167-NODE-167-length-50891-cov-9.739122_pt1 | contig 50891 bp, 70 predicted proteins | sample MGYA00580671_ERZ772974 | MGnify/ENA primary metagenome ERZ772974 (study PRJEB29015, sample SAMEA2738065) | human oral metagenome | biome: human oral; feature: human-associated habitat; material: saliva | place: China | collected 2218 ... | reverse complement strand
AAAAATAATGTTGGAAGTGACACCGTAGTGGTGTCACCCCAACATTTATTATAGAACCCTCTTTCTTATTTTGTGGAAACAGATTGGCCAATACTATTAATTGCGTTAGAAACTTCTTTTTCCATTTCATCTGTAACATGGGTATAGATGGCTAGGGTAGTGCGTGGTTCATTATGGCCTACACGTTCCATGATAGCCTTTAGAGGGGCGTTAGCTTCTGCTAATAGGCTGATATGGGTATGACGGAATGTATGGGTGCTTACGGGCTTATGGAAGCCTACACGATTAATTATTTTATTAACAAAGTGTAGGTCATAAGGCAGTCCACCATCAGTAACAAAGATATAGTCATTCTTTGCAACATTTACTTTCCATAGTCTACGTGCTTTGTTGGCCAAGATAAAATGGTTGATGATTTTATCTGCACGAGCATCTAGGGAGACTTTACGAATGGAATAGGCGTTTTTAGGAGATAAGCGCATAGCATCATCTGCAAAGCTTCCACGAGTGGTAAGAGTACCATTTATATCAATGACCTTATTTTCTTTGTCATAGTCCTGTGTGCGGAGTGCTGCTAGCTCTCCAAATCGTAGCCCAGTAAGAGATTGAAACTCACATATCATAGCAACATGAGGATTTATAGCATTAAGTAGGCCTAACAGTTCTTTTAATTCCGTTTTGGTTAGGAACTTTGCATGATTCTTTTTAACTTTATCAACATTGGTTAGTGGCTTATATAATTGAATATTGTCAATGAAGCGGATGTCAGCAATAAAGCGGATGTCAGCAATAAAGCGGATGTCAGCAATAAAGCCCATACGATAAGAATACTTTAGAGTTTGGCGAATTAGACCAAGAACAGAATTGGCATAGCCATATGATCTTGTCTTTTGAAATTCATCAAAGGCGGTTTAAATAATGGCTGTATTGAGTTTAGATAAAAGTATATTATCAGGTAGCATATGTTCCACTGCTGCTTGCAGGCGGACAAGTCCGTAATGAGTACTATACTTACAAAAGGCTTTACCAGATTCTAGGTATTCAGTCATGGCAGCACTTAATGACTTATCAGAGTGGGCCATAGGATTAGTAGCCAAATCTATTTTATTTTGTAATTCGTATAGTGCATTCTTTTGGGATTGCTTGGAATTACTAGTATAAGTAACTGCCACACGCTTCGTTTTGCTTGTATAAGGGCATTTGTAGCGTTCAAAGAATTTATATTTAACTTGACCTATAGGTAACAGTTTCTATCCACATAAAAAATCACACTTCTTGGGTATGGGAAATACGACTAGGTCTTGTCATTGATTGTTCCCTCATCCTGTTGGTGCAGGGTGGGGAATTTTAATTTATTTGATTATTTTTTTAAATAGGTTAGTCCATATAGATATATACTCATGATCTTTTCCAAGTTTTAGAATTTTATCTTTAGCTGCTTTAGCTAACTCAACTTTATATCCAGGAGGGAGAAGTATATGATTGTCCTTTGCTGTTGATTCTATTTGATTTATTAATGGGGCGTTTGTATTATAGATGGAATCTTCAAAATCAAAATCATCTATAGTATTAAATAATTTATCAACGGCCTTACTAAGGCAATTAAATGGAATAATGTCTTCAATTTCAGAGTTTTCTGAATTAGTTATATCTGATAAAGAAATAACCTTACTAGATTCATCTTTATATAGGCCATTTATAAGTTTGCTTTTGAAATCATTTCCACTCTTATCAGAATCAAGTACAACATATGGTAGCTCACCATTTGTTGAAATAATACTAGCAAGAGAAGAGACACCCTTTACACCACCAGCAGGCATAAAGACCAATTCTTTTTTAGGATGAATTTTTGAATTGGCAATTAAGAAGTTTTTTATAGCGTATAGATAATATTGGTCACTGGGGCCTTCTACTATAACTGGTTGGCATCCATGCAATAAAACATCGGATACGTTTAAGCCTAAAGCTGCATGTACTGCATAAATAGATGTTTTTATTTTAGGGTCAGAGTTTGCTCTTAAATTATTAGATAAAACAGTATATCCATTGGAATCTACATAAGCTAATTTAACATTATCAATATTTTCAGTATCAACTAAAAATGGCGAGTGAGTGGTATGTATAATTTGATTTTCTTTTGATAAATTTTTAAAAAATGCGATTAGGTCTTTTTGTGCTAATGGATGTAAAGATAAACCTGCCTCATCAAGGAGAAGTATAGAACCCTTTAATGAATCACGTGTTTCTACTAAAAATGTTAAATAGAAACTCAAGAACCATTGCAATCCAGTACTTCTATGTTCTAAGGAAATTTGCTCTTCACGTAGGGAATCAGAGACCCAAATTTTAAAGAAGTTGCCATCTGCTTTTAAATCAAACTTATAATTACCTTGCTTCCACCAGTTTTTGAATTTTTTTGTTAAGTCAGAAGATGCAGAGCTAAGTAAAATCTGACGTTCTTCTTTTTTCTTAGCAAATTCTAAAATTTGTTGCTGATCTTGTAAAGTATTAGAATCATATCCTAAGTCTAATATTTCTTGAGGGCTTAGTTTAATGAAGTCGAATAATATTTTCAGGGTTCTAGCTTTAGTGGCAGCAATACCAGAAATATCAGTTCTTTTTAAATCAGATATAACATTTGGTAAATAAATTTCAGAATCTAAATTTCCATAGTTAGAATAATATACAAATGTAGGAAGTTCCTTAATGATTAAATTGTGTATATCGGTTTCAGAAATTGGTGGGATATTTAACTGTTCATAAGTGTAATTAAGACTGGTTAGTAATTCGGTAAATGGGACACATAGTTTTGAATCGGTTAAAACACTTTCATATTGAGACAGGTCATCAATTGATTGGATTAAGTCTGGCATGTGAGAATAGGAAAGAAATTCTTCATCTTTTATTAGTTGGGCTAATTGCTCTAAAATATCTTGTATTTTAGGAATACATTCAAGTTCAGAATCACTAGGAACTTTATTGAGAAATGCTTCAATAGGAGCATTAACTTCTTGAGATGAAAGGGGAGGAGCTTTTTTTTCATTCTTAAATTGATAAATATAGTTACCATTATATTTACGAGCAATATAAACAGAAGAAAATTCTTCAGGAGAATGATTGGAGAGCTTGCTGAACTTGTTACATAGTTCTTCATCTAATTCAAAATGAGCTTCAATGAATTTTAGATCATCACATGAACCTTTAAGGGAAGCATATTTATTTCTAGGTAAATCTTCTAATAAATTGATTTCACCATCACGAGCAGGATGAAGTTTCCAAAGTGCTAACAAAGCATTAGATTTACCTGCTTCATTAACACCAATAATATTAGTTATATTGTTACAATCAATCCAAGTACTATCTTCGATGGATCTAAAATTTGTAACTCTAAATTTTGTAAGTTTCATAAAAATCTCCTTGAATATAATATGAAAAATATTATAAAATAAAGGTGTCAAGGAACTAAATTAGGGCATTATTCAGATTATTAATTATTGATGCGCATTAATTGATATAAGATAATGGCTAATTTAATTGCTTTTCCCGTAAGCTTAGGTCGCCATAATAAGTGGCGGCCTTTTTTTATACTTCTAAACCGTCAGGAATGCCATTACTTTTAGCTAGTGCAGCAAAGTTAATATCAGAATACTCATCTAAGAGGTCATCTGGTAGTAATAGTTTTACAGCAAAAGTATTAGCTTGCCTTTCGATTTTATCAATAGAAAACAATGTATGCTTTCGTAGGAAAGGGGGATTAACATTAGGATGTAGTATTGAATGGCCTAATTCATGGGCACAGACAAAAGGAAGCATGTCATCTGGCATAGAAGCATTTAGATGGATTGACTTCATGCGAAAATGGACATCATAGAATCCTAGGATTTCCCCTAATTCTTCATAGCGAACCACAATATCAAGATCCTCACAAATTCTAAAAGGGGCACAGGTATTGTGGTTTTTCTTTAATCTTTTAACAATCCCTTTTATATCCACAACAAGCACTCCTACTTATTTTTATATTTGTTTGGGGTAAGTTTTTGTTTAGTTCTCTCTTTGGTAAGGCGAATAGAATTTTCTAAGGAAATGCGTAATAAATTTTTAGTATCTTCATCCATTTCTTGATCAGTTCAAAGAATTTATACTTAACTTGACCTGATTTATAGGTAACAGTTTTCATCCACATAAAAAAAATCACGCTCCTTGGTATGGGAAATACACCTAGGGCGTGATATAATCAAAGTGTTAGATTGATGAGAGGCCCTAGGTCTGCCATTGATACGTCCCTCATCCTGTTGGCGTAGGGTGGGTGATTTTTATTTAGGAATATTATAAAAAGAAAGAAGAGGGATTGGACGTATTGCCAATCCCTCTTCTTAGGATAAAAATTAGGGCTCCTTCGAGCTTGATGAGTTAATTATAGCAGAGTGGAAGAAATTCCACAAGAGGGGTTGACTATTTTTCTTTTTTGTAGAAATAGAATTTATTAGAAAGTCTGTTCATTAATTCTTCTAAACGGTCTACTTTTATAAATTCTGAACGTTCAAGAGATGTTTTAGGCCGTTCAATTCTCATTTTACTGATATATCGGATTTGATTTAGAATAATTTGAGAACCTTTTTTATAGTTATGAATAGCGCCAGTGCCTAAATCAACACTACCACGATGAGGACCTTGATTTGGGTCGTAAGAACTAATAGGGGCGACTAATACTGTTCCTGAACGAGGGTTATTGTTTCTATCTAAAACAACGGCATAATGACGTCCGCCTAATTCACCACCAACATTAAACCCAAAATCTACAAGTATGATTTCACCAAGTTTATATTTTTTTAGCGAATCAGGCTTAAAAGTAGATTCTTGTTGCAGATAAGAAGACCATTTAGTTAACCAATCAGTAAGAATTTGAATTTTTTTAAATGATCGCTGAAGAATTGTTGTTTTGAATGAATGAAGGGTTATTGATAGAGATTTTTCGAGTGCTGATTGGTTAGCACGAGTATTAAGCATTAATGGAATAAGGTAATTAGCAAAGTCAATTAAGTCTTGGCGTAATGGGTCTTGTATCTCAGATAAAACCTCATAATTATTTTTCATACATGTCCATAGAATATCTAAGGAAACATGTATGTTTTCTTCTAATATAGAGTTTAATAGAAGAATTGCCTCATTACAGTTTTTATCAAAACAAGGCAGGCTAGCATGGGTTATTGTGATTTTAGCGATACTGCTTTTAGCTACATTTAAAATAGTAGGGTTATCAGCATATACTTTTTCGAAATTTTTGAAGAGATAACTACAGTCTGTATCCGCTTTTACTGTTATAGTTTCATGTACTGTTACTTTAGACTTCATAAATTTTATCCTTTTAATAATTCTAAACCGTCAGGAATGCCATTACTTTTAGCTATTGCAGCAAAGTTAATATCAGAACACTCATCTAAGAGGTCATCTGGTAACAATAGTTCTACAGCAAAAGTATTAGCTTGCCTTTCGATTTTATCAATAGAAAACAATGTATGTTTTCGCAGAAAAGGAGTATTAACATTAGGACGTAGTATTGAATGGCCTAATTCGTGGGCACAGACAAAAGGAAGCATGTCATCTGGCATAGAAGCATTTAGATGGATTGACTTCATGCGAAAATGGACATCATAGAATCCTAGGATTTCCCCTAATTCTTCATAGCGAACCACAATATCAAGATCCTCACAAATTCTAAAAGGGGCACAGGTATTGTGGTTTTTCTTTAATCTTTTAACAATCCCTTTTATATCCACAACAAGAACTCCTACTTATTTTTATATTTGTTTGGGGTAAATTTTTGTTTAGCTCTTTCTTTAGCAAGACGAATGGAATTTTCTAAGGAAATGCGCAATAAATTTTTAGTATCTTCATCCATTTCTTGGTCGCCATTATAGAAAGAAAGGGCAGCACTACTATCTAGGTCATCAAGGATAGACTGCAATCTTTTTTGAATATCACGCTCATCCTTACTATTATTTACAGACATATTTGTTGAAGTTTGAGCATTTGGGTTCTTTTTAGTAGATTGCTCAGAAGACCAGCCCATTAAATATGCTGGTGTAGTGTTTAATGCTTTTGCTAAAGGCTCAAGTACATCAATTGGCATATTTTCAATGTCACCATTCTCATATCTATATATAGTGGCTCTATTTTTATTTAACATTTTAGCTAGTGTATCTGCAGTATATCCTAGCTCTAACCTGCGTTGTTTAATACGTTCTCCAATTCTCATGCGATAACCTCACTTTCTCTTTGATTACATAATACAATACAATTCGCAAAAATGCAACAAATATTTTTAAATAAACTATAAAATCGCATAAAATGCGAAAAATGTTGTTGACATGCAATTTATAATGGGGTAATATCTAGATAAAGAAAGTCGCACATAAGCGACAAGTGAGAGAAAGGAGGATGAAAATGGTGAACATCAGAAAACTAAAAGCAAAAATGGTGGAAAAAGATATTTCTATTATTCAGTTGGCTAACATCCTTAGTATTGATAGATCAACAGTTTATAGAAAGCTTAATAAATCCGGGGAGAATTTTACAGTAAAAGATGTTGAAAAAATCGCTAAGGCATTATCTCTAACATACGATGATATTAATAATATTTTTTTTACCGATGTGGTCGCATAATATGCGACATCAAAAGGAGGCAATACAAATGAAAAAGAGTGTTCCACAGAAAGCAGAACACTCTAAGTAGTTATTTAAGAAAGGAACTATGAAATGAAAGACATATTACTTCAAATATGGATGAATGGGAGCGCAATTGCTACTTGTTACTTCTGGCATGAGAGGAACGAACCATTTGGAATGTTAAAGCTAATCCTGGCAATTTTAAATGTGATTCTAGCGCTGTCGCTTCTAGTAATAGTTCATTAGAAATAGTTTTAAATTCTCGAATGTAATTTTGTGGAGCAGAATCAAAGCCAAAATTATTTGCTTCATATTCTAGCATATCAAGATAGGCACGATAAAAAGCAGGGTAACTTTTCAAAACAAGCGGTCCGTAGTATTGCATGTTATTACTTAGTAAATCAAGGAAGTAACTTCTTTGTTCTAGACCTATGGGGATATATTTGGTGTCAAACATATAACCACGATACAAAGACTGAATAAATGGAACATAAGCCTTTTCATATCTAAGTTTTTTATATGCATCTTGTGATCTATTAGAAGCCAATTTTGTGCCTAAGTAATGAGAAATATAAATCGAAACTAAAGGAATAATATAGTTTAACCATGTTTGATAATCATCCATTATAATGGCCTCCTTTTGAGATGAGCATAAAATGAGAGGGATTTATTTAGTAGAGGTAATACATATGAAAGAAATTCAAAGAACATTAAAAAATTATATTTTAAAGCGTTTAGATACAAAGACTGGGATTAGATCTAGTAAAGATATTCCAGAATTAATCTATGCATACATTGAATTAGAATATGCACAACTAAGTATGTCTAATAAATCAAAAACGATGCCAAAAATTGTAGCAAATAAAGCTGATCTAAATACCATAAGTAAGATTATAAAAGTAAATCAGAATTGCCAAGAGAAACAAATAAAAAAAGAGCTTTGTAATAACAAGGTTCAGATTATTGAGATTTTAGCAAATAAAATAGGAAAAACAAAAGAGGAGGCTATTAATGAGCTTCTCGAGAGATACGATTTTGAATTTCTGCGTCGTTATTTTTCAAAAGGGTTGGAAAAATTTAACGATTAAAGATGCTGAAGGGAAAAGCAATGAAAGGGCGTATCAAAAGAGATTTGATCCATGGGAAAGATAACTGCTAGTACATTACATACTAGCAGTTAGTAAAGTCAATCAATTTTTTCAGATAAATCTTTTAAGGCTTTTCTGATATCTGCTCCAAGGTCATAAAGCAAATTCCAATAGTCTTCTGAAACCTTTGAATTGTATTTGTGAAGTGTTTCCTTATAATCCTCTTCAAAGGTTTCAATAACATTAAGCAAGTCTTTTCTCATAATATCACCTACTTTAAATCAATTACCTTTAAAGGAGAGGTACACAATATTTTGAGAGTGGAGCAAAATTGTAGAATCACCTACAAAAGTATATTGTGCATCACAAAGTCTAAAATCATTAAAATCAACAATATCAACCGCATCTATATATTTTGTTTTATGTTGCTTTATGAGTTTTAGGTTCTCGACGCCAATATATTCGCCATCTTTTAACTTAATTGTTAAATACATTATAATCACCTCCTTTCTAGGGCGATTATAACAATAACTTATTAATAAAAATGAAACAAACGTGAAAAGAATGTTAAAGGAGAATATAAAAAGGAAATGGGCCGAAAGAAAAAGATTAAACAACAACCAATATATTACAAACGATACTTACATAATGATGGTGGTTATATGGCAATCAAAGTAGAACCAATTCACCATAAAAAACATTTGATAGAACATAACATATTAACAATAAGGGGATAACTATGGATACTATTAAACCTAAATATGTACCAATCAGTACATTGGCCAAGATATGGGGCCGTAGCAAAATGTATATTTACAGAAGAATTGACATGATCCGTGAGGAGGGTAAGTTCAATGAAATCTGTATGCAACTTGGACCACAACAAACATTGGTCCATGTGGATAAATTTGAGATGTGGATGCGTTCGCAACACATGAAATGGTTAAAAGCATAGGAGTAGTAAATATGGATAAGTTCATTACAGCGATACAGTGGTTATTTGGTGTCATTGTATTTGGATTATATGGGGGCATTGAATTTGCAGAGTCATGGGGCGATGTTCTTTTTAATGTAGTTAATATAGCAGCATATTCTATTGGGATTTATTTATTACAAAAAGCTAAACGATTATGGCTATATAACAAGAAAATTAAGGAAATAAAAAGGAAGCACCATGCAGCAGTTAGACAGTTGGGAGTTACTACCATATCTAAATAAACGAAGGGATGATTTAAATAAGGCACTTACGATTGCTAAAGAGCGAGGCATAGAGTTAGCAGCAGCAGAACGGAAATATAGGGTTGAAAAACGTAAAGCTATATTACAGTCAAAACATAATGGAGAAAAAGTATCTCTAATTATGGAACTGGTAAATGGGGATGAGGTTATCAGCCAATTACGGTATGAACGGGATGTAGCTAAAACTCTCTATGCCAGTGCTACGGAAGCAATCAATATTTATAAATTGGATTGTAGATTAGTTGAGGCCCAAATAGCTAGGGACTGGGATAAAAATGCTTAAAAGGACACCGTTAAGAGCAAAAAAAAGAATGGTTTCAAAGAAACCATTAAGCAAGAAAAGTAGAAATAAAAAAAAGAATGATATGGAGTTGGAGAAAATCCGTCCTAAGGTGATAGAGCGAGACCATAGAAAATGTATTTTATGCGGAGCGCCTTATGAAGAGATCCATCATATCAAATATAGGTCAGCAGGAGGGAAAAATAATATAGAAAATCTATGTTGCTTATGCTGGCATTGCCATAGAGTCAAAATTCATTCCGGGGCACATCCAAAGGAATACAGAAAAGCCCTACAAGGGATATTAAAGGAAAGGCATGGATATGAGTACTAAATGGTATGAGAAAACACTAAATAATACATGCCCGGAATGTAAAAAAGCAATCAAGCATGCTGTAGTATGTCATAGACATAAACAGTTGATATGCATGGATTGCTGCAGTAATTGCCAATACTTAACAAAGTCTCAAGGTGATTGGCATTGTAATTTTGACAAAGAAAAATGACCGTGTCGGGAAACACGGCCATAAAAATAATGTGATATGTGATATCTAAACCTTACACATTTAGTATATCACGTATATTGGGAAAAGTCTAGTAAAATAGCGGTTTGATAGCTATTTTGTGAGACTAGATAGATACATTAACAACTCAACATAAGGTGATAACTAAATGAGAAGAAGAACAACCATAACATCTAAAAATATTATCGAAGTTTCAGATCATATTACAGGAAATTCATACTATGGGAAACCAGGAAGAAAAATACGGAGTGAAAGAAAGCAAGTAACAGCAGAAGTCATAAGAAAGAATAATTTAAGAATGGCTGAAAAGCAATTAAGATTGCTAATTGATATGAATTTCAATGCAGATGATTATTATCTAACACTCACATTTAAGAATGAGGAAGATGAATTAGATGCAAAAGACATGATACGAAAATTTTTTAGAAAAGTAAGGGATTTATTTAATAAGACAGAGCAAACCTGCAAATACATTTATGTGATGGAAAAGCAGGGACGCATACATTTTCATGCATTACTTTCAAGAGGGATTAAACTAACCACTCAATTATTAAAAAAGCTATGGCCACATGGCTATACAAAAATTGAGTACTACAGAGGGGAAGCAGAAGATGCTATAGGGTTGGCTAAGTACTTTATGAAAGAGCGAAAATCTGACATTGATCATAATGATGTACAGGTAAGAAAGAAATGGGTATCTAGTACTAATCTTGAAAAGCCAAAAGTAAAGAAAAAGATACTAAAGGCTACAGAGTGGCGTAAGGATATTAAAGTACCTAATGGATATTACTTAGATAAAGATAGTGTCTATGAAGGGGTAAATAATTATGGATTTCCATTTAGAACATATAGGCTAATTCGATTACCTGATTGGAGGGGAGAATATGAACAGAGAAAATCGACTAAGGCCCTGTCCGTTTTGCGGGAATAAACATATGAGGATTATGACAGGGATAAAAGTAGGGCTAAAACATCATATGGTGGCATGTGATAAATGTGGAGCCGTCACTCATTTTGAAGAGTGGCCATTGTACTTAGATTGTGAAAAGGCATGGAATAAAAGGGCGGATAATTAATGGAAAACAAATATAGCGGGATTGTATTTATTCCTAGAACAACTGGAGAAGCAATTATAAATGCATATTCAATGAATGCATGGAATGATACAGGAAAGTATATCTATTTTACAGAAGCCGGGATATCTGTAGGGGTACATACCACAGATGATGGAATATACACAAATTCATTTATGGATGTAGCTATATGTGCTTCATGGCTAAATGGGGAAATATCAGTTACTGAATTAGAAGAAGTAGATGGCATCTATACAAATAGCATAAAGGAGAAAAAATGAACACGGTTAATTTAATGGGTAATTTAGCGAGAGACCCAGAAGTAAGATATACAAAGACTGGTAGAGCTGTAGCAACATTTACAGTAGCTGCAAGCAATACCTATATTGATGCTAATACAAAGGAAGCAAAGGAACAGACTGCCTTTGTAAACTGTGTAGCGTGGGGAACACTGGCAGAAGAAATAGGAAACTTACGAAAGGGAAATAAATGTTTAGTACAAGGAAGAATTCAAACACGATCATATGAAACTCAGAATGGCGAAAAGCGATACATAACAGAAGTAGTTGCAGGTTTTGTGGGAGCAACATTAAATGGTGACAACAATGAACCATCAAACTTTGATAACTTCAATAATGATGAACAAATACCCTTTTGATAAGGGCAATGCAGAGACATTGCCAATAGAAAAGAAACGAAATAAAGCCCTAGAAAGGGCGGAAAGGTTGATGCGGTAATGGCAAGACCAAAGGATATGTTTTTAAAAGCTAAAACATGTAAGCATGCAGTAAAGTTTACAGGTAATCAAGGATTGTTTGTAAGAACTACTTGTAAATGCCCAAATAAATTAATGCTGCCGGTGCCGGATAAAAGAGGAATTAGAGTAAAAGTACCTTATATCATGGCTAAGAAATGCATAAATTGTAAGGGCTATATTGATGCTAGAAAAGTAAAGGAGAAAAGAAAATGAGGTATACAATAACAAAATTTAAAATGGAAAGCGGTAAATTTGATATTACTTATACGAAATATGTACAAGGAATGGATGAGCAGCATTCTTTGAAATCGTATGAAAAGCCAAGACCAGAATTCAAGGAAGCACATGTCACAATGAAAGCATTATTACTATCCAAGTTTGGAGCATTTAAATTCGCTCAAAACATGGTAGCTGTATCCGGAATTGAATTTAGATATGGTGGTAAAGATTTCTTCCCAGATGAGGTATCTGGCATTAAAGTAAAGGGATATCTACGAAATAAAGAAAGCGAAGTATGTGTATTTAGCACAAAATGGCTAGATGTTGATAAGGATTTAGCAGAAGACATTAATCTAGTTCTAGGTGAAATTGAAGCCTACATTGAAGGGAAACGTGCGCAAGCCAATCTATTTGATGAAGAACAACAAGCACATGGTAATACTGACACCAGTGATGCGGAGATCATTGGTGAAGATGATGATTTAGACATGGATGATGCGGATGATATCGCACCATATGAAAACAGTCCATTTAATAGAGCAGCGAGGGGATTCAATTAATGAGTAAGAAGCTTATTTATGTTGCACATCCTTATGGGGGCAAGGAAAGCAATCGTAAAAAGATTGATGTGATCATGAATGAATTAATATTTGCAGATACAGCAAATGATTATGTATCACCTATCCACAACTATGGATTTGTTTATTTGACAGGCGATGAGTACCAAAAGGGGCTAGATATTTGTTTAGGTCTCTTAGGTCATTGCGACATCCTAGTATTATGTGATGGCTGGGAACATAGTCGAGGATGTAAAGGTGAATATGAATATGCTCAAAAGCATGGTAAGGCTATATTCAAACTAGATGAATGGAAGGCATTAAATAGAATATGAATATATGGGGGCTATTCGATAGTGGCAATAGTTGCTATAAGAAAGCTGTATATGAATACAATTCTCAATGGGGGGGCAACACCATATTACAAGCATAGGTATAGATAGAGAAAATAAAAATAGTGATTTTATAAATCAAGATTTAGCTATCAATACCTTGTTTGATGATAAAGCTTTGTTTGAAAAGTTAGACATGTTGGATAGGCCAGATGTAATTCTAGCCTCTCCACCATGTGAGAGTTGGAGTATTGCAAGCGCCATGAAAAATGGAAATGCATGCTGGAAGAAAGAATTTAATACAGCAACATCATTATTTGGAGATATTCAAGCATCAAGCAAATTTACTATAAGAGAGCATAGGGATTATGAAAGGTATCAATATAAATATGGGAAATCATTTCTTACCAGAATAAATGGTGAAATGTGTTCATATAACATGGTGCAGATCATAGAGAGATATAAACCAAAGATATTTATCATAGAGAACCCTATGCAATCTAGAATATGGGAATATTTAGAGGATGTAATAGGATTTAAATTACCACATAAGAATAGAACTTATTACAGTGATTATGGTTATATCATTCAAAAGCCAACAATTTTTGCAAGTAATATAAATCTTGGTTTACGAAATAATAAAACTGTAACAGAATTAGCATTTAAAGATATTAAATCCAATGGGAATGGCCGCTATAATGAGAGGTCAAATATACCTAATGAATTAATCTTTGACATAGTAAGAAAATGTGAAAGGAAGCTTAATGAAAGTAGAACTATTTAATGATAATTTTCAGAACTACAAAAGATATGGAATACCTAAAGCACAACTTGTAATAGCTGATATTCCATATAATTTAGGGGGGGCAGCATATGCAAGTAATCCTATGTGGTATATAGGTGGAGATAATAAAAACGGTGAAAGTAAGAAAGCAGGAAAAGCATTCTTTAATACAGATCATAATTTCAATATTGCAGAATATTTTCATTTCTGTAATCGCTTATTAAAGAAAGAACCAAAAGAGAGGGGCAAGGCTCCATGTATGATTGTGTTCTGTAGCTATGAACAGCAAGCGATGGTAATTGAATATGCCAAGAAACATGGGTTCAAGAATTATATACCAATCTCTTTCATCAAGAATTATTCAGCACAGGCATTAAAAGCTAATATGCGTGTCGTTGGTGCTACAGAATATGCATTGATTTTATATAGGGGGAAATTACCGAAATTTAATAATAATCACAAGATGATATTTAACTGGTTTGAATGGCGTAGGGATAACAAAAATATCATTCCTAAAATCCATCCAACACAAAAGCCTGTATCAGTATTAAAGAGATTGATAGAAATTTTTACTGATGAAGGTGATGTAGTAATAGATCCTGTGGCAGGTAGTGGCGCAACATTAAGAGCAGCTATGGAGTTAGGACGTAGTGCATATGGATTTGAAATATCAAAAGATTTCTATAGTAAGGCGAAATCAGAAATGTTAAGCGATGTAAAAACACAAACAAGCTTATTAGAATATTGTGAATAGCAGGAGACGGAAAGAGATGCAAATGAAATGTCATAGGTGTGATAGATTATTCACACCAGTAGGGTCAGAAAAGCATTGTCCTGATTGTATAGCAGGTAAGCCAATACCAAAGAAGAGAACAGTAGCTGAGGTAAGGGCAGAAATAAAAGCGAAGCGTGATGCGGAAGAAGCAAAGAAATATAAGTACGAACGGTACTGTATATGTTGTGGTAAGAAATTCTATACAAATAAAACAAACCGGGTAATATGCAGTGATTATGATTGTGAAGAGAAAATACGTATAGAACGGTTGCAAACTAATAGAGCAAGATATAGGGCAAACGCAAAACAAAAAAGAACTAAATAAGCTGGTATAAGGATGTAAGGTATGACGGAAGAGGAAATGCAAAAGAAGTTAGGAAGGCATTTATTTTTAAAGAATATAATTATTCCTAATATAACAATGCATGGAGATGGAAAAGGGGAATATGAAGCAGATTTAATCTACTTCAATCTTAAAGCAAGAGTTGTTACTGAAATAGAAATCAAGGTAAGCATTCAAGATTTCAGAGCAGATTTTAAGAAGAAAAGATACCATGATCATTTACATGTAGGATATTTGTATTATGCAGTACCACAAGACCTGTATGAAGACCATAAGGATGAAATAGAAAGTCTATTAGGTGATGCGGGATTAATAGTGGTCAATATATCTAATAATAAAAGAGAAGATGCTAGATACATTAAAAAGGCAAAGAAACGTAAAGATGTAAGAGCATTAAATGAAAGTGAAGTTATTAACTATTTAAGGATTGGATGTATGAAGTGGGTGAATCGATGAAACTAAATAATGAATTCAAAAAATATATTGTAGATGTTTGTAATTATATTGATATTATGTTTTCTATCGTATTAATTAGTGTGGTAATAAAAGGGATATTTTATACATTTACAGATAATGATTGGTTAATAGTTGGAGTCGCAACTGCGGGAGTACTATTCTGGCCAAATAAAATATATATTGCTAAATGGTTAAAAGTAGATTGGAAGAATGAGTAATGGATACAATGAAATGCATTAATAATAATATAGAAGCCCAATTAAGAGGAGAAAGGATAAGAAATCTTAATTGGGATAAAGTGGCAAAACATATTGTAGAATATGGGCCCAATATAATGGTATACGCTGGTATCAATGAAGATTGGGATAATACATATGGGCCCATATATGATCATGGTGAAGTAATCCATAATGAAGCATATGTAACTAGCACATGGGGAACACCAAGCATCTTTATATATGTAGAAGGAAAGAACGAAAAGATTGATGGTGGGGATGAATACTTTATATATGCAGATGAACATATATATGACTGGACGGAATCAGCATTGAAAATCGTGCAAGGGAAATAGTACAAAGTGCTTGATGCGGGAGGTAGCCATTGACTGAGCAGGAATTAATAAGACAAATAACGACTATTGCAGCTAAAACAGCAATAGAAGAATATAGAAAAGAAATAAGTAGGAATGAAAAGGAAACAATAGACACTCTTAGACATAATACAATGAAGCTGTTCAAACACTACAATAAGTTAAAGACTTATGTAGAAAATAGTATATCTGACTCATCACAAGCTAAAGATTTATGGCTTGATAAATTATTAGGAGAAATGTTTGATGATGATAGTAAAGTGATGGTTAAGTCAATCATAAGAAGCAAGGAACAAACAGAACTCATGATGCGGCATATAGATAACATGATTGATATCTATGATGAGCGTTGCAAATGTCGTAGAGTGAATTATTGTGATTGTGTTAGACGGTATTATATTAACGGCGAACAATTGAAAGATATTGGTAACTCACTAAATCCTAATGTAGATGAGCGAACAGTACAACGTTATATCAAAAGAGGGTTAGAAGAGATGTCTATTCTGTTATGGGGATTAACAGGGATAAAAAGTAAATTGTCGTAAAAGTGTCGTGGACGTGTCGTAAAGATAAAGATATAATGATAGTGTAAATAAATATGGAATGAAGAAGAAATAAAGGCACCCACAATAATTAGTGGGTGCTTTTTATATGGAGATGCAAATGAAAAGAGCAAGGCATGAATGCAGGTATCCTGGATGTCATGAATTAACAACAGATAGATATTGTGAAAAGCATAAAGTTAAACAAGATAATACAAGACTATCTGCACATGCTAGAGGATATACCTCTAAATGGGATAAAGCTAGGAAAGTATTTCTTGCGGAACATCCAACATGTGAATGCGCTGAATGCAAGGCATCAGGAAATCCATTGGCAGCGAATGTAGTGGATCATATCATTCCTCATAGAGGAGATATGAAATTGTTTTGGGATAGAAACAATTGGCAAGCCATGAATAAACGCTGTCATGATAAGAAAACAGCAAGAGAGAATGGCGGCTTTGGTAATATGGTTAAACGATAATGATAAATAGTGAGAATACCCCCCTATTTAAAAATGTTTGAACCTTGAAAACCCAGACCGTGTGGCTCCTTTCTTCATAAAAAGTTCGTGAAATAAACTATTTCTGAGAAACGAAAATTTAATAGGCAATGAAAAGAGGTGAAAAAGTAGTGGGCCGAAATGCGAAACCTATAGATTTAATCATGGCTGATGGAAATAAACGACATTTAACGAAAGCCGAAATTGAACATAGAAAAAACACAGAAATACGTTTTGGAAATGATAAATTAGTATGTCCAAAACATATAAAAAATGACAAAATTGCATATGCAAAATGGAAGGAATTAATAAGGCTATATAAAGATTTTGATTTTGTAGCATCTGGAGATATTGGAATGCTCGGTCGCTACTGCATGGCCTATAGTGAATATATGGATTTACTAGAACGTAGAACCACCATATGTCAGTTAATGCCTAAAGTTGATGATGATGAGAATGAAATAATTGAAGATGAACTAGAAGCAGGGAATGTGCACCCAAAACGTATTAAGAAAATGATAGAGAAATACGAATATATATTATCTATCGGCGGAATAATTTCATTAGATAAGGCCATTAATGCAAAGATGGATGCATTGGTTAAAATGGAAGATAGGTTATTCTTGAATCCATTGGCTAAAATTAAAAACGTACCTAAGAAACCACCAGAGGAAGAAAAAACAGAATTAGATCAGAATGGATTTGGTGATATATGACAATAAAGGAAGAGTTAATACAATATGCTAAAGACTGTATTAATGATACCAAGCATTGTTGCCAGAAACATAGATGGGCATGTGAAAGATTTCTGAGGGATATAAGCCGTGAAGGAACAGATGAATTCCCTTATATCTTTGATGATGCAAAAGCAGAGAGATTTTATAAATGGGCAAGTTTACATAAGCATACTAAAGGCGTGTTAGTAAATACGCCTATTATTTTTACACCAATACAGCGCTTTATATTTGGTAACATTTATGGATGGATTCATAAAGATACTGGGTATAGAAGATTTACAAAGGCGTATTGGCAAGTGGGAAGAAAAAATGCAAAATCTCAATCATTAGGTCTAGTTGGTGATTATGAATTAATGGCACTTGGTGAAGATAATTCAGAAGTTTATATTGGTGCGACTAAAACACTCCAGGCAAAAATCATTTACAATGAAGTAATAGCAATGCTTAAAAAATCAAGTGCTTTGTTTAAAGGCAAATGGAAAGAAGCATATAGTACGATTGTACATATTAAAAGTAATTCAATAATGCGTGCTTTGTCTAAAGATGATGGAAAAACTGGCGATGGTTTAAATCCACAATGTGGACTAATTGATGAATATCATGCGCATCCAACAGATGAAATATTAGAAGTCATTAAGACAGGTATGATTGCACGGCGACAACCTTTATTATTTATTATCACAACAGCAGGTAATAATTTAGGGGGGCCTTGCTATAGAATTGAATATCCATTAGTAAGTAAAATCCTAAATCCGGATATCGAATTTGATATACCGGATTATTTTTGTATGGTTAATGAATTAGATCGAGATGAAGAAGGGAATCTGATTGATGACATAAACGATGAAGAGTGTTGGATAAAAGCCAATCCAATTGCAGCTACATATGAGGTAGGATTAAAGAATATCAGAAGTAATTATATGTCAGCGATAGAAAGCCCAGAAAAGATGGTATCATTTATGACTAAGAATATGAATATATGGGTTAAACAATCAGCGCAGTCATATATTGATATGGCAAAATGGAAGGCACGAGGAAGATTAAATGAGGACTTTGAAAACGATTTAGGAATATCACTATATGGATATGATGCATATGTAGGTATTGACGTATCAAAAACAATTGACCTTACAGCTGCTGGTATAGTAATCCCGGTATATATTAATAACAGTAAGAAATTTATTACTTTAGCACATGGTTTTATACCGGAAGAAACAGTACAAACAAAAGAACGAACAGATAAAATCCCATATAGACTATGGAGTGAAAGAGGATGGCTAACAATTACTCCAGGTGAAATTGTTGATTATCGATTTATGACTAAATGGATTGAAGAAACATTAAATAAATATGGATTAAATATTAAAGATGTTTGTTATGATCCATATAATGCTACTCACTATACCCAAGAATTAGAATCAAATAAAGGATGGGGAATTGTAGAAATAAGACAAGGTATTATTACATTGTCAGAACCTACAAAGTCGTTCAGAGCAGAAACATATCAAGGCAATATATTGCACCCAACTAATGATTTATTAGATTGGGCAATTAGTAATGCTGTAACAAAAGTTGATGCTCAAGAAAATATTATGTTAGATAAGGCAAAAAGTACTGAACGTATTGACCCAATAGCAGCCATAATAAATGCATACACAAGGGCAAAAGTAGCAGCTGATGATGATTTAAGTGAATACATAATGAGTGATGAGTTTAGTCTGTAGGAGTCGTAATGAAATACATAAAAATAATAGGAAGTATAATTGATGACCTGCTATTTACAATAGGGGCCATCTTTTTTTGCATCGGAGGATTTATGATCCATACGATAGTAGGAATATATAGTATTGCGTTGGCATCCTGTGTACTTGGATACATAATTGGAACGGCATACCATGTTGAAAGAAAAGGAACGAGGGATAGACCATATGGAGAATAGGAAAGGAGATATAACAATTGATACTAAGAAAGTTCATTGAAAAAAGGGATGGCTACATGCAGCCTAATCATGTTGATGCGGATTCAATTATAGATTTCTTAGGAACATCAACAAATAAATTTATGCGGGTAAGTGATGTTATAAAAAACTCAAATGTATTTGCCTGTGTCAGCATCTTGGCGGATGATTTAGCAAAACTTCCAATCCATACATACTATGGAGATGGAGATAGAACAAAAGGGATGAAACATCCTGTAGCAGAATTGTTATATACAAGGCCTAACCATTTAATGAGTGCATTTACATTGAAACAAACATTACAAATGCATGTGGGGTTGTATGGCAATGCCTTCGCATTTATTGACTGGGGAAATGATGGATTTCCCAAAGCAATATGGCCATTAGAGCCATCATCTACTGTTCCATATTTGGATGTAAAAACTGGGCGATTAACATATCAAACACAAACATTACAAGGTGAAACAATTACATTACAACCATCTGATGTACTGCATTTTAAAACAATGGCTAGAGATGGCATTGTAGGTAAAGCACCATGGAGAACATTGGTTGATGAATTACGAGGGCAGAATTCAACGAAAGAATTTATTAGTAATTTCTACAAGAATGGAACATTAGTGTCCGGTGTATTGCAGACAGATTCAAAAATCAATCAAGAAGCAAAGGATAAGTTGAGGAAAGATTTTGCAAGCCGGTATGCGAGTCCAGATAATGCTGGTAAAACAGTTGTATTGGATATGGGCTTAAAATTTCAGACCATAGGTATGCAGCTTGATCAAGCACAATTTATTGAGACGCAAAAATTTGGGATTAATGAAGTGGCTAAAGTTTACCGGGTACCTCCTCATAAATTAGCACAACTAGATAGAGCAACCTATGCAAATGCGGAAGCAATGGGGCTTGAATATATCAAGTCAACACTGCTTCCTATTTTTATGCAATGGGAACAAGAACTAAACTACAAACTATTTACCAAAATAGAACGGCAACAATATTATGTAAAGTTTAATGCTGATGCGGAACTTCGAGGAGATAGTAAGTCTAGGGCTGAATACTACACAAAAATGATTCAGACTGGTGTATACACACTAAATGAAGTGCGAGCCATGGAAGAGCAAAAGCCTATGGATGATGGTATGGGTGATAAGCATTTTATATCTCTAAATTATACGACTACCGATAATTTGGAGAAATTACAACTGGCAAAAATTAAAGCTGGTGAAGACTTAACAGTGAAAGGAGGTGAGGGGAATGGACAAGGAACGGAGAACGCTTCAGACCAAGATAGAAATCCGGAAGGTGGAGAATGATAACGGTGAGTTACCATATATCGAAGGTTATGCATTGAAGTTTGGAACCCGGTCAGAAAATATGGGTGGCTTTGTGGAAATGTTATCTAAAAACTGTTTGGATAATACAGACATGAGTAATGTCGTTGCGTTGTATAACCATAATGAAAGTTATCCATTGGCACGTAATACTGTGCCATCAGGGGCGGGGTCATTGGAGCTTAAAGTTGATGACATTGGATTGTATTTTAGATTAGCACCAACGGAAACAACATATGCAAAAGATTTAATTACAAATCTTGATGCGGGTGTGGTAGGTCAATGCTCATTTGCATTTTCATTGGCTCCAAGTGGTTCTGAATGGATATGGGATGAAGATGATAAGGTATACATTCGAACAATTACAGCAATCGAACGCTTATGGGATATTTCGATTGTTACGATACCGGCATATCCTGATACAGAAGCAGACACGGCAAAGCGTGATTTAGAAGAGTTCAAAAAGACTCAAAAAAATGAACTAGATGAAGTTCGAAAACGTAAATTAGCAATTGAATTAGAATTATTGGAGGGATAAACCATGAACGAAAAAGAACGTGAATTACGCCAAAAGATGGCAGCAAAAAATGAAGAAATCCGTGGCCTAATGAATGAAGGTAAACTGGATGATGCGGAGCAAGCAACAGAAGAATTGCGCCGCTTAAAACGTGAATTACAAGTAGAAATTACATTGGGTGAAAATAGTGTAGATACTGTACCACCAGAAGCACGTCAACATCAAAATCATGATAATGATATTGATGTAAATCAAATCATGGCTCGTGCTTTGCGTGGCAATCAATTGTCTAAAGAAGAAAATGAAGTATTGGTGCGTGCTAGCACATTGAATGAAGGAACAGGCAAAGATGGTGGGTTTATTGTTCCTAAAGATGTGCAAACAGCCATTAATGAATTGAAACGAACATTAAACCCATTGGATGAATTAGTACGTGTTGAAAAGGTTGCCACTATGAGTGGTGAGCGAACTTATGAAAAGCTTTCCACCATGACCGCATTCCCAAATGTAGCTGAACTAGCAAATATTGCAAATTTGGAAACTCCAGAATTCAATCGAGTTGAATACAAAGTTCAAAAATATGCAGGCATTTTACCGATTTCTAGTGAACTATTAGCAGATACAGACCAAAACCTATTGAACTATTTGTATCGCTGGTTGGCTAAAAAGGATACGATTACACGTAATACAGAAATCGCTAAATTAATTAATACGCTTACTAAAAAACCAATTACAGGTATTGATGGGTTAAAAGACATTTTAAATGTTGACTTAGATCCAGCAATTGCATTGACATCCATCATTTTAACTAACCAAGATGGGTATAATTACCTTGATAAATTGAAAGATACCCAAGATCATTATTTGTTGCAACCGAATCCATTAAATCCAACTGAAAAAATGTTAGGTGGTAAAGTGGTTAAAGTTGTAAGTAATAAGGTATTACCTACAGATACTAGCGGTAGCGGCAAAAATGCACCAGTAATTATTGGGGATTTAACAGAAGCAATTACATTGTTTGACCGTGAAGCGATTACTTTGTTAGGTACAAATATTGGGGGCAATGCGTTTGTAACAGATGGTTACAATATCCGTGGTACACTTCGTTTTGATACAAAAATTGTAGATAATGAAGCAGCTGTATTTGGTCAATTGAAATTGGCATAAGGTAATTATTATGCAAAAGTTACTGGATGATGTAAAAGAATATTTACGGGTAGACAGTAATGATGAAAATACAGTAATTGAAAATTATATTGAAGCAGCAAAAACATATATAGAGAACGGCACAGGGAAAGCATTTGACGAAAAAAATAGTCAAATGCTTTTAGTCGTTAAGATGTTATGTGGGCATTGGTATGATAACCGAAATGTAGTAGGCGGTGGTGGTGAACTACCGTTTACTATTACTTCATTATTACTGCAGATTGAACATAAGAAAGAGGGGTAACAAATGAAAGTAAGAGTATTACATCCAACTATCATTGATAGCCAATGGCTTCAAATTGATGACGTAGTAGAAGTAGAAAATGAAACAGCGCAACCATATGTAGAAACAGGTCTAATTGAAGTTATTGATGATGTGGAAATTAATCCACCGAATACTAAAACTGGTGGTGAAGAAAATCCACCAGACGTAAATACAAATCCACCAGACGTAAATACAAATCCACCAGACGTAAATACAAATCCACCAAATGAGGATAATGATGGTGATGAAAACCCACCAGACGAAGATGGGGGTAAAGGTTCCAATTCCGGAAAAGGTAAATAATCATGTTACGGATTGGGTCTATGAAGAACCGTATAGAAATATTACGGCAGACCATAGAGCCGGATGGACAAGGTGGTTTTAAAAAAGAAAAGCCACGTAGAATTGCTACGGTATGGGCCGCTATATTAAAACCAAGATTTTGGGATGGTGATAGTGGGAAAGGTCCTACTACAGCAATTACACAAGGTATACAGATACGACCGTTAAAAGCAATTGATATTGATTGTATTATTAGGTACCGTAATACAAATTATGAAATATTAGACATAGAGTATAATACGGATTCTTATATATTGACATGTCAGGCAATCAAGAAACGGTAGGTAACTATGGCATTTGTAAAAGCTGATATATCTAATGCTACTTATAAGGCAATGCGAGATATTCATAATTATAATTCTGAAACACAAGAACGAATTAAAGAAGTAACAAGGAATAAAACGCATGAAGTATTAACTGTAGCAATTCAATTGGCACCTTATAGAACTGGTAAATTTAAAGGGACAATAAGGGAAGAAATTAAAACACATAGTCAAGGTATCTATGGACGGGTATTCACAAATTCACCGGTAGCACATTTAATTGAATTTGGCACAAAGGGGCATGTAGTAATGCCCAAAAAGAAAAAAGCATTGGCTCCAGGAGCAGCCGGCTGGTTTATGACTAATGCTACAATTCCTGCAATATCTGCAAAGCCATTTATGAAACCGGCTATGGATAAGGTTCGTCCAACGATTGAAGGTGCAATTAAGGTGGCAATAAAGAAATGAAGATAAAAACTATTCCATTTAATGCTGTACAAAAAGCATTTTATAAATTACTGACAGAAGGACAGACGGCTCCTGTATATGATCGTATCCCTGCAGGGGATGAAGAAATGCCGTATATTTGGTTAGGTGAGTTTCATGGTGTACCTGTGGAAGATAATAAAACACATGCAGTACATAGAATTAGCCAGCAAATAGATATATGGAGCAATCAACCTGGTAAGAAAGAGGTTAATGAAATTCTGAATGATGTAGCTACATTAGTTAGACATTACCAATTACCACTTGAAGGGTTTAAACAGGTCGGTGATGCTCATATATCTTTATATCAGGCAATAGGGGAACGATACGAAGATAAGACTAGTGCTTATCACGGAATCATGATGATTGAGTATACAATTGAAGAAATTGATTAGGAGGTAATTAATATGGCATTAACACAAGAGCAAATTACAGCACTACCGGTGGCACCTAGTGATACAAAGGCGGTAGCTGGTAAAGATACGTTATTGTATATTGCATCTAAACAAACACCATTAACATGGTTATTGGTTGGTGGTCAAAAGAACTCACCACTTAAAGAACAGGCAGATTCCTTGGATGGTTCTGATAAATCTAGTGGTGGTTGGAAAAAAGGCATCCCTGGTATGAAATCTTGGAGCATCGAATATGATGGTCTATATGTGTTAAATGATAATGCAGTGGATATCTTGCGCTATTCCTTCCGTGAAGGTAAGGCTGTGTATGTTCGTGTAGAATATCCAGATGGTTCTTACAAACAAGGATGGGCGAATGTAACATCTTTTGAAGATAACAACTCTTCTGATGCAATTCAAACATTAAAGGTATCCTTGACAGGATATGGCGCAATTAGCGATTTGATTGCGATTGGTGAAGTTAAAATTACATCTCCTACAGCAGCATTCTCTAAAGCAGCTGCAGCAGATAAAACTGTAGCAGTAACACCTACAGACATTACAATTCGCACTGTAACCGATGATACTGGTACTGTATTAGTATTCGGAAAAGACTACGAATTTGCAGAAGGTACATTAACTTTGAAAAAGGAATACCTTAAAAATATGACAGTAGGTAACCATGTACTTGAAGCAAAATTTGCAGCAAAGACAATTCCTATCACAGTAAATGTAACAGCATAATTTTGTAATATAAAGGGCGGGATAAAACCCGCCCTATTTTATATAAGGAGATAAAAATGAAAGAACAGACTACGTTGACCGTCAATGGGGAAAAATATGAATTATTGTATACACTTGGTATTATGCGTCAGATTGAACGAACATTAGGATGTTCTTTGATTTCAATCTTAGCAAGACTTGATGGTAAGGCTCCGGAACGGGTAGGTATTGATTTCATTATGGCAAACTTACAATATGCGGTAGTTGGTGGTTTATCAGAAGATAAAGCCTATGATCTAATCGATAAATATTGTGAAGGTGAAGGTACATTGGATACATTGGCAGGGTTCCTAATGATGGCGTTATATAATACTGGTTTTTTTATCCCAAAGCTACCAGAAGAAGTGGAAGCACAGGTGGAGGAACAGAAAAAGAAGTAGCCTCCATTGAAGAATGGATTAGAACCGTAGAACCAATAGCGTATGGGCCATTACATCTATTGCCTGATGCTCTTGAAAATCTAACTATGAAAGAGTTCTATTTGTTACTTGATGGCCATTATGCCCGTAAAAAAGAAGAGGACTATAAGCAAGCATATTTCACATACTGGATGCTTGCTCCAAACTTAGGTAGAGAAAGCAAAATTACAGTAGATGATATCTTCAATCCATTACATCAAGATATGGTAAAAGATAAGGAAAGTGAAAAAGAAGAGTTATTACGTACGTTTAATTTATAAAGAAAGGAGGTGGAATGATGGGAACAACCATAGCAGATTTAGAGGTTAGGATAGGTGCGGATAGTAATCAGTTTAAACAAGAACTACAGAAGGTAGAAACGCAGGTAGGGAAAGCATTTAATGTAAATCCTATTAATGAGTTTTCTACAAGTGTAGATAGCGTAACAGGTCGTGTAGGTAGTTTGGTTAGTAAGTTTACAGCTATAGCGGGAATTATGGCCGGAGGATTTGGATTAACATCCATGATTGAAGGTTCTGTGAAAGCTGGTGAAGCAGTTTACCAATTATCTCAACGGTACCAGATCACAACTAAAGAAGCATCTGAAATGAACCGAATTCTAAAGATTACAGGTTCTGATGCGGATACAGCAGCTAAAACAATTATGCGATTGGATAAAGCTTTATCTGGAAATAGTGCGGAAGGAAAGAAAGCACGAGATACTTTGGAGTTATTTGGTGTTTCCTTAACGGATGCGAATGGCAAAATATTGCCAATGAATCAGCAATTAGCAGAGTTAGCTAAAGGATACAGGGCAGCTGCTGATGCGGGATATGGTCAAGAGTATGTGATGAATACTCTTGGTGTCCGTGGACTTGCTTTGATTTCCGTATTACAGAATTACAACGAAGCGGCGGAAGTTGCTAGTAAAGTCAAAGGAATTGGTCTAAATCCAGAAGAAATGCATAAAGCATCTCTTCAATTGAAAGAGATGGAATTGCAGTTTGGACAACTTAAACTAGCGAGCGGTGCAGCCATTACACCATTAGTAATGGAGTTATTACCACAATTGCTACCGTATTTGCAAGAATCAGCAGTATGGATAAATAAAAATAAAAATGAGATTGCAAGTACGGCTAAAACATTAGTTCAGATTGTAGCATTGTATGAAAGCATTAAGATTGCTAAAAAAGCAGCGGCGGCAGTTAATGCAGTAGTATCAACTGTGAAAAATTCACAAGGCTCAATGGGATTAGACACGGCTGAATTAACAAGAGCACAAGAAGCACAGATTAATAAAGCACTTAGAGATAATGAACGTGTATATGCACAAATGCGAAGAGAAGCGATTAAAACAGCTAATCAACAAAAGTTATCTGCAGAAGAAACGAGTGCATTTTTAGCGCAGGAATTTAGCAAAATTAGTATCAAGGCAACACAATCAGCAGAGCAAATTCGAGCGGCTATGACTATTGGCTTTCAAGGCGTACGGACAGAAGCGGCAGAAAGTTCAATTGCAGTTAATAGATCCATATTATCTACAGGGGTAGCGGCAGAAGAATCAGCAAATCTACATGTAGCGTCTAATGTTCGCAAAGTAGAAAGTGATATGGCTGTAGTAGCTAGTCAAGGTAAAGTAGGTGTAGCTGCAACAGTTGCAGGCACAAAAGCCGTAGAAGCTAGTGCAACAGCAACAGCAGCGGCAACAGCAAATATTGAAAAGAATGCAGTGTTAGCAGCAAGCTATGAAGGTGTCGGTGTAAGAGCCACAACGGCAGGAGCGGTAGCAGTTAGTGCAGCAGGCAGAGCTATGGGAGCTGTTACAACATTAACACGAGCAGTGTGGGCTCTTGCTGGTGGATGGTTAGGTGTAGCGGCAGCCGTAGGATTTGCACTATATTCTATGGGACAAGCCAATAAAGCAGAGGCGGAATTCCAACACGCCAATGAAGTAACCTTGATGGATAAGGGAAAGATACGTCATCTTGCAAAAAATAGAGATGGTAAAATCGTTTTTGCCAATGATAGTGCCGGTTATGTAGAAGTTCCAGAACGATTAAGGAAAAAATATGAATCTCATGTGGCGGCTCAAAAGAAAGCCAGTGCAGATGCTGCCCTAGGAGAAATTCAGGCGGAACAAGCAAAACTAATGGAAAGCATTAATGCACAAATACAAAACTTGGGCTCCATTAGTGATTCAGCAGGGAATACATCTGTAGTTGAGCATTCTGAGCATAAGGATACATCGAGTGCAGCTGAAACAGTTCGCTTCATGATTAATCAAGGTATTGATCCACGTATAGCTTTTGGTATGGCTGGCGGGAATATGCAGGAATCAGCAGGAAACACAAAAAACTTAGATCCTGTAATAAAATCACAAGATGGATTTCGTGCACTTGGAATACAACAATGGCAAGAAAGCAGAAAACAAGATTTATTTGATTTTGCAGCACGAAATTATTCGGACCCCCTTGATATTCATACACAACAAGCATTCCAAGTATATGAGATGTTATATGGGAATGAAAGACAGAGTTATAAAGATGCATTAGCAGAACTTGGAAATAGTCAAGACGTAGGATTAGCAGCTAAGTTAGTTGATAAATATATTACACGTTCCGTTGGAACTGATGCGGTAAGAAATCAAAAAGCGGCCAATGCACGACTACTATATAATGACATGAAAGGCGAAGGCGGTCTTACTGGGGCTGATATATTACGCCGTCAAAAATCAATTGATGATGCTAAAAAGGATTTAAAGAATTTAGAAGGTGAATTAAAGCAAAGTATCACTGGAGAAATTGGTACATCATATGAAAGTGAGATTCAAAAGATTGAAGAGGATGTACGGAAAAAATCAGAAGCAATCAAGAAGATTAAAGATGTCAGTGATACGATTGATACCTCAAATGCTGAAAAGCTATTAGATCAGTTTAAAACTGTTGAAGTAGATAAAGTAAATAAAAAGCTACAGGAGCAACGGGATAAATTAAAGCTGGATACAGCCAAAACTAATGCAGAAATCTTAGGAAACTATAAAGATTTAGCTGAACAACAGTTTATTGTATCTAAAAATGAACTAGATAGAGAGCGAGAGGAACGCCTAAAATCAGTTGCAAAACAAAAGGATGATGCGGAAGCTAAAGCACAGGTTGAGGAATGGTACACAGCCAAATATAAAGCCTTAGTAACAGAACGTGAAACGGCAGAACGTGAGTCATATGATAAAGCTGTTAAATTAGCAATTAGCCGACATGATACAAATAGACTCCAACAATTAACAAGTTCAAAAGATGCAAAACAATATAGGGATTGGGAAGGCGATACCGCCAAACTACAGACATTCTATAAACTTTGGGAACAAGGTAATATGTCGATGTCAGCTGCCACAGCAGAAGCAGCTGAATCATTTGCTAGTGGATTATCTTCTATCTTTTCAAATCTAGCAACAGATATTACAAGCGTAAAAGATTTAACCCAAAATATGGGTAAATTAATTCTTAGTACAGTAGTAAATATCATTGCTAAGATAGCGGCTGCAAGATTAGCAGCAGCATTGTTAGGACAGTCATTGGGAGTAAGGGCGCCAAGTAGTGCTAGTGGTGGTAATGTACAAAAATTAACAATGCAAGGGTTTGTAAACAGTGCCATTGCTAGAATGCCTAATATTCCTACATATAAGTTTGCAAGTGGTGGTGTAATTACTGCTCCAGTAATGTCACTAATGGGGGAAGGTAAAGATAATGAGGCTGTATTACCTTTAAACCAAAATACATTTGCTAATCTTGGGCGTAATATTGCGAATACCATAGGCGGAGGACCGGTTATGGTGAATGTAAATAATTACACCAATAGCAAGGTTACGGTTACGGAAGAGACATCAACTGGTGATATAAAAACACAAATTGTGAATATTGTGATTGAAGAAATCGCTAGTAACCGAAATGGAAGCCAAGATATTTTGAAACAATTAATAGGAGGTAGGCGATAATGTATGTGTTTCCTACAGATATTCCGGAGCCGATTATTCCGGCCGCATCGAATTCCGGAAGTACTTATACGGAAGTACTAACAGATAGTACAATCACATCCACTACGGATGCCAACTATAAAATAACACGGCCGAGAACTACAAGGGTGATTGGAAGCTGGACATATACATGGCTAGGACTTAGCGATGAAAACTATGAAAAGTTAAAAGCATTCTGGAAGAAAGTTAGAACATCTGAGGAGTTTGAGTTTAAAAACTATACGGATGGGAAAACATACAGATGTAGATTTGTAGATAAGTTTAGTTTCCGATTAGATTATCCAATTGGATGGTATGGATCATTACAGTTTGAGGAGGTGTAACAAATGCTAAGATGGCCTGCTACGGCAATTATTGAAAAGAATAAATTAGCAAGTGATGCCCCTTTCTTGGTATTGGTTAAAATGGTCCATTCAGAATTAACAGAGCCTATATGCTTGGTTAGAAATACAGAAAGTATTACATGGGATGGGCAAGAATGGCAAGCATATCCTATGAATTTTGACATCAATACAATTGATGGGCAAACAGAACCTAAGTTAAGTTGGACTGTATCTAACTGTGCAGGAACATTGCAACAGTATATACAAAAATTCAAAGGGTTCACGGATGCTGAGGTAACAATATATGTTGTACATGCGAATATGCTAGACAATACAGAGCCGTTACAAGCTTTTGAATTTACTGTTACAACGACTCAATACGATGAGGAGTGGGTAACATTTATACTAGGTGCATCACCGGAAACAGTAGTTAAATTTCCAACCCATATTTATATGGCACATTATTGTCCATATAGATTTAAGTCGGTTAGATGTGGATATGCAGGAGGTAAAGAGCCATGCAATAATACACTGGAAACATGTAGAATTCCATCACGATTTGGGGGAGAGGAAGGTATGAATGGAAACAATGTTTAATTATGATGATCTAATAGGCATTCCATTTGTAGATGGGGGCCGAGATATAACGGGATTAGATTGTTGGGGCCTTGCGTTGGAATTATTTAAACGACAAGGCTATATTATTCATGATTATTCTATATCTTCGGAAGAGGCACATGTAATATCAGATACTATGCAACATGATTTAAATGAGATGTGGCAAAAAATAGAAGAGCCTAAAGTAGGATGCTTGGTGATTATTCGACTGGCAGAAAATGAATGGGCGAACCATTGCGGAATTTATATTGGTGATGGTCATTTTATTCATGCATATTGTCATGAAACAGGTGTAGTAATTGATAGAGTTCGTAAATGGAAGTCAAGAATACTAGGTTTCTATATTCCAACAGAAAGGGCATTATATAATGATTGAAATTGTTGAAATAAAGAATCCGTTTGAACCGAATAAAAAGGAACGAAAAAAGGTAGAGTGTACAGATGGTACACTCTATTCTTATTTAGATCCAACAGATAAAGATGTGTACCTAAATGGAATACTTGTATTAGATCCTGTCAATTGTTTTCCACAAGATGGAAATCAAATTGTAGTAACTCCACATATTGGTAAAAGCATAAAAGGGATACTGGGCATGGTGGCCATGTTAGCATTAGCAGTTTATGCACCTGTATTGGCTGCAAAGTGGCTACCTGCAACAGCTAGTAAATTAGCAATCGGACTAATGACAGGGGCCATTACAATGGTTGGCGGTAAGCTGATAAATAGCATGCTCCGGTTAAATCAGATAGGTAGTACATCAGAAAATTCACAAAGTACATCTTATGGATGGTCATTGCCAAGCGTACAGACATATGAAGGTGGTGTGATTGCAGAAACATATGGTGAATGCATCCCAACACCTCAATTATTAATGTGTCATGTAGAAACCACAAATACAGATGATCAAGATAAAAATGTTCAATATTTAAATCTTTTGTATTGTGGCGGATGGGGTCCTGTGGATAGTATTAGTAATATTCGTATTGGGACAACTCCTATAGAAAACTTCACAGATGTTCAAATTGAAACAAGGTTAGGCGAAAACAATCAAGAGCCGATATCATTTTTTCCAACTACTGTACTAGATCAATCAATAGGTCTTGAGTGTGCTGAAAATAAACCACTAATCAGAACAACAGATACTAAGAAAGCTAAGAAGTTAGAAGTAACAGTTGAATTCCCTAATGGATTATACAAGGTAAATGATAGCGGCGATTATGATAAGAATACAGCCGAGTTTCAAATTATGTATAGAAAAACTGGCACAACGGAATGGAAAGATTTTGGCGGTGATGATAGTAATCACATTGTTAAATCAAACGGAAGACTATCAAATATAGTTACAAATGTAAAATCAATAGGTAGTGCAGCACCATTAGAGGTATGGACATTAGTAGCAAAAAAGGATAAAGATACTTTAAGTGTAACAGGTAGTATAAGTGGCAAGAAAAAAGAAGCTAAGTATGGCGAGCATTATGATAATGGCATAATATCTTTTGACTTAAAGCAGAGAGAAATCTTTATGAAAAAAGAGGGAACCATAACAATTACTGTGCAGAAGTCTACATTTAGCCTAACAAAAGCAACTAGCCAAGCTGTACGTAGATCATATCAATTTGAAATGCCTGAGGCAGGACAATATGATATTAGGGTTGTAGGTACTAAGTTACCAACGACAACAAGAGCAACGGCTTATATGACATGGTCAACGTTATCAAGTTTTATTATGGATAGCGCATATAGTAGACCAGGTAAGGTGTTAATTGGATTACGGATTAAGGCAACTAACCAATTATCCGGAGGTATTCCAAATGTCAATTGGAGACAAATAAGAAATACCGTTCATGTCTTTGATTGGGACACAGGAACATATGTTGAAAAAGATGCAAAGAACCCTATATGGGCTGCATATGACATGTTACATAACTGTAAGAGATTGTATAACATCAATACAAATGTTGAAGAATATGTGGTTGAAGGTGTACCGGCTAATAATTTCAAACAGTATTGGGATGAATGGAAAAGTGCGGCGGCTTATGCAGATGAAGAAGTATTAATGATTAGTGGAGAAAAAGAACGAAGGTTCAGATTTGATGCGGTCATGGATACAACCCAGACACGATGGGAAGCGGCACAAAAGGCAGCAACTTCCGGACGAGCCACAATATTAAGGCATGGGACACAATATGGCATAGTGGTGGATAGACCAAGTAACATTGTACAGGTGTTTGGAGAGGGGCAAATAGTAAAGTCATCCTTTAAAGGTGAATATTCATCTAGGGATGATAGGGCCCGTTCAGTAGAAATTACGTACAATGATACAGATAATGACTACAAAAATACTGTATTTATGGTGCGAAGTCCAAACTATGCAAACAATTTAAAGAAGAATGATAATACGGCTAAATTATCATTGTTTGGTGTAACAAGGCGTTCACAAGCATACAGAGAAGGAATGTATCTAATGGCCACAAATGAGCGACAGTTACAGACTGTTACATTTGGTACAGATATAGGCGGTATGGTGTGTGAATATGGCGATGTTATAGGTATCAATCATGCGGTTCCTCAATTCGGAGATGCTAGCGGCCGTATTGTAAAAGCAGAAGGCAATACAGTCGTATTGGATAAATTTGTTGAACTGAAACCGAATAAAAATCATAGCATTATGATTCGGTTAGAAGATGACAGTATTATTACAAAGCAAATCCAAGCAGTAACAGAGGAAACAAATACAGATACAATTACTGTAATTGGTGAATTCTCACAACAAGAATTGCCTAAACGATATGATCCATATATGCTTGGTGAAGCAAATAAGGAAGTTAAACCATTTAGGATTACCAAAATTACAAAGAATGGAGATAATCAGGTAACAATAACAGCTACAGAATATGATGCGGCTGTATATGAACTTGATTATAGCCGGTATCCTGTAATTGATTATGCCAAGGTAGAAAAAGAATTATCAGTAAAGGATATTAAGCTAACTAAGATTGTAAATACGTTAAAAGATGGAACTGTATTATGTGATATTAAGGTTGATTGGGTATTACCAATTAGTAATCAATGTAAACAAGTACAGGTATATTACAAACGTACAAATGAAGAAACATATACATTACTGAATACATTCAGTGGAAATGAAACATCTGCAGTCATTAGATCCGTACTTACAACACAAAATTATATGGTTCGTATTATATGCTTAAATGATTTAGGAATTGCAGGTCCTGGCATAGAAAAGACCATATATATTGCTGGAAAAGAAACAGCACCAGCTGTGGTAAAACAATTTACGGTAATACAGGATTCTATAAATAGTAGCATACTACATTTACAATGGGCGCCTAATCAAGAGCCGGATATATATGGATACCGTTTATATGATGATGCTGGAAAGGAACTTGTAAATTATATAGGGGCCACAAATTATACGTTTTTTGCAACAGAAAGCAAGACATATACATTTGGAATTAAAGCAATTAATACGTCTGGGATTGAATCTGAAACTGCTACAAAGATAAGTATTCAAATCACAATTACAGAAGGAAGTATAGCAGTTCCTGATAAAGTTATTTCAGCAAGTATTGAATTAACAAAAGAAGGTGTATTACTTGAATGGACTCCGATCACAAATACTTATATTGATTTCTATGAAGTCAGAAGTAATAGTAACACAGGCGATTTACAAGGCTTGATTGTAAAATCAAATTCTATTAGAGAGATAATACAACTTAAAAATAGAAAAGGAGACCTATTAATTTATGGACATAATCCAGTAAAAGGATATGGGCCAGGGTTAAATGTATCCTATGATTTCCAAAAGCTAGAAGCACCAATAGTAACATCTGTAAACATGGTCAAAGGATTTGCCTTATTAGTATCAAATATGCCAAGTACTGCAAATAGTATTCGGTTTTATATTGTAGGTTCTGCAAAGAAAGATATTCTTAATTCCACAGGGAATACGATAACTTACACTGGTGATGCGGATATTTATCGTGTAAAGGCAGCATTTATTGATGCTATAGGTGAAGGAATTGAATCTAATGAATTATTAGTCACTGTATCGGCAACAATAGATCCAGCGTTATTAGATAAAGAAAGTTTAGGGCTAAAAGAATTTGATAAACGTGTTAATGAGCTGAGTGCAGAATTCAATAAAGTATCTGAAGAGTATAGTGTTACAGTTAAAAATCTAAAAAAAGACGTAGAAACAAAAATATCTCAACTTGATGACGGCATTGACCTTAAAGTTACAAAAGGTCTTAAAGCATTAGATGGGAATGCTATTCTTTCAAGAATAAACCTTTATGAAGGTGGCGTTAAGATTGATGGTAAATTAATTCATATTACTGGCGATACTCTCATAGATGGAAATATCATCACGAATAAGATGCTACAGGCGAATTCAATAACTGCTGATAAATTGAAAGTGGATAGTTTATCTGCTTTATCTGCATATATCGGAGGCACACTCAGAGGCGGTAAGTTAATTGGCACTGAAATCCAAAACGAATCAGGCACCTTTAAAGTAGATGAACAAGGTAATATTTATGGGGTAAATATTACGGGGTCCCGAATTGATGCCAATAGTGTCTACGCCGAAGGTCAACAGTTAAAGCCCGTGTATGTAAAACGCCTAGATGTCAGCAGTGGCGATAAGATTGAATTACCGGCAGGATATTCGTGGGATAAGACGCTGATTTTCTTGCGATGGATTTCCGGCGCTATGGACAACGATTATTATGCATTCTCCGGGCAAAATATGGGACAAAATGAAGTTGACGCCATCCAACGCATAGCGCAAGAGCGTTTTAAAATCACACTAAACATGAGAGCTGGTTGGGGCATGAATGGGTTTGGTAACGATCTGGTGCAAGATAATGTTAGTGGAGCGAACGAGGATATAGCTAGTAAGAATGGCGGACGATTCATATCGTTCAATCAAGGCCGTCCAGTATATGGTGTCGTGCAGTATTCAAGTGTATCAGGCGAACGTCCACCTGTATTTAGTGTCAGCATAAGTCAAAGTAACAGTTCTCATTATAAGGGAAATCCAACAACGTTATTTGCTTTAGGTGTAACCGAAAAGGGCTATTTCTATTACGGTAAGATGTCAGCTCGCCAAGGCGGTTGGGGCAGTGCAGGGATAACGATAATGTCGTTCTGGTAATGAGGAGGTGCATATATGAAGGAATACGATTTTGACCTACACGTGGGTCAAGACTACGGACTGACCTATATTATCGAAGGCGGTGAGTCCTATGATGGATATACTGCCATCATGAAAGTTAGGCGAAAGCCTGACACAAATGAGGTGTTATCTGTTAATGGGGTGATAGAGAATAACCGTATCACATTCCGTATTAACGGCAATGACACAGTTAGTAAGGTAGATGCTAAAGGCATCCACCAATATGATGCGTTCATTTACAACGATGATCGCAGCATAAAATTAGGTTTTGGCGAAGTTAATATCATTCAAGATATTGCACGTCATTAATGAAAGGGGATTATATCATGACACAAGATTTAAATGTTAATATTACTGGACTTAATTTACCTCCAATTAAATTAGAAGGCGCACCTGGTAAAAGTGCTTATGAAATTTGGCTAGAAGCAGGGAATACAGGAACTCGTGAGGACTTCCTCAATTCTTTGAAAGGCACTAATGGTAGTCAAGGTTTGCCAGGTAAAGATGCAACAGCTGATGGTGCCTATGAAATGTTATTAGGCTTAAATGTGTACTGTGAAAACAGTACACCGAATGAAGTATTAAAAGGGCTTATTCGTGGGTTGGGGGATGTCATTAAAAAGCCGTTCAAAGGACTTGAATTCGACCGTCCTGTTAAAGGTCAAACATATATCAATGTATACGGTACGCCTCACTTTAAGGTAGCTTTACTAGGCAAAGGTGCAGCTGCAGGAGTAAGTATCGGTGATGATGGTCAAGCAAGGATGGATTTAGATAAGCCATTTATGGCAGAAGACATCCAAATTGAATATTTTAATATGTTAGGAAGTATCGTAGGAACTTATCGTGTATCAGGTTATAACGATGTTAAAACTGAACTCGGACCTACTGATTTTGCTGATAATACTATTACTGAAATCGATTTCCCTGAAGTGACAACAGTTAAAGAAGGCACATTCAACTCTTTATGGAAGTTGGAACGAGTAAACCTTCCTAAGGTTAAAAGAATAGGTCAAACAAGCTTTTCCTCCAGTAATCTTACCTATGTAAGCCTTCCAGCATTCTCTTTGTCTGATAATTCGTTGTTTGATGATTTCTTGCCATCAAAGCCTCTCACTGTTATCGTTAATGAAAACTCAAATGTTGATGCGCTCATTGCTCTTGCGGAGTCGAGTCAAACAACCGTGTTCAATCAAAATCAAACTAAGCGTTTTGATAAAACTACTAAAACATGGGTATCAGCATAATAAGGAGACTGTGAATGGATGAAATCAGAATACTCCTGATGGAGGCAGGTATTCCGCCATACTTTGCGGATATAGGATTCTGGGTAACCCTGTTAGGGGTTATCTGGGCCGCCCTTCGGGGGTCATTCCGAGCTATGGTGTGGTTTTTGGAGCATACCTCGCTAGTCGCAGTTAAACGAGAATTAGACGATCATTTGGCTCGACGCATGGATAAGCAACGCAAGGATTATGATGATAAGTTATCCGAGGCTATCAACAGTATCGCTGACTTAACAAAAAGTAATCAGGAGATATTAAAGCAGTTGGTCAAGCTGGAAGAACGAGATGCAGCGAAGTTTCATAGGCTTAACAACCTAGAAACCACAGTTCAGAGTCTGAGTACTGAACTGATGCATATCCAAGTTCTAAACAATATGCCAATAGGAAGAAGTATCACTCTTAACACGGACGATATAGGAGGGGACTGATAATGAAATATCAAATCATGAACCGTCTAAAATCTGCATATAGTGCAATTCGTGTTGCTAATATCCATCCTACGGGGGTGCTAGCAACACGAGCACTCGTGTTAATTATGATAGTGCCAATCCTGGTCGTAGTAGGGCTCTTTGTTATCGCTACGGCATACGGGTTTGTGTCAGATGATACAAGTAAGCTTATCTCAGTTGGGATAAACATTATAGATCATATATTCATCCCTTCTGTTCTAACTGCGCTTGTAGGATTCCTTGCTTTGTGGATTGATAAGGATGGAAACGGTGTTCCGGATAAGTTAGAGGAGAAGAATGCATTACCCTTGAACCGACCTAGTATACAACAATTAGCAGATGATATTAACCATGACGAGAGGGGGAAATAAATGTTTAGACAAATTACAATGGACGAGTTAAAGTCCTTAGCGCTCAGTGCACATGGCCAAATTGAAAAGGCGTACTACCATTGGACAGGCGTCAAAGGCGGTAAGCACTTTACGGATTATCATATCAACATCGACCGAGCAGGCTTGATGTGGACGGATATGGAGGCTTTAACAGATTATAAGGAACATACCTACATGCGCAACAGTAACGCCGTAGGTATAGCCATTGAAGCGTGTTGGGATGCTGTTAGTGAAAACAATTTAGGTAGCGAACCACCAACAAAATCGCAGTTGGTTACGATGACACAAATTATGGCAGTGCTTACAATCAATGCAGGTGTACCACTTGACATACAACATCAAATGACACACGCGGAAGCAGCAGATAATAAGGACGGCCTAGACCTCTATTATTTAGATCCGACTGGGTACCCAAATAACACATACGGCCCAGACTCCAACGTTGACCGATGGGACCTCTTAGTGTGCCATGAGGGCGACGAACGATGGAGCGGTGGAGATTGGTTACGTGGCACCGCTCGATGGTGGGGCGCTCAGTGGGGCAGTACTATTTAGGAAGGAGTTACTATGTATGAAACTATCAAGAACAAAGTTATATCTGCGTTTACTCTTAAGCGTGTTATTTGTGGTGTGCTTAGCATTATTTCCATCTATTTCGCATGCAGCCTCATCGGAGGGTACCTCGACACAAGAGCCGACTATCAGCGTACCCGTGAGCAGTTGGAACGAACTCAAAGGGCGCTTGATGAAAGCAGAAAGCTCAATCAACAACTCCGAGAAAGCATTGCAGCAAGCCAACAGCTTAACCGCGACGCAGGGAATAGCATTAACAGAATTGAAGATTATCAACGAAGAACGGACGAAGGAATTGAACGCGCTCAAAGCAATCAACGAGAAACAGGGGCAAGAATTAACGAAAGCATCCAATCTCTTGACAACGCAAGAAGCGAAATTGAACGAAGCCTCGACCTCATTAGAAGAATTAGTAGAACAAATCAAACGCAACAAACGAACAGAACAGCGCCTTAAACGGCAACGTGACACATGGGCCGTGGTAAGCGGTGTATTTGGATTAGCAGGTGCAATTCGTCGATGACTGGGAGGTAATCCATTATCTCCTGAGCATGAGCAGGCGGACTCATGGATTGATTGTAATTAAACATATAAGGCCTATCACAACACAGTAAAATGTGAATTTGTGATAGGCCTTCTTTTTTTTGAAAATTTATAAAAAAAGCACTTGCATTTACATCGAATTAGATGTATAATGAAATCAAAGATAAGGGGTAGCTAATAAAAGGAGAAAGCATCATGAAAAAGTTACATCACATCATATTTGCAGAATTAAAAGAAACAACAAGAAATAAGCTAGCTGGTCAATTATGGGAAGCTTGTAAAAACAAAGCTGAACACGATTACCCTTCAAATATGATTGGGTATATTAATCAAGCTAACTTTGACTATGAATATTATAAAAAACAGTGCTCGTTGCACTCCATACTAACATTCGTTAGAGAATGGGGGCAGGCATGAAATTTGAAGATGTAATGTCTGCTGCTGAAGCAGCGGAGCGTTGGGGCATAAGCCCTGTTACCGTAAAACAGGCGTGTTCTGGGCAACGGAATACGCCACCTAGATTTACAAATTCTGAGTGCAGAAAATCTAAAGGTACTTGGCTAGTTACTAAGCAAGGGATGGAACGATTATATGGGGAGGAAATAAAAGTGTTAAAAGTGATTAATTGTACATCTAATTTACATCAAGTAATGGGAACAGTAGAATCTTATAAAGAAGCATGGGAAATGATATACGACCGTGAAATGAAACAGTCCCCTTGCATAGGTAAGTGGGATAAGGCTCAGTGGGAAGAGTGCGATATGCAAGATGAATTTCCCGATTTCAAATGGCCTGAAGGTGTTGATTATGTTTGGACGGCGGATTGGATAGCAGAAGTTATTCTCGATCCGGATGAATATAACGAAGAAGGCGTAAGAGGTCTTATCGACGATTTGATGCTATCTTATAAAATTGAACAAGTTTAGTTATATTATAAAAGACCTTACTAGGTTGTATCCATAGTAAGGTCTTTTTTGTTTATAAGTAATAATTGCAGATAAAATAAAATTATGGTGTAATTAGGGTAATAATAGGAGGTGGGAGTAATGCTGAAAGTATTTAACAAAGACCCACATTTTATGAGGGATGCAGTAATTGTAGATAGCTACGAAGCTACATGGGATATAATATGCTCTATGCAGCAGAGTCTAGGGCAAGGCATACTTCTTGTTGGCAGACAGACTTGGGAAGAATTGGGGTTAGCTGAATCCTTTCCTGATTTTGTTTGGGAAGAAAATGTAAAAGCGGTCTATATTAATAGTGATAAAACCTTACTAATCCCTGCTCCATCAAAATATAATCGAACTAATGTTTTAAAACTTATTAAATTTTTTGGGATTCACTATTCTATTCGAGAAATTGATGATTAATCTTTTCAAAATTAGATCAAACCTAAAACATAGAAAATTTGATGATGATATCTAGGTACTGTAGGGATAGAAGTTAAAAATTAAAAAGGGACTATCATTGTAGATATATTTTATACTTTGATAGTTTCCTTGATTTTTATGTTAGATATATAAATATTATATGAATATATTAGATATAACTAAATAGCATTATAAATTCATGTTATTTTCATGTATAATATAGATAGTTAAGATAAATGAAGTACTTTAATTGGTGAAAGTGGGGGAGATAAAATGAATATAATTGATATAGCAAATGCATTTCTATCGATTGAACCTCAAACTCATAAGAAATTGCAAAAATTATGTTATTATGCTTATGCATGGTATCTAGCACAAACTGACGAACAGCTTTTTGAAGAAAAATTTGAAGCATGGGTTCATGGGCCTGTATCACCTAAGCTTTATTCTGAAATAAGATATAATAGAAACATAATAGGAGACTGGGGTGAAGTGCCTAAATATGAAGGTAATGTAGATGAGGATGCATTATCTATTGCAAAATGGGTTTATGAGGCGTATGGAGAATTTAGTGGTACTGATTTGGAAATAATGACTCATCGAGAAGACCCTTGGATAAAAGCACGTGGTGGAATTAAATCTTGGGAAAGAAGCAATACAATAATTTCTGATAGTGATATAAAAGAGTATTACAGGAAACAATTGAGTTAAAATGGCATTACCAAAGCTACCAAAAGTTAAACAAGAACAATATAATGTAATTCCTAAAAAACGAAGGATTGAAGAATCAAAATTATTATTTTCATTTGAATTATTAGATTTTTCAGTTGAATACTATAATTGTAATGGAATGTGTGATAAAGGGATAAAAAATTGTTTTGAAAAATTAAGAGACTATAGTAGATTGACTGTTGATGAGATTCATGCTGGACAGGGGACAATAAGATTTCATCAAATTCGAAAAGAAGATGTCAAGGAGTGGCCTGCTTATTTAGAACACAATGAACAATTAGAAGAATCATTTTATCAGATTTCATTTGGTAGCTCAAAGGGTAGAGCTCATGGGATTATTATAGAAAATAAGTTCTATATTATATGGTTAGATCCACACCATTATTTATATCATGATAGTCGATATGGGCCTAGAAAAGGCTTTAAGGAATTAGAGCGTTGTTGTAATCCAAGAGATGATATTATCAGAACATATGAAAGCCGTATTAAGGCATTAGAAGAACGTAATCATGAATATCTGAAATTGTTGGAAGAGGTGACAAGGCCAGATATATAATAAAGTTAAACTGACCTCATTAAAATGAAAATTAGCTATGCCCCTTTATTGCCCCCTTTTGTAATAGTGTGGCTCATTAAAACAGAAAGCATAGTAATTGTAAAGGTACAACCCTCAATCCGCACCAAATATAAGGACCTACAGTTTACTGTAGGTCTTTTTTCATTATTTTGATATTAAAATACATTTAATGAGTTTATCTTCTTTTTTAAATCTGAGAAGTGTTGGCAGGTTTTCACAATCCGTGTACAATCATAGTAATTAATAATATACATTTATGTGTGTAGTTTTCAGTATGAGAGAAGATTATGGTTTTTAATTATGGCGAGACGTTGCGTATTCGAAGGGATTTATATACAATCTTAGGCAAGATACGCTATATTGATACTCATGGAAAAATTGGGTATGAGTATAAGTTAGTTAAACATAGGAATAATGCAGAGTTTTGGCTCAGTTGGGATAAGAAGCGAGATGCGTACCAGTTTTCTAAGTTGTGTGGGAAAGCATTACCAGCCGATATGAAACTCGTAGATAGTGGTTATGAGATGGTAACGGGTGCTTGGGGTGAGGTAGACGTAGGTACTACTGATACTGCTAAATATAAAGAGTATGAAAATGCTGATGGTACTGCTACGTTTTCTGTTCAAGAGTGGGCTTTTGAAACGGAATATTCAAAAGGCTTTTACATTAATAAAGAATACGTATCTGTCGAAAAGGATTCAGAGGTAACCGAGTCTATTCTAGATAGAATGGATACGATTAAGAAGATGAAGTTTATAGGACCCATAGTTTGGATTTTAGCAAACTTACTAGTTTATATGCCAATCTTTGATATAAAAATATTGCATGATATACGTGATGTCCTTACATGGCCTTATATAGTAGCTGGGAATATAGTCCTTGGGATCATTGTGGCTTGTGCTTTCATTATTTCGAGAACTATGCGTTGATGAAAACACATCGGTTATATAGGACTCCCTTTCGTGGGGTAAATAAAAGGTCGTAACATGTATTAATACATATTACGACCTTTTTACTATAGGATTTATTTGTTAGGTGTTAGCTATTAGCTTCAGTTGGTTGAAGTTGTTCAAACTCAATTTCTTTAGCATCTAATTCTTTGGCGCCAAGATGAGCCAATACACAGAATGTAATACAAAGAACACATGCTACTAATAAAAGATAGAAACCTGCATTCCAACCAAATTTATCTGCTAAAACACCAAATAGTGTTGTACCTAAGTTTGCACCAACAATGTAACTCATGAATCCACGAAGACCAACAGCAGAACCTACTGCAAATGGTGGTACAATATCCATAGTTTGTACTGAAGCTAAGAATTGAGGAATGTAGATTAAACAACCTACAATAGCAGCGAAGAAAGTAACCCATAAGAGAGACTCGCTTTGCCAATAACCAAATATACAGAAGAAGATAACACTTATAGCAATGATTGCAGGTGGCATGCGATAACCTTTAAAGAATTTATCGGAAATATAACCAGCAAAAATAGTAGAAGGAATAGCCGCCCATTCAAAGAATAAAAAGGCAACAGCCATTTCTGCTTTGGAGAAACCCTTTACTTGTAATAAATAAATTGGAAGCCAAGTAAGCATACCAAAGCGAATCATGTAAACGAAGGTGTCAACTAATGATACATACCAAGCGTTTTTATTTTTCAATACGTATTTTACAAAGATTTCTCTTGTGCTCATATGCGGTGCTTCAGAACTTCTGTGCGCTTTATGAGCCGTGTCAGCAATGATTTCACTTGTTGGCGGTAAGCCTTCACGTTCAGGGCTTTCTTTGATTAAGAAAGAAATGGCAATTGCTATGATAACTGCAATAAGGGCTGGTACACCATAACTCCCTAATTGCCAGTGATCTGTAGTAGTGAAATATAATGCGGCGGCTACGATTGGTGCTACGATACCACCACCGAGATTGTGGGAAATATTCCAGATAGCTCCATAACGGCCACGTTCCTGTTTTGGGTACCATTTAGCTAGGGTGATAAAGGATGGTCCTACACCAAATCCTTGGAAAAAGCCATTTAGTACTACTAAAACTAAGAAGAAGGCGAGACTATCGGCAAAGCTCATAAAGATATTGATAATTGCACAGCAAATGAGACCGAAAGCCATAAACTTGGCAGGACTTGCTTTGTCCGCAAGACTACTCATAAAGCCTTTACTTAAACCATAAGCGATAAGCATACCACTAGATAACAAACCAATTTCTGTTTTGCTCATATGGAGAATATCTGATAAAAAGTGTGTTGATAAGGCAAAGTTATTACGAACAATATAGTACGCAGCATAACCTATAAAAATACCAATTAATGATTGGAATCTATATTTATAATATAGATTCTTAATCATGCTTTGTGGAACTGATGATTTTGCCTCTTTGGGTTGTAGAAATGAAAACATAGTTATTACCTTTCTTTCTTAATAACTAAATCCTATTGCATTGTTAATACTACCATTTCTATAGAATTCATGTAAATGATTTATGAGATAAAAAATTAATTTACAACTTTAAATTGTTTATTATTAGCTGAAGATGTGTATAGAAAATATTTGAATTATAGACAAGTACTTCTTAATATATTAGATTAAATATATTGGGAGGTTATTATCTATGAAATATTTACGCCGTGAACTTAATCAAGTGGAAAAAGAGTATTTAAAGCAATTTGGTGAAGATTCTTTAAATCGTGTCATCCTTCATGATCCAGATACAAAGGATAAACAAGAAGTGCAAGATACTATTGATATTCTAAAAGAAGCAATTGCAAAAAATAAACCTCTAGAACAGGTTCCAGAGGATATGTGGAAGCTTATTGAGTTTTAACGTATATGAATTCCATCTAATAAAAAGGCACATTATTTTATGCGTAGACCATCTATAAATGAATTGTTTAAGCTGGTAGTTAAAAACAATGTGCCTTTATTTTATAGCTTGTAGAGTTCAGGTTTGCGATCTCTAAAGATATTGATTTTATTGCGAATATCCTCTACTACGGTGAGGTCGATATCTACAGATGAGATGCCTTCCACGGTGTCCATTTCAAGGAGGTTCGTACCCCATGGATCGTATACGGCGGAGTGACCAGTACTTTGGACTCGACCCACAGTACCACAGCCGTTGACAGCACATAAGAAGAGTTGGTTTTCAATGGCGCGCACTTCGTTTAATACTTGCCAGTGGCGTAAACGCATGGTAGGCCACTGAGCAGGTACAAATAATAACTCTGTATTTGATAATGCAGCCATTCTTACGAGCTCAGGAAAGCGAATATCGTAACAGATAACCGTACTACAAGGAATACCATCCAATTCGAAATGAGTGGTATGTGTACCGCTAGCAAAGTATTGGTTCTCTTTAGCAGGGCTAAATCCGTGCATTTTGGAATATTCTCCTACGAGTGTGCCTTCACGGTTGTAAGCATAGGATGTATTAAATATTAAATCCTCTTTTGCTACGGCTACAGAACCGCCTACAATGTTTACATTGTGTTCCTTAGCGAATGTACTTAATAAATCTTTTGTTCTTTCTCCATTTCTATCAGAAATGTTGATTAAATCCTTAGATGGATGAAATCCTGTGTTCCATGTTTCGGGCAAGATGATAATGTCAGGACTTTCTGATAGGGCTTGTGAAAGTAATTCTTGGACGCGTGCATAATTGTATTCCACTTCGTTTACATGGACGTCCATTTGTATAAGGCTTAAGCGTTTTTTCATAAGAAATCCTTTGTCTATTGGATGAGCATAATTTTAGTAATGTGTATTATAATTAGAATATTAAAGCATTATTGAACGGATTACAATATAGCTCTAAATAATCGTAGAAGTTTTAAATGATTTTTGATACTGAAGATTTATATGAATTTAGGCTTTCAGGTGTTATAGGCATCCAGATGAAACTATGTATCCTAGACCCCGAAAATTGATTGATGAAGTACTAATAAAGCGTTACTTTTTACTATTCTTCATGGAAATGTTATAATATTCTGTATATAATTGTGTTCTGATAGAGGAGGACCTATGAAACGGATTCCGTTAGTAACACTATTAGTTGTGGCCTTGGCAATGCTGGTGGCAGGTTGTGGATTGCTTTCACAAAAAACAGAGCCCACTAGTTCAGCGCCACCAGCAAAAGAAGTTAAGATGGTACATCCATCGGGCATTCCTGTCCTTATGTATCATAAAGTCGGCGATGACAAAGATAATGATGCGGTTATTCGGGAGGATTTATTCAGAGAACAAATGAAGTTCCTCAAGGATAACGGTTATAATCCATTGACGATGGAACAATTGTATGAATATGTTGTAAATGGCGCTGCAGTGCCTGAAAAACCTGTCGTTTTAACCTTTGATGACGGTTATGCAGATACATATTCTATCGTATATCCAATCATGAAAGAATATGGATTCCCTGCAACTGTTTTTATCAATCCTGGCGATATTGGGACTCGTTTAACTTGGGATCAAGTGCGTGAAATGCACAAAAATGGCATCACTATTGCTAATCATGGTTTCCAACATATAGAAATGGGCCAATTGTCAGAAGCGAAACAAATTGAAAATATCACAAAAGCTCAAGAGGCACTTGCTAAAGAAGTAGGTATTAAGGATAATCCTTGGTTCTGCTATCCATATGGAGATAAAAATGAATTCACCGATTCGGCATCTAAGAAAGCTGGTATCAAGATGGGCATGGCTATGAAGTCTGGCTGGGCTCATACGGGTGATAATCCATATAATATTTTGCGTGTTTGGGTAGGTAATGCGGTGGATATCAAGCATTTTGAAGAACGCATTAGTACCGAACATTTCACTGATTTATAAGGAGAAATACATTGTTCAAAAAGAATTGGGTAAAGTTCATCATTATGGTGTTCTTATTTACCGTTGTCACATCACCCTTCGTGGTGCTCTTTGGACCATTTAATAATGTAAAGCGCGCCGTTATTGGTGCTATCTTACAATCTCGCCATCCTCATTACATTACGTGGTTGTTTAATGACGAAGAATTACAAGCTATTTTGGGGACTGTAGGGGTTGTTAAAAGCCAAGATTTGTTCAAATTTAATGCTCGTGAAGATAAGACTTTAAATCTTGAAAAAATCCAGTCTGCTCGTTATGTAGGCTATATTTTAGAAATTCCTGATCCTCGTCGTATCCAAGTAGGCACAGCAGCTAATATTCAAGAAAAAGGCGATACTACAAGTAATATTGCGAAAATGAATAATGCTGTAGCAGCGATTAATGGCGGTGGATTCCACGACCCTAATGGTACTGGTACAGGCCGTTTGCCATATGGTTTCATCTTGCATGACGGTGAGTACGTTATCGGTAAGGATGTAGGTCCTGATGAAGACGTAGACTTTGTAGGTTTCTCTAAATCGGGTAACCTTATTGCTGGTAACTATGATAAAACTCAGCTTAGTGATATGAAAGCCATGGAAGGTATTACCTTTGGTCCGCCTCTTATCGTTGATGGTAAGAAGATGATTACCGAAGGTGATGGTGGCTGGGGCGTAGGTCCTCGTACTGCTATCGGTCAAAAGAAAGATGGTACAGTGCTATTCCTTGTAATCGATGGTCGTCAACCAGGGTACTCCATTGGTGCTACCTTGCGTGACGTACAAGATATTCTTTTTGAAAAAGGTTGCTACATTGCAGCAAATTTAGATGGCGGTTCTAGTTCTACTTTGTACCTTAACGGTAAAGTAGTAAATAAACCAGCCGATTTGTTAGGGGAACGCATGATCCCAACGGCGTTTATCGTGAAATAGGAGGACACATGAAACCTTTTACGCGTGTACTGAGCGCCTTTGCGGTAGGTATTCTTCTGCAAGGTGGGGTATACCTATACCTTGATCAATATATGTTTGCACCGACTACAGAGTTTAATGTAGCAGGCGCATCAAAAGACGATACTAAAAACTTTCCTGATGTGAAAGAAGGTACTAAATATGTGTCCTATGACCGTCAATTCATGGCCGTTGTTACAGAAAATTCTTTGAAAATTTACAAGGCTAATGAAAGCAAGCCCACGAATATTGATTTGAAGGGCCGCTCGATTAGTTACTTTAACTGGATGCCAGACCGTAACTATGCTATCATGGGTTTATATGACTCCAGAGATGTTGTCATGGCTCGTCTTAATGCGGATGATCCAGAACATGAAGTTGATACGAAACTTGAAGACTTGCCTCGGGGCAGTAAAATCGTAGATGCTGCGTACTCTGAAGCGACGAATGTGGTGTATATGAAGGTAAAAGTTCAAGAACATACATATCGTATTTATCGTACCGATGCTAACTACGATACACGTCGTGTTTACATGCAAGCTACTGATATCGGTCATATCGGTGTATTCTACGATGAAGATAACTTCTTCTACGATAATGTGAGAACTGGGGATGTATTCATGTTCAACGGCATTGAAGGGGGATGGCGTGTTATCAACCCTGAAGGGCGTTTCCGCTTTATCGGTGTTGATATGGACAAAACCATCTACATTGCTCGTGTTGATGAGGACAATAATGCATTGACTGTTTACACTGGTAAATTAGGTGTAGGCTTCAATCCAGTTTACAAATACAATCACCCTACTACATTTAATGAGTTGACATTATCAGATGTGAAAAATATCATTAAGAATGGTAGTGAAGAAACTACTAAGGTAACAGAAGATACTACATCTTCTAAATCATCCAATAGTAGTGGTAGTAAAAAGAAATCTTAAGAAAAAGCCTTTATAATGTTCTTTCATTATAAAGGCTTTATTCCTATAATAGTATGTACCCTAAGGATATCTATGAATATATTATTTGTACGCCTTAGTTACATAGGTGATATTTTGCATGCTACACCTGCTGCGCGGTGGATTAAGGAACAGTATCCTGATGCTAAGTTGCATTGGATTGTAACGCCTAGTATGGTAGAGCTTTTACAGAACAATCCCTATGTAGATGAGATAATTCCCTGGGAACGGGATGAATACGAGGCTCATTCTAAAAAACTACATATCCCTACAATGTGGCGCATGTGGTGGAATCTTAAGGCCAAATTAGAACCTTATAAATTTGATGTAGCTATTGATGTGCAAGGACGTCTTATAACAGGGTTAGTACTATTAGCTTCAGGAGCCCCCATTAGACTTGGCCTTGGTGGCACAAAAGAGTTGAATTGGTTGTTTACTAACTATAAAACGAAGCCTAGTACAGATCATGTGATTAAGCGCTATGTAGAGGTAGCTCAGTTGTTAACAAAGGCTGTTACTGAACATCCAAATTTAGATACATCGCTTAACATAGCTAAATGCGGTGTTGAAAGCAGTTCTTCACTAAATGAATCTAGTGCTAATACGCTGTACCACATGGATTTTCAGGTGCCATCAAATTCACATAGTTGGGCAGAAGAGCAATGGAAATTGATTGATAATGATGTTTCTTTGTATCAAGGCGTGGTAGAAACTCCTTTTCGCGTTGGGCTAGTATTAGGCACCTCTTGGGCAACGAAAGAGTGGCCTCAGGAAAAATGGTATTCTCTCATTAAATCTCTTCAATATAGAGCAAATTTTGTTTGTTTAGGTGGCCCTAAAGAGGCTACTCAATACAAAAACTTGATGGACTCGCTAACAGATGAAGGTATTGATAAAATCGTACTGAATATGTTAGGGAAAACGACGCTTCAAGAATTAGGGGCTTTAATTGAAAGTTGTGATGTAGTAGTTACTGCTGATACTGGAGCTCTGCATATTGCGTTAGCTTTAAATAAGCCTGTAGTAGCACTCTTTGGCCCTACGGACCCTAAATTATGGGGACCTCTGACGGGAACCTTTAAGGTGCTCGTAAATGATGAATTAGATTGCTTGGGCTGCCGAAAACGACGTTGTCCTAAGTTTGATCAATATTGTATGTCTGGTATTGAACCAGTACGCGTAAAAAAAGCAATTTTTGAATTGATAGGAGATACACATGGCAAAGTTTAAAATCCAAAAAGGTTTATCCGATGCGGATATGATGAAAAATTTTAAGGATACAGAAAATTTTGAAGATACTATGCTCAATATGGAGCGAGATGCTAAGAAGCCAGTAGTTCACCAAAGTCCAAAGCAAAAAGAAGATGCATTTTACCGTGAGTTCTTAACTGAAAAAGTAGAGACTATAATTGGTAAAATGCTCCTTGATATCAAGATGGAGTATTTTAAAGAAGGAGAAGGGGCCTTTTCTATTCAAGTAAAACGGGAAGGTAAAAATATTGTCCTTGAAACTGCGCCTAAAAAGGTTAAGCCTGAGAAGTAAGGCGTATAATGGGAACTCTTAAATTTTAAAGATTACGTCAGAGCCTGTCCGTAAATGGACAGGCTCTTTTGTATGTTTATGCATTTAAAAATATCGACTAAGTTATTAATAAAATTGATGAACTCATAAGCATACCGATGTTTATCGAATTACTACATTTATAAATACCGATATATTTTGAAAAGTATTTAATAATAACTAAAAATTATTACGATATAATTTTTAGTTTCTCATTAAAATGAGCAATTACAAAAAAATTAATTTGATTAAACATACATGCTAAACTCTAGTTCCTCTGCAGTTTTTTGTGATATTCATCACGAAAAAATCATCTTTGTATACATGAAATTATGAGTAAATAGCATAATGTGGTTGTTGACAAAGAATTTTATAAGTAGTCTAATATAAGTATGTATTACGATTTTAGCGCGTTTGGCTAGTGTGAGCAGACATCGAAAAAATCGTAAAAAAAATAGGTATGAGATAGTTGTTTGATGAGTGTATAAAGTTACATACACAGACTATTTCGATTTGGAGGATTAACATGGCTAAAAAATTAAGAATTTGCGAAACCGTTCTTCGTGACGGTCATCAATCTATTTTGGCAACACGTATGCGCTACGAACAAATGGAACCAGTGCTCGGCCTTTTAGATGATATTGGTTATGAAGCTCTTGAATGTTGGGGCGGCGCTACTTATGATAGCTGTCTTCGTTTCTTGAATGAAGATCCATGGGAACGCCTTCGCAAATTGAAAGCTAATTTGAAAAATACCCCATTGCAAATGTTGCTTCGCGGTCAAAATTTGTTGGGCTATAAACACTACTCCGACGACGTAGTAGAAGCATTCTGTAATGCGGCTGTAAAAAATGGTATCGACCGTATCCGTATTTTTGACGCATTGAATGACCCACGCAATATGGAAGCTGCTATTAAGTATTCCAAAAAAGCTGGTGCACACGTTCAATCCGCTATGGTATACACAATTTCTCCAGTTCACACAACTGAAAGCTTCTTGAAAGTAGCTGAAACTTTGGTAGAAATGGGTACTGATTCCCTTTGTATCAAAGATATGTCCGGTTTGTTAG
>ERZ772974.155-NODE-155-length-52329-cov-3.902839_pt1 | contig 52329 bp, 65 predicted proteins | sample MGYA00580671_ERZ772974 | MGnify/ENA primary metagenome ERZ772974 (study PRJEB29015, sample SAMEA2738065) | human oral metagenome | biome: human oral; feature: human-associated habitat; material: saliva | place: China | collected 2218 ... | reverse complement strand
AAGAACAACAACGTCAAGCTGGTCTAAAAGGTGCAGCTATTTCAAAAGCTAAATTCGACGAAATGTCAGACGAAGCTAAAGCAGCTTACAAAGAACAACAACGTCAAGCTGGTCTAAAAGGTGCGGCTGTTTCAAAAGCTAAATTCGACGCAATGTCAGACGAAGACAAAGCAGCATACAAAGCTGAACAATCACGTCAAGGTAAAGCTGCGTGGGAAGCAAAAACTCCTGAAGAAAAAGAAGCTCACCGTCAACAAAGCATCCAAAACAACATCCAAAATATCATCAAAGTTGATGATTCATTCCAATTATAAGATTGGTACACAAACACCACCGCATCGACGGTGGTGTTTTTCTTTTGCACATTTTACTAAATAGAAGGAGGTTCTGGTGTTGGATATTATCAGTATTTTAAAACAGGCTCGAACAAACGACATCAGCGGTCAGATTGCAGACGTACTGAGCGAGTGTGTGAAATATGAACAGCTATCGAGAGCAGAACGATTTCAACAGTTCACAGACAACGACTTTTTAGCAAAACAGTGTCCGATACTATCAGAGCTACACACAACAACGGAGTGGTCCGTTGACCAGTGGAAGTTGGGTATGGTCGTATATGAGACGTTAATCGCACTTGGTATCGTAGACTTTTTCCATGGGCAGACAGCAATCCAAGGTAGATTACAATCACGAAGACGTGACGACATGAATATGAAAACAATCGTACAGTTTCCTGTTCGCGATATTGAAGAATTCAAAGGCGACGGGTTATTGGCAAGCGTAACGCATGGCAGTCGAATTGTTGTCATGACTGAAGATACGATGTATGTCGGAGCAACACCTGAGGTGTCTGACAAAGAAAAGACTGTAAAGATTGCAGACGTTGCACCATATGTTATTAAGATGATGCCTGATGAGTGGTCGTACGGACTCAAATTAGGAATCATGAACGACCAACTAATTACGATGGGTCGCGATACCATTCTTGTGGGTAACACAGAGACAATTCCACGAGACCAGTGGGGTCGAGTATCGAATAGTGTAGACACGTTTGTTCAAGAATTATTAACGTACCAAGTGAGGTGAGTAGATGAAAATAATTGATAAACAAGCCGTGGACGCTGTTATCGCGGAAATTCGACGCCAGAGAGAGATTGTGCGAATTGCAGAAGATGCACAGCGACAATTGCGTAACGAGGCGCTCAACCAATACGCAGTGACGGTGCCATGCAGAGTGGTCGGAATGCGAATGTTGACACCCGACCATCGTGAAGACATCGTACCGACGATTTTACCACCAATGCGTGTGATGCTGCCGAAAACATCACAAGATAGAGTACCAACAGAGAGAATTCGATATACGCTTGATAATACGCAACAAGCTGGATTGCCACTCGCTCACATCTTTAGGAGTGGTGGTGTGTGTTTCGGAACCGTACCGGTACCATCTACTGTCCATCGTGCACAATGTTTGCGTCCATTGGATATATTACTAGGATACAACGACAGAGTGACGTCACACGGTGGTGCGAGATTTACCCCGAGCGAAGAACAACAGCAACGATTAGAAGAATTCTGCACACGAATTGGAGTTGAGACTCCGACGTCACACAGAGCAAACTGGATTGATAGCGACGCACCATGGGCATTCTGTCATACATTGCTAAAGACATTTGATGAGGAGACGGCACTAACACATGCCGCTGAGTTTTATAATATATTGTGGGATACACCAAAGAACGATGACCCACAAGAGAGGGAGGATTAGAGAGTGCATTCAGTATTGCATCAACAAATACACGGGAACTTAATCACAGAACATTTGAGAAGAGCATCGAAACACGTAGAATTTGCGTGTCCATCGGATTTGGATGCTATTGTTGATATTTCTGGAAACGGTTGGACGCACCACGTTGGAGTGGTGACCTATCAATACTACCCAACACACGTAGTCATTACGGCGAGCGGACGTGAAGACGGTCAAACCGTTTCAATTATTGCGACGCCCGATTACTTACACGTACACGCGAACACGAGCGATGGACGAATCGGAGAACTTCGCAACATCAAAATCAATCACAATATGGGAACCGACATCTACGATGTGATTACGCCGAAAACCGTAGTCGCTGATGACGGCACAGAGCAGACGATTACACCGATTCTGGTATCAAACCTGTTCAACGTCATGTTTGACTCACTATATATGCGTAGCGAAGTGAGCTCTGAGCATCTACGCGAATACAGTACCGCGCCATTGTTCGAACACGGAATCGAAGAATTAGGGGCTACGTCATATGCCGTAAATGCATTACGTACAGATTCAGGTACTGGATATCGATTCAAGGAAGATGAGTGGACAACGGTTCACAACGCGAAACTTGCACCGGAATTATTCGATGACGCAACTGCATTTGTTATCCCAGAAGGTGTGGACGATAATGAGCTTCGAGACCGGTTAGAAAAGATGCTGGGTAAAACAGTATCACCGAAGACAAAAGAATCCGTCGCAAAACACATCGAGAATAGACCTGCATTTCATCAGTTAAACGCTGACTTAACATCCGAGCGAGTACGAGAAAATATGCGTGAACTTGTCCACAATGCAGAACGTGCGTATTGCTACGAAGAAAACATCATCGATAATAGAGGAAACGTAGAAAGTAAACCAATAGAGGAACCTCAAGAGGATACTGACTACGAACTGTTGCGTCGTGACTCACGACCACTACGACCACACATGCATGCCTATCAAATGTGTATGAATATGCTACGTCGTACTCCTACACGATTGACGGACGGTGCTGAATATATCGACCCGGATGCCATCAACGTGTGGAGAGCGCTAGAATCAACAGACGACGAGTGGCGAACTCGTTGGGAGGCGGAAATCGAGCGTATTGAGGGTACAAACTATGCGAATCGATTGAGTCAACTAGACGAAGACCGAATGAAGTTAGAGGATTTGATGCTCGAAGGCGCAAGACCTGACGTATTTGTTCATCATGACGAGGTCGAGAGAAAGACGCCACTATTTCGTGAGGGTCATTGGTCGGCGCACCAAACAAACGTGTTGAATCACAACAACCCGTTTGCGCACGCATCGACGAGTCACAACACGTACACGCACATTTCAGAAGAAGGTGTACGTAATTTACGATTAACAGAAGTTGAACAGATTACACATCAAGTCGTGGACGGGCAATCATTGGCCGTTACAAAACCATCACTACGAGTGATTGATTCAGATATTGACATCGAGATTGGAGACAATATCTTAGCAGAACATAGATATAAATTAGAATGGAGGGAATAACGTGTCAGAAAATAGACAATATGTGGCACTTCGTCACGCTACCGCACGTAGCACACGAATTGCACATACAGATTTGGACACAAACACGACAACACGCCGTGTCGTACCTTTTGACGTAATATTCGAAACGGTGACGTACGCGACAGGAGCGTCAGCAACAAGAACTACACGCTTTGTCGGTGTTGTTGTGCCATCTATCGATTTCCCCGATAACACTCAAGTAACATACGAATTATTAGTAGATTTAACACGTCACACAGATGACATACAACCGTCACAAATCCATCCGTGGACAAACGGATTATGGTCAACAATGTCTCAAGAGGATTTTAATTCTGGAAAGGCGTTCTCACGCCTGGATACCTGTCTGATTGTGATGACACCCGGAACAAAATCTGAGTTTGACCGATTACTAGCAACACTACGTACGAGTACACTACACGGTCGAAATGACGTGTCATACTACATCGGTGACGATTTAGTCACACGTTCATTCGTATCTATCTGTTACGAATTAGGATTGACATTACAAACGGTATCCGCAGATAAGATACTAGAAACGTTTCGAGCAAAACTAGCAGCGGATGGTGTATTAACATCGCAAGCAACCCAAGAGGCTGTCGTAGACACGTTCTTGCGTCGTGACAAAGATACACAGTTGAAGAAGAACGAACTCGTACCGACACAGATGATTGAAACCATCTACAGTTACCCATGGTACAAACGTTCTGTGGAGAAGATGACCGAAAAGGGATATGCACTGTCACAGTCACAACAGTTCAACGTAGCACAAGTCATTGGGTTAGCACAACTCGCGAGTGCTCGATGCAGTGATAACCGCGTGTTCAATTCGAACATCGACCACACACAACTCGTGCACAATCTATCGGACATGGGTAGTGGGAAGACATTACAGACCGTTCAAGCATTTTACGTGTCACAACAAATGTATGCGGTATCCGTTATCCGTTCATCAAGAATTGCGAGAACAGTGCCACAGTGCAAATACACTGTAAACATGCCTGATTCAATCTTGATTATGCCGGGTATGTCAAAACAGTCATGGTTAGATACGTTTTCAATCTTTTACGATGTCGTAGACCACGGCACTCACTTAGAGTTGACTGCAGATTGTGGTGATTTCGTGATGAAGACCAAAATTCACATGGGATTGTTTGATATTCGTAATGATAAATTATACATCAAACAAGCACTTAATTGTGAGGGTAGATACCAATGGATGTTTATCGACGAGATGCATCAGCTATTAGAATTACCAACATTTGCAAGTCTTGCAAAACTAGGGTTCTCATGGAAGAACTGTTCCGTACGTCATACCATGGTGCTCAGTGGGACAATGTCACAATTGACAGTTGCACAAATGGGTCGTTATTGTCGCGTGCTGAACATCAATCTCGCTAAATTCCAAGGACTTGGTGACTGGGATGCACCGCAATTAGTGAACAACCGTAATCATAAGATTCGTGACGGTTGGAAAAAGTATACGAACGAATATCGTTCAACGATTCTTGATGAGATTGAGAATCCAAATACTACAAAACCAAAAATGACCGTGGGTGAGACGAAATTACACGCCAAATACGGTTCTATTCCTTGTCGTGTGACGGATAATACATTCGACGTATCAGCCGCCGATATCGATGGTTCAATTTCGAGTGCGAACATCGGATTATTCTTCGATATCGTTGGGGTCACTGTTGTGACTGCAGATTCACACACCATCAACCAAGAGCTATCCAAAGGACACGACCGCAAACACGAGTCGATGATTATCAACACGGATACGCCATTAACAGCTGACGAAGTACAGTTGTTAAAACGAATCCATGCGTTGAGTGACGCACGTCGTGCATATGGGTCAGGTGTTATCGGACAGAAGATTCAGAATGCCATTTTGAACTTGAACGACGGGTTAGCCACTCAATCAATTTATGATGTCATCAATGAAAGCGCTTCATCAAACAAGCGTTTCTTGAAATACTTGCAAGCACAAGACACAGCATTGTTGGAAGATTTACAACAATCTGTATTTATCAACGTGCCAGAATTAACGGAAACGGATAAATTCAAAACATTGCAAGCGTTGTTACAAGAAGAGCCAGATGAAACATACCTTATCGTTGTGAATGACGACGAATCTATGGTAAAATTGAGTGAGGCATTGGGTGTGAACCATCTGACCATCAAATCGCTCAAGGACTCAACACAGTATCAAAACTTGTTGAACGAGATGTACGAGAAACAGTCGATTGTGGTTGTGCCACAATACATGCTAAAAGCAAGTATCGACTTAGTACAGGTGAATCGATTGGTACAATACCAATTGAACAGTGAAGTATCTGACATGATTCAGTCACAAAACCGTATCGACCGAATCGGTCAAGTACGCGATACAAAAGCGATTTACATCGCAACCAACCAGTTACAGTCTGTTGTTATTGATTTATTCATCGATACGTATCGTAACGTAAGGGTTGCACACCGCGGAATCTTAGAGTTGTTCGTAGATATGAGTAAACAATTAACCGTTGTAAACGGGCTCATGGGACGAGCATTTGAGAAGATTACAAAACAAGAAGAGGAGAGTGATGATGTGCCAAATATCATTGAAAAGATTGTAGGTACGTCGTTCAGACCACAACCGCAGATGTCTGACATCATTGGTGTACCATACGAGGGCGAAATCGCTGAAAAGTGTCCAACACTAGTCAGTAACGGGTATCTAGTACCTGAGCCAAATAACCAGTATGACCCAAAAGCTGTTATGGTGTATGTTCCCGTACAACATAATGGACAGGCAGAGTGGGCACACGTAGGGTATCTCAAGAAGGGCGAGCGACTACAAGACATGGTTGCTCAGTATGGACAGTCTGTGCCGTGTTTAGTGTACACGAATGCATGGGAGCAGGTTGAACCAGGGAAGAACCGTTCTGTGACAGTTGAGGTGACAATTCGTGAATCTTAATGTAAAAGAACCACGCATCTATGTCATCGGAACCGGTGGAACCGGTGGTTTTGTGGTAGATATGTTGTCTCGAATGATTTTCGGGACAACAACCACGATGACGCTGGTTGATGGTGACGTGGTAGAGCATAAAAATCTATCACGTCAATCATTCCAACATACAGACCTAGGCAAAAATAAAGCCGAGGCAAAGTTAGACCACCTACGCGGCGTGTTCGGAGACGTATCTAACATCGAAGTCATCCCAGAGTATGTATCATCAGTCGATGACTTACTGGCGATGCTATTAACGGGAGATACTGAGAGAACACCAATCATCATTTCAGCGGTTGACAACGTGGCAACAAGACGCATCATCAATCAAGCCATCGAAGAGTATCCAATGTTAGCAGTCGGTATCGACGCTGGAAATCACGATACCGGCGGTCAGGTGGTGTTGTTTGCCAATCAACCTGTTACAGTCGGAGACTTTATCCGTTCGACATCAGGAATGCTTCCAAACATGTTGGAATTATTCCCCGAGATGAACGAGGTCAAAGATACCGTCCCAGGAGCTGGAACCGCGTGCGAAGACCATGCAGAAAGCGACCCCCAATCGATGATGGCAAACGTGCTGAATGCAACTGTCATTTCAACGGTTGTACAATCACTCATTGCCAACCATGCGGTTGGACATAACTTGTGGCGCACTGACGCATACACAGGTCAAATTCAAGCATATCAAACATTATCGTAGAAAGGAGCCTTATATGTCATTTGCAGATTTATTCCCTGAAGTGCCATTCAAAAATCCATATTGGACATTGTCTGGTCGCATCCAGGGTGAAAACGGTGCAGACTTCAAACCAGAGGATTTTACAACCGAATTGGTTGAAATTCGTAAATGGTTTAGAGACGTTTATCGTAGCACACGTTCCGAAGCACAATGCTTCATCGTTGAGCGTGCGAAAGAATTAACGTTCGAAGGTGCACGCGTAGTTGCTATCTCAGATAAATATGACATGGTGATTCCACCACAAACAAATACGCCGACGCGCACAAGCATCGACGAATCATGGTGGAACCGACACGGCGTCCACAAACCGATTGTGGCACGAGTACACTCACACCACATTATGGACGCGTACCAATCTGAGACCGATTACAAATATCTGAATGCAGGACTGTTGGAAATGGTCATCGGACGAATCGACCACAAAGATTTACGTGTGGCCTATTGGTTAGATGACACAAAAACAGGACGTAATAAGGTGACACAAGTAACCATCCCATTAGAAAAGGGGGTGTGACACCTTGAAATTGAAAAATATACCACTAGTTGGCGCGTTGTTGAATCATGTACAGCATGAAGCAAAGCGAGCAGCAAAACGTGACCAAAAACGGTATGTTCGAGCACCGAAGCGACAAAACAAACCCAAACAGTAACAACGTAGACAAAATAAATACAAATCATACGGAGGATTTACTATGAAAGCAAAATTCAGATTTAACTTAGAAAACGTACTACACGATATTGAAGTATTCGAAGATGGCCACGTAATCATCACAGCAGAAGACGGTACAGAGTTACCATTTGAGTCTGTTGAGGCGTTAGGACAAGAATTCGCCAAATCACGTAATGTTCCTGCAAACATCTTGAAGAACTTTGCAGTATTCCAAGAAGGTTCAGTATACGCGTACGCACAACGTTCAGGTACTGCCGGAAACGACGCATACGAGGCTGAAGATTACGGAGTTGCCGATACAACACACGAGACAGACGAGGACGTAGAAGAAATCGAAGAAGAAATCATCGACCCAATCTATGAATCAGTAAAAGGTGCGTTTGAAGCGGACGTGGACATCTACGCAGTCATCGACGACTTAAAAGAGTCGTTCGAGAACCGTGACAACGCTGTATTATTTACTGAAGAAGGTGCAGCCGTTATCCGTGAACGTGTAGCACGTCGTATTGCCGTTGCGAAACTATCAGGTGGTCACGTAGACATTTTCAAATATGTCGCAGGAGAAGAACCAAAATTCGAAGTGACAGAAGATATCGATGGTATCGTATTACCTGTTGCAGATATCGTTATCGTTGCAGACAGCGAAGACGTACCATCATTACGTGAACTCGTATGCGGACCTGTTGAAGACGCAAAAACAGCGGTAACTGAGTCACCGCTGTTTTCACGTATGTTTCGTTAGAGTTAACGCACAATAGATTATAATTGTTGTGCAATCGAATCAGCTAAACCATCGAGGTCGAGTGCGTCAGTTTTTGCTGGCGCACTTAACTCTGATTCTTGTAAATCATCGATGAGAGATACGGCCGCAATTTGGTCGGCAATGTCAAGACCGTTTGCAGTGTACAATTTTGTCATCGCTGTCTTTTGTTCTCCAGATAATGCATGAAACGGAGTGTTCGTTTCTTCATTTAGTTGAACAAAATCTTCACGAGCCGCATCCATGAGTTCACGGAAGATTTCTGGGTCATGAACAGATGCACGACGACCTTCCACAGAGTAGATGGTTGGAATTTCTTTACCACCACGAAATGCTTTCGGACGTTCTAAACCGAGTTTGTCGGCTAAACGAACAACAGCAAATCTGTCGAGTCTACCCTCTGTTTTGGCTTTTTCAGGGTGTAACCCTAGTTCAACCCACATCTCAGGTGTGATAGTCATCAACGCTTCCACGGTTGGGTTGTTGAAGTCTTCAGACAGGCTTGATGCAAATTCAGGGATAGTAGACCCCTTACGTTGGTATTCACGATTCAAGAATCGACGACATTCATCTTGTGACAGTGCTAACTCTGGCGTACCTAACGCCGCTAGTTTATATAGATGGCTCATTACGAGACCTCCTCCTGTTACAGTTGAATTCCTAAGTCTGTTCCTAGGTTGTCTAAGTCGATATTATTTACAACATCATCGACAGATGTTTCTTGTTCTTGTAATTGTACAACTTCGTCGATAGCTGACGTATCGATAGTTTCATCAACAACTTTATGTGCTTGAGCACGGTCGTATTCCAATTGTTGAGCTTTTGCTTCTTGTAGTTCACGCTCTGCTTCAGCGTTAAGTGCAGCTGCGCGTTTGCGTAATTTTGCTACTGTATCTTGGATTGTCATTGGAAATAATCTCCCTTCATAAAATATCGTACTCTTATTATAGCACAGAAAACCCTAGAATCAAAATCAAAAAGCAACAGCATACATATCGAATTAAAACAATATACATATATTAAATAAAGAAAGGTGCGAACAAATGACAGAGCATTATCAATTCCCACTTCGTATTATTGCGAGTGGTTCAAGCGGCAACTGTGTCCGCGTCGGTTCTATTCTGGTTGACTTCGGAATTCCGAAAAAGGCATTCCTAGCGGCAGGCGAAGACCCGACAACGATTACGGATTTATTCATTAGCCATAGACACAGTGACCACTTCAACCCTGCATCTATCGCGTGGGCGTTTCAACAAGGGTGGCGTGTCCACTTACCGCAAGACGCATTAGACCTGTTTCTATCGGAGCGCGGGTCGAAGTTCAACCGAGCGATGTTCGAGACACAAATTGATGTCACGCGTTCACGCATCGGACAACCGCAATCGAATACGCCATTGGACAAGTATATCATCGGTGACATTCAGGTCGAACTAGTACCGCAAAAACACGATGATGTGACGAGTTATGCGTTTGTGTTTACACACAGCGAGGGCGATGTGACCTATCGTATGTTGTATTCGACCGACCTAGATACGCTAGAACCAACTGACGTCGGCGAGGGCTTGTATCATCTGGGGATATTCGATACAATTGTACTTGAGGGTAACTATGATGAAACATGGTTACGAGAGTACATCGAGACGATTGTGGAGACAATTGACCCGACAACTGATGCAAGTACACTCACCGATGAGGAACTGCGACAGTGGGCGAACCACAACTACGAGTCCTTGACGAAAGAATATCGACGAGGATTGTATCGTGCGTTGCAAAATCGACGTCACTTGTCCAAACAACAAGCACGTGCATACGTGAAACGACATCTAAAACCCGGCGGAACTTACTACGAAGTCCACAGAAGTGGGCAGTTCTATGAGAAACCGTGGGATTGGAACGGAGGATTGATTTAAGTTGAATGAATTACAACAAACACAGTCGTGGGAAATCGAACCTTCGGTCTGGGACAATCTTGTCACAGAAGTGAGGCGGTTAAACGCAGAACTCGAACAGAAGGGCGAATTAACCTTTGAGGATTTGCAATTTGCAAATGAGTTAGCCAAAGGGATTCGCGACTCGGGAACAGAGTACTACCGTGCACTTATGGCTCAGTCTAACAAATATAAGGCTGACCTAGAACAAGCACTGGAGGCGATTGGTTACACTCCAGTAGCCAACTATATCATCAAGAAGGACAACGAACGCAAACAAGCGATTGCAAAACGAATGTCTGATAAGATTTCATATTTTGTCAGCACCGTGAACGGGATGTTGCAGAATTATCCAAATTTAGCGACATCGACGCTTGCCCCCGTGTTCGCAAATACCATCATGATATTGTTCCCGAAGATTAACAGTGGAGCTAAAGATAAGGTCATCAAAGATTGGACACCCATCTTCGCAGAAGTGCAGCGAATCGCATCTGAAGTAGAATCACTATACACACAAGCACATGTTGTGCGATTATTGCCGATTTCGTCTGCTTCTGTGCAGGAGATTGCTCGTTCCATTCGAGCAGGGTTTGTACCCACATTTGATGTCCTACAATCAAAAATGCTTATCGACAGGTATGCTATCGAGCAGTTGTCACTCCGAGCGAATTATACGACACCTGAGAGCATCCTACAATTATTGCAGGAGACGCTTCAAGTGGATGCGTCCGCACAGGATAAATTGCAACGAATCAGATACCTGTTATCAATATTATAGAGGGGGACGAAAATGTCAGAGACAATACCATTTGACCAATTGTTAGAACAAGTCAACGAACAATTGGAGTATGCGGAAGAAAATCCAACAGCCTTTGTGGCACCAGTACCTGCCAACAAACAACAGGACACAACACAACAGGAGGTATCACAAGGAGCATCATCACAAGCTGTGCCACAACCACCGGTACCACCAACGGCACCAGGGGCAGTTGCACAGACCGGAACATCTCCGTTTGTGAACAATCACATCCAACAAGGAGAAGTACCTCCGTTTGCCCCAGTACCAGCTGGTCAAGGGCAACAAGGCGGAACACAACCCGCACAACAAGCAAATGCCAACGTATCAACGGGGCAACAAGCATCCGTGTATCAGCAAAATACACAGCAATCAAATGCAACCGTATATGGTCAGCAATCCAATGCAACCGTATATGGTCAACAATCCAATGCAACCGTATATGGTCAACAATCGAACGCAACCGTATATGGTCAGCAATCAAATGCAACCGTATATGGTCAGCCATCGAATGCAACCGTATATGGTCAACAATCGAACGCGACAGCATATGGTCAACAATCAAATGCGACCGTGTATGGTGCACCAACGAATGCTACGGTGTATCAAGGAGGCGGGAACCTTCAACCTGCTGGGAACGGAACCCAACAAGGTGCATTGTCTGTAGTTGCTGAGAAAATCCCGGCACCAAATTTTGTACCAAAATCGTTTGGCGAAATGACACAAGGTGCCAAGGACATGACAACCGCAACAACATTACCACCAACAGCGCCACAACCCGCGGTAAAATCCGTAGAGGATGCGCCCGTGGTTGCTGCAACATCACAAGAACCAATTACACAAAAACCATTAGGTGAGACATTGTCATCTGTAGGTATCACGATGTTTGCGGAAGAAGAGGTTGGTGCATTGCCAAAGACGGAAACACCGGTTTCTGAGGAGGTTGTCAGCGACCCTACTGTCGACAAGACACAGGAATACGTTGTGGATATCAATGCGAATGAAACACCATTCGAAACACCGTTCGAGACACCAGCGTCTGAGGTGACGTCATTAGATATGCAGGGTGTATCGAAAACAGAATTGAAAGCTATTCTGAAAGAATTACTTCACGAGGAATTGAATCACGATGAGCTGAAAAGCATCATCAAAGAAATTATCGTTGAGGCATTCACAGGATTGGCTAAATAATAGAGAAAGGGTGACGGAATGTACTCATACAACAGTCATCAACAAGCCCTAATCGACGCCCCGTTTGACAGACCTGTCATCGGGGTCGCCGCAGCGGGCGGAGGAAAGACAACCACAATGGTTGGACGAATCCAACGTGCTGTTCGCGTATGTACAGAAGGGAAAATCCTAGCTGTAACCTTCACGAACAAGGCAGCGCAAGAATTGAGGGAACGACTCATGCGTGTACTGGACGAACAAGAGTTTAGACGCGTAATGGTGGGTACGTTCCACTCAGTCATCGGTCAGTTGATTCGTTTGAATGCAGAAGACGTCGGGCTGTCGTCGTCATTTTCAATCTTAGACGAGAACTCGTCTGACCAAATGAATATTACTATCATCGAACGTATGATTACAGGGAACGACCCCAATGCCGAAGCGATGCGCGGTGTGTTGGAGGAAGTCATCCCACCAAGATATAAAGACAGCGTGAAAAAGGATATTGCCAATGGTGTCATCACTGAAGCCGAGGCACCACGTGAACCATTCAATAAAACAGAATTGAAGAAGGTTGCACACGATATCTCAGCGTTAGTCAACCTAGCACATCCGAAAGAATTGGAAGTCAACGAGGACGGTTCAGGGTCATTTTTCTCAGCGGAAACAATGCAAAAAGTTGCAAACGCGGTAGACTATTTCCGACCAAAAGGTGCGACGCAAGCAGACCGTCGAGGTGACCGAAAACTTGTGTTCAAATATCTGATATTCCTACGTGCAGTGTTCCACCAATCGATGAAGGATAGCTGTGTTACAAACACACTTTCCTATGACCAAGTATTATTCTTGGGATATCTGATTGCACAAACACCACTCGGGGATGACATCGCTAATCAATTTACACACGTTATCATCGATGAATATCAAGATACAAACGCATTGCAGGATATCTTGATTGACAAACTAGCCGGTGAAAACATCACCGTGGTTGGTGACGTCGACCAAAGTATTTATGCTTGGCGTGGCGGACGACCAGAGCTCATGGAGTGGCGTGCACAGAAATCTCAAGTGTACCACTTACCGACAAACTATCGTTCATACGCTCAGATATTGGAGCTTGGGAACAACATCATCAAGAACAACACACTGGGAGCATCCATCCGACAACCAATGGTCGCAGGACGACAACTCGATGACAACTTCAAAGGGGTTGTTAGTTGTGAATTCCAGACCGACGCAACCGAGGCGGAATACATTGTCAAACGTATCAACATGCTTCATGAGCGTGGGATAGAGTACAAGGATATTGCGATTCTTGTTCGTAACCGAACGGTTATGCCAACATTGAACAAAGTGTTGGGACAATCAAAAATACCAGTCAACGATACCACCAAATTCGCTGATTTCATGAAATCCGAAGTTGTGGCAGACGTGATGAACTTCCTGAAGGTGTTTACGAACCCACGAGACGTGTATGCGTTCATGGCGACGTTGGACAAACCAAAACGAGGAATTGGTCCCGTAATGATTGATAAAATCCAGACTCAAGCAAGAGCAAAAGAGATGGGCGTTATCGAATACCTATTGCTAGAAGAGACCGAGAAAGAATTCACCCCAAAACAGTGGGAGAAAATCACGGAATATACAGATGTATATCGTGACATTTTAACCGCTGACCATAAGGTGACTTTTGAGGAATTGTATGATATGCTAGTAATAAACACTGGATATAAAGATTGGGTGCGAAGTCTAAAGACGGATAGTACACGTGAACGAAATCTTGAGAACTTGGACATCTTGAAAGAGATGGCAATCGATTTCGAGACGGAATACGCACAAACACACCAAGATTACTCATTGTTTGACGTTGCAAATGCTTTTGTTATCGATATGACGAGCACAACACGACAAGAGGACGTCGACGGTGTATGTATTTCAACAGTTCACGGTGCTAAAGGTCTTGAGTGGGACTTTGTCATCATTCTAGGATGTGAGCATGAGTCATATCCGGGTAAGAAGGCAGAAACATTAGAAGACATAGAAAGTGAACGTCGTCTGATGTATGTTGCCGTAACTCGTGCCAGAGACGGATTATTGTTCACATGGACAAAGGATAGGCTCACGGAGAATCAAGAATTGACACGTAGTCCATTCTTAACGGAAATGGGCATCCCACCGAGCGATGACTTACGCCCTGACCAGTAGAACGACGCAGGAGGTGTTCGATTTGAACACAGAACTATTAGAAAACATTATCGCTAAATCAGACTATGAGAAGCTCATCCCCGTGGTTCGAGCTTCTTATCAGCTGGTTCCAATGGACGCGTATGACCTAACACAAGTAGCACTCAGTGTCAACGAAACGTTAGGACAACCGTTATTCACTGACATGGCATATTCCATGTTGGTACAAAATTTTTCAATTGTGACACGTATGGTACAAGACAGTGCCATGCATCACGCGTAGGAGGTATCCAATGCTGACATACGAAGAAGTATTACAATCATTTCGTTATGGTGTACAAGCTCAAGATGCACTCTACGACAAATATGTGACACCGGCAATCGAAACCGGAACACAAGACGACATCATCAAAGGCTTCGGTGAGTATCAAAAAGCCATCGGAAACTTTGACATCCGTGCGTTTCGTCAATGCGTGCAGTATTTTCACGCACACAAAGAGGACGACCTAGACGTATTCGAGGATTTGGTTCGGCAGTTTGAGTATATTCCAGAATATATCGAACAACGAGGATTGTTTAATCAACGTACTAAAGAAATCAACGAGACGGAAGGTACACCGCTTGAACGTAAGAGTATGTGGGAGACACTGGATAGAAATCGCACGAGAGCACACAACGGTGTAATTGCACTGTTCAATACGTTGAATCGATTTGCAGACGAGCACGGGATTGCACAACCGTATCCGACAGACCATCCGTTCGATAAGAACGACCCAAGAGACCGTAACCATGTTGCGGAAATCTTGGAGACACACGAGCCACTGTTAGATACGGTGAATCAATTCATGCAGGAGAATTCGATTTCTCATGTGTCCTTGAAATCACTTCGAGTGATGGGGATTAAAGAATTGGCAGAGTATGTTCAATCTCGAAGTAAATCAAATACACCACTATTAGGGGGTGTGTGATGACAGAAGTACGCGAACAAGAACCCGTACAACAAGAAGAACCAAAACGCAAGTCGCGTGTCGATTGGCCAAAACGATTTTGGGATATCGAGGCGTGGAAACGGCTATTCTTGTGGGGTGTGAAGTTAGGTGACAAAAGTTACGAAATCCATTATTTGGCAGCAGACGAAGAGGTTCGTGCTGGCGTACTGAAAGCATGTAACCTGAAACGAATGCAAGGCGGTGGTAACAAAGTCGCGGCATATGACCTATCGAAGGACGCATCTCGACTTAAATACCACATGCGAAAAGCACGACCGCAAATCAACACGGGTGCAGTACTAATGAAGTACTTAAACATCAAACCTGAAGATGTTGAGCCAAAAGAGGCATGGTACATGTCCTTCAATGGTTTAGGGTACGACTTGCCGATGATGGACTACGTCATGCAGTCTATCATGAACAACCGTGTTCAGACGACCCCGCAAACCATTCGAGAGTTCTCAGACAGCCTATTGGCTGAAATGCGTCAGAATGGTCGCAGGTACAACACCAAAGAACACGAGTTATATGGAAATCAAATTGATATTGCCAAACTCGAAGAGAAGTTATGGGAAAAACAAGTCCTTGTAAAAGGTCTAAAGACAATCGTCGGTATCATGGGTGGTAGTATCGTTGAGAGCGATGCGAACCAAACGGGTGAAATCAAAGACGTTGTCACAGAAGTAATGTATCACTTCAATGACTTGGACATCACTAAGTGGGTGTTCGAAGTAACGAAACTCTCAAAAACATTCGAAATTCGAACAACACTATCAGAGATGTACGAAACATTGCGTGCATACGGAATCACACAGAACGCTACGAGTGCCAAACACGTGGAATTCATCGTATCGCCGCACAAACATATCCAAGACAATCCTGTCGTGGACTTTATGTATCCAGCCGAACACGTGGCCAAGCGACACGGAATCGAGCGATTCGACGTTCTCGAGTATTTCCGAACATGGTATCTCAAGAATGTATACGCTCAGGTGTCCAAGCACAACAAACGTATGGCGTTGGTACAGTTGGCGAAGTTCAATTCAATTTACGAGTCTTACGCGTATATTCGTGGGAAAAATCTGAATGTGTTGAATCAATCTGGAGTGGAACCACTCGTTCGACATGAGTTGAAGGCAAAACTAGACGGATTATTTGCAACGCACTTAATGTTGATTGACAAGTATGGTAACGAATCAGGAACCTATGTAAAATTCTCTCTGGGAGGAATCCACGGAGCGGATTATTACAAGGAGCAACTAGAGAAAGACCGTGCAAAAATCAAGGAATTACGAGACTTGTATAAGAAGGTATCGAAAATTCCTAACCATGCAGTATCGCCACAATTGTTGGCATTGATTCGCAAACAAAGTCGTTCATCGACGAGGGGATATCCCGCAGCGGTATCGCATGAAATCCCGCAGTTCTTCCACGAGACACACGAGGTCGATGACATTATTGCACCGGAAGATTTCAGTCCGTTCTCAGTAGAGGCACCGAAATCAAAATCCAGCGGTAAATCGGCTGTAATGTCTGAGACATTATTAGACCGATATCGTTACACGTCGATTTCGAAGGTAGTCCATCAGGACTTTGCAGGATACTATCCAATGCTTATTATCAACTTGGGAATCTTCTACGATGGAAATGGACTCGACCCGTATGAGGAAGTCTATAAACTACGTCTCGGTATCAAGGCGAAGTTGAAGACTTTGAAATATGGTTCGCCAGAGTACATCAAAGCTGACTTAATGCAAGAAGGTTACAAGTTGGTACTGAACTCAGCATCAGGTATTTTAGATGGTTCAGGATACGTCGACACAAACTTACGTGCAAACAACAAGGGTGTGGCAATGCGTATCATCGGACAGTTCTTCACGTACATCTTGGCTCAAGCCTTGGCACTTGAAGGTGCAACCGTTCCGTCGTCAAACACGGATGGTATTTACGTGGGGAACATCGACAAAGAGTTGAACCAACAAATCATTGACCGTGAGTTAAAACGCTTGTTAGTAAAAATCGACCCTGAAGAGTGCTTACTTATCTCAAAAGACACCAACAACCGTGTCGAAGTACACGAGGGAAGTATGTCCGCCAAAGGGGGAGACCTGACAGCAGGTAACGGTGCGTCTATTGACAAGAGCTTAGACCACACCGCGCTATCAGACGTTATCTTAGCGAAATATCTACAAGCACATGAGAACATCCCAGGCGGGATGGACGCACCAAAAGACGAAAACTTGATGCGACAAATATTGGATGAAATCATCCGAACCGAAGATAAACACAGATTCGTGTGGTTTTCGAGTTGGGTAATGCGTTCAACGAAAGGTTCGTTCAAGATTGCCGACGACGGTACTATCTATGAAGGGACTATTCGTGCATGGATGACCAAGAACGGACATTCTCTGGAACGTATCGCCATCAATAAGCGAAAGATTTCACCAGCACTCATCGCACAAGCAGAATCCTTGGTAGCACAAGGGTGTCCAGATTATCCACTAGGAGACTCCGAGACACTAGAGCATTTAGCCAAACTAGGTCGTCTTGATTTAGTATCGCGCGCAACGACCGCAAAACAATTGCTAGACCACTTAGCAGTGACACAAGCGGCGAACATTCCATTATCTGATTTAGAAACAATCCCGATTGTCGTACGAGGCAAGGTGAGCAAGTACCCTGTTGGTGCTAAAGTCACAATGCACAACGAGTCCATCTGGGATATGACAGAAGAACAGTTGGATGAAATCATCGCGCAGCTAGACTTCGACCAATATATTAAGGCGGTATCTGACGCCGCCAACAACTGGCACAATGTGCTAAAACCATCTTAGAATGTTTGACCACACGACGTGCGTAGGGAACAACACACCTATACGAACAGAACCTTAACAGCTACTACAATGAATCGTAGGTTAAGTGTTGACCACACGCACAGAGTGTGATACAATACAGATGTTGGAAAATCGACCACACACTGACGAAACCCGTTGACACAGTAAAGTAGACCAATAGACAAACACCGCAACGAAGACATATCGTCAGAATGGTTGCTCATCCAACCGTCTGGTGGTTTGGCAGACGTAAATCTCACAGACTGTCAAAAATATAAACCAAAAGGAGTTCACACAATATGAACACACAACAAGGATTTCCACAACAAGGACAACAACCACAAGGCTTCCCACAACAAGGATTTCAACAACCAGCACCAGCTCCTTCAGCATTACCTAGCTATGAGTTCAACACTCAAAACCATCATCTTCAAACAAAAGTAGTCGTGGAGAATGGAAATCGCCAAAGCCGCCGTTTCCACGTATATGACATCGAAAAAGACGTAATGGCATATCCAGCTGAAATGTTTGCAATGGGTGTGATGGCATCAGACGCTCGTTATCATGCGAACCAACCACGTTTCGACGTTATCTTCATTGGAACACCAAACCCAAATCAAGACCCATCGAAACAAGGTCGTGACTCTCACATCTGGTCTCGTGTACCACAAGGAATTGGGGTGCTAGACCCAGTGAGCGCACAACAATATGTACACGCATTAGTACAACAACACCCAGAAGTTCGCGTACGTGCGACATATAACATTCCAGCAGGAAGCAAATTCCAATCAATCAGCTGTATTGACGCTAAATCAGGACAACCTGTATCACGTTTACTATACAGCGAACAAGAAGGTATCCAAAATGACATGGGTTACTTAGGATACTACTTAAAATCAACCGCACCAATCACTGTTCACGCAGAGCGTAAGCAAGGTAAAGTTGGTCGTCCATTCTGGGCATTATCATTCCGTACAGAATTAACAGACGATGAAATCTTCCAACAAGGTGGTTCTCGTGCTGACGTTTATGGTGATGGAATGTATGCACCAACAAATACACAAGCAATCCATGATGCTGTACAAAACATTCAACCAAGTATGGGATTCTCACAAGGGATGAACACAGCTGGTGTGAACATGAATAACTTTGCAGCACAAGGTCAACAACAGTTCCCTGGTCAAGGGCAAGGTTACGGTAACCAAGGTTTCAACGCATACAATCCAAACGCATAATCGGGGGTAGACCATGACCATCGAACAATCCAGAACAGGTGGAGAGTTCTATCTAACAACGATTGTCGATGACTCGAAGTCTTCAAAACAGACGGTGAAAACAGAGGCCATCCCTCCGGGGAAGGTCCTCTGGGGTCAACCCTACCAAGGGTCATTCTCAGTCGTCAATGACCGATTATACTTTACCAGTGGATACACATACGAGTATGTGAATTCACAGTGGCAGTATGTTCCGATGAATCTCAACGGAGAACCATATTATTTCGGTCTTGCGTTAGTAGACGGCGTGACCTACCCGTATTATGTGAAAGACATGCCAACACCCACCGTGAATTTACCGGTACAGTTGGAACTTATGGAACCGCCACACACATGGACAGGGTTCCCGTATGAACAAACATTCTCATTATTACCCGAATTGGTCGAGATTCTCAAAGATATCCCTGCTACATATGTAGACCGATACAAGCGTCCGCTCAATGCGGCACTGGTCGATAGGCACAGATATTATCCAAAGACGGTCAAAGAGAGTGGATACACACTAGGGCAGCTCAGACAAGGAACGCATTTCCCTTGCGTTATCGACCTGAATCAGTTCTCAGTGGACGGTGTCAAATTCGGAATTCTCGATTTAGAACCCGGATATACAGACACTGATTTAGAATGGTTACAGTCGTTCGATATCATCTACGAAGAGGAGACGCCTCGTGGCGGAAAGCACTTCCTGTTCAAACACACCAGTGATAGATATAAGTATCGATTGACACCGAATTTAGAAATCTTGACGAACGCGTTGGTAACGTTATACGGTATCAACGGTCGCATCATCAACTTAAATGCACAACCATCGAAGTTGGACGATTCACTAGCCGTTGATTACAACCCAATCGAAGTAGTAACTGCCGAATCCGATGTGAACCAAATCGTCGAGTGGTTATTGGCGCGCAATAAAGGTGGATTGGGTCGCTCAAACATGCAACGTCGATATGAACGCGAATCACAAGTGGACATGTCGTCTGCAGAGTTTAATGCGATGCGACACCTATACGTGCGTGAGATTAAGATGTTCGAATCTATGATGACAGAAAGCGACGTTCCGTGGGTATTGGGGGAATATGCAAGACACGTACTTCCGTACCGTGAAAAGCACGATTCGTTGCGAAAAGGGATACCATACATCGTGTATACCGCACAAAAAGTCATACTATTCGAGAAGAAGTCAAAATCAGAAAGGAAGACCTCCACCTAATGAAACGAGTATACGAGGTACGTCCTATCGATTGGCAGGATATCCCGTTAGGTAGGGTTCTCAACCCTATCGCTGAAGCGGGTGGAGTTATTCCAATCGAGACAGACAAAGACCGATTAGACTTGGTTGTAAAGATGGCTCACTCAAAGTGGGCTGAGGAAGACCATTGTCCCTTCTCACCAAGCAAGGAAAATCTAACACCGAGAGAGTTGTTTATTGCGTTGTGTCAACAAGACAAGAAACGCACCTACAGCCACTACATGGAAATCCTAACAAACGATACCTACACGATTGTGCCGTTGACAGCTTTGTCTGCTGCACAGTATGCAGACGCGTTATTATTGGATGTCGGAGGTGGTGTCTGATGACAATGAACTTCGCAAAACTAATCACCGATACGAAGTATCGAGCACAACTGGACAAGTGGCAAGAAAACCCTGACAAGTGTCGTGACCGATTGACCAAATGGTTCCCAAATGGACCGTTTGCGTTTGTTCACGATGACCACATTCTATCGACTGTGGATACGTTGTTAGGGATTATCGATGAGGAAGATATTCCAAACATCGAACGCTATTTGACACAAAGAACGCATCGCTATCGCTCAAACTATGATAGAGCGAAACGTGCAAAGACTGATTATTTCTATCGAACCAACCAAAACCCAAGTATTGACAGAGGACTCAGACAACGAATGGACGAGGACGATGTTGATTACGATTGCGTTTTAGAACGCTTACGACTTACAATTGACGAAGAACGCCACCGCTCAGGCTATTATCACGGACAATATGAATGTGATTTGTGGTTGCTCAGTCAAATGTATGCTTACAAAGTAAAAGCACAGAGAGTTGCGCCAGTGGCGTAACTCTTTTTTAGTGCAGAAAGGGACAGAAATGGACTACCAATACCATATCGAATGTAGAAGCTATGAACATGACAAAGAATCTGTCATGGAGTTGCACCCATCATTGAAGAAATACTGTCCACAGGCGTTAGCCATGTTTGAAGCAACGCACGAACCAATGAGAGCCACAATTGAATTCTACGAAGCACTCCAAGAGGAGCTTGATGGGTGGGGTTCGGAAACGTGCTCTCGTGTAAAGGATGCAGCAGAAGACGCACTCAGTGAAGTCTACGACCGAATGTTGCCAGAGGCGAACATTCGGGATTATATTCTCAGAGAAATCGATTCAGATGCAAATGTTGACGTATACTACTCGTTGAGTGATTTTGCAAACAAATACATCACAGACCATCCAGAGACATTCAACCCATCAATGGTGGAATTTCTTGACTTATCAGCGGTTGTAAAACACGCTGTTGAGGAATATAATCGCAATTGTGCGCTAGATATGCCATGTGTGGTAATATATGACGACTACGTTGTTGTGAGAACAGACGGATACTCGTTGTAGTATCTTGCTTGCGAGTCGGGCTTCGCCCTATCTCGCAAGCCACAGTGGGGCAACGCCCCAAACCCCAATTAAATGCCGATTGTTAACAGAGCGTAACGCTCACATTACAATCGTGTAACAAACCGAGGAACCCCTTGAGAATCGGGTAGTTTCATGTTACGATGAATATAACGAATTCTAAAGGAGATTCTTACGCATGACAAAACGCAAACGAAGACTGAGACAGTGGCTCACCTTCGGTGCTGTCGTCCTGTTCGGTGCGAGCGCCCTTATGGTGACACCCACAGCGAGCGCGGACGAAACAGACTCGATAAAAACCCTAACTCAGCAAATTGCTGCCGTATCGATGACGGAATCATCGTTGGATATGAAAATCCAACAGGCAGAAAAATCAGTAGTTCCGTCGAAAGAGAAGGAGCTGACCGCACTCAAAGCACAACGCTTGAATGCAAAAGTAAAACACAAAGCCTTGACAGATGAGCTCAATAAAATACAAGCTCAATTGAAGGCAAAACAAGAGGCAGAACGTAAAGCAGAAGAAGAGCGCAAGCGAATCGAAGCAGAACGTAAAGCCAAAGAAGAATTACAGGCACGTATTGTGGCTGCAAATGCAGGTCAACCGGTTGGTGCGGAAACATACCCGTGGGGACAATGTACATGGGGTGTGAAAGTAATGGCACCGTGGGTTGGAACTCATTGGGGTAACGCTAACCAATGGGCGAACTCAGCTATCGCAGCAGGATACAGCACAGGGAACACACCAAAACCTGGAAGTATTATCATGTGGCCTGGTCTTGGCGGAGGTTATGGGCACGTAGCTTACGTGACAGACGTACGTGAAGACGGTATGATTCAAGTAATGGAAGCGAACTATGCAGGTTCAGCATACGCCGCAGACCCACGTGGATTACAAAACTACCGTGGATGGTTCAACCCAAACACACTTGGAGCACACACATACATTTACAATAACTAATTGTTATCGTAACTCAGATAGACACCCAATCAATGGGTGTCTATTTTTATACATAATTGAAAGCGAGTTATGACCCAACCCATGATTTCATGGATGGCTTTACTCGTATGTGATAAAACATATGCAAAACATAGCAAAGGAGGTTGTCGCATGAAACTCAATTACCGAGTAAGACTCTATCCAAACAAAACTATGAAACAAGTGTTGGACGCCTTGTGTGATTATCGCAGATATTGTTGGAATGAAGCGATTGCGTGTTGGAACGAACAATACGAGGCACGTTCAATTGGACTTCCTGAAGACCTGCGTAACAAACTCAGAAACAAAACTGAAAATTTAACGGACGAAGAGATATACTTACTGAGTCAATATCCAAATCCGTCTCATTACAGTGTTCGAAATGAACTGGTTGCACAGAAAGAAGATTGGCAATATGCATTTTCTTCTCGGGTGTTGCAATTAGCTATCAAAGATGTCGCAACCACATGGAGACGGTTCTTCGACAACCCTAACACAGCGGGTCGACCAACCTTTAAAACCCGCAGGGAGCCAAAACAAGGTTTTAAAACTGATAGCGCTCGTATTCGTAACGGTCGGTTGCTACTCGATAAACCTCACGGGTATCAAGGAGAGTGGCAAACTATCCGTCTCAGAGGATTGAACACTCCCGACGGAAAACTCACTCTCTGTTCGGTAACCCGCGTAAACGGTCGGTATGCGGCTACGTTTACAATCGAGGTTGAACCGGTACAGTTGCCAAAGACAGGTCAAAAGACAGCAGTCGATGCTAACGTTGACCATTTTGACACAACCGACGGTCGAACAACATTAAAACCTGAAACACTGAACCCTCTTTACAACAGGGTTCGCCATTACCAACGAGTTTTAGCACGTAAAAGACATGGAAATCCAAGAGCAACTCAATCAAAAAGGTATCGAGCGACGAGAACCAAGTTGCAACGAACTTACGAACGAATTGCCAACATTCAAAAGGATTTGTTGCATAAATTCACAACCGATTTATACAGACGATTCGACACAATCGTCATTGAAGATTTGGACGTGAAGAAAATGCAGATGTCAAAACGTGCTAAAAACCTACATCGTTCCCTGTTTGGACAATTTCGTCAGATGATGAAATATAAATCTGAAAAGTTTGGCAAAAGGTTGATTATCGCGGATAGATACTATCCGTCCACTCAACGTTGCTCTTCTTGTGGATTTGTTAAAACAGGAGACGATAAGATTGTCCTCGATGGGAATCACAAACACGGTACTCGTCATAATCAGTACATCTGCTATCAATGTGGATATGAAGACGATAGGGACCACAATGCAGTGTTAAATTTATTAGCACTGGCAAAATAATTAGCAAAATAATCAGAAAGGAGAGAGGCTGGCTCGGCCTCTGAAGGTTGAATCCAATCTTCTTGATGCGTTCAGAGATTGCCTCTGTCGTTACCCACAATAATGGATACGGGAATGCAGTTGTTGACGGACGTGAGAAAAACTGATGGTTAAAATCTATCATTGACCATGATTGTTAAGGTTTTTCAGAGCATGGAACAAGATGATTGTAGCATATAATACAGCTATTGGAGAAATCCACAGTGTCCATAAGACGGACGACATGGACAAGGCTAAAGAAGAGGCCTTACAATATCTTCGTGATAACGTACCACCACAAGTGCGAGAACAAGTCGAGCACGACATCCAAAACGACAGATACTATTTGACAAACCACGGAGTGGTGTTTTATGATATCGGAAACCAAGCATGGGTTGATGAGTTCCACGATGTGACAGGTGACGTCACGTCTTCATCAATGCGCACACACCTTGACCGAATCTTCGAAAACATTCGTACGGCAACCGAAACAGTAGACGACCCATTCAAGGTACGTCTTATTGTCAAAGCATTGATTTTATATTTCAAACAAACAATGGCGCCACGTTGTGCATGGAGCGGTATTGACGAGACGTATAGTATTTCGGAGTTCCGTAGAGGTGACATGATTCATTTTGAACTATTACCTGATTTCAGATATAATCGTAATATGGGAGCAGTGTCAGTAACCATTCCAAAACACGCATTCCCGAACGACCAATACGAACCAATGTTGACTGAAAATATCAACACGGAGGTTCAAGAAATTGAAACAGACGAACAAGAGGTGTAGGATATGAACTCAGCACAACGCAACGCGTTTTGTGATACTTTCATTCCACGATTAGTGAATTTTACACAGGTATGTACAATCGTGTTACATCACCTCAGAGGGTTCCAAGACACGGAACTCGTGTATTTATATATCGGAAACGGGCAGTACGAATGTGACGCATTATGTGACATGCCTGATGACGCGGAGATTGTAGCCATCGTTGACCCGAACGAACCATTCACACCTGAGTCATTGCTTGACATCCACAGACAGATTGAAATGGCGATTGATGTTATGGGTGAACGATTATTTGTACCAACATCGGACAGACTATTGTCCTTTGTGACGTTTTCGCACGATGGAGGAGAAATCTGATGGTCAAGCGAAGAAGACCGCCGGGTGTAGTTGGACGATGCAGTGACTGTAAGAAGTACCAATATCGCACACGAGTGGACGCATTGATAAATCTTGTACACATTCAATCGGGCGAGTGGTGGCGCAAAGGACGAGGAACACCGCCAAGCGATGTTTATTATTGTCCAGAGTGTCACTATTGGCACATGACTAGTCGCACGTACCGTCAAAATCATTCAGAAAATCAAGAAAGAAGGTCTTACGATGAACAGAGTTCCACAGCAAACCATCAACGATATCAAACGTCTAGCTGACGTATGTGACCGCGCGTCACGTTCAGAAGGATACGCGTTTGTGAAAGCTGATTTAGTACCATTCTTAAAAATGGTGGGTAAGGGTTTTGTAGCAGTAACACTTGCAGGATTGCTATTACACGCACCATTGTGGTTAGCTGACCGTGAACGAAACCCATTTTCATGGACAATGAACACACAAATGTTACAGTTATTACTCACATTATATGTGCTGACAGTGATTGTGACGTTTGTTTTCTACATGAAGACACGAGAAAGTGACCCTCAGTTTTTAAGATATGCAGCGATTCGTCGTTCATTTGATACACTACCATTAGAAAGACGAGTAGCCATCTTAAATACGTTAGAAGGTGCGAGTTTTACAGGCGTAATGCCTTACGCAGAGATGACACCACGTCAGTTGGGAGAAATCTTACGAGTGGCAAAGAGCGTTCGTTTGAAGCAGGTGTGATGTGAAGACACCGAAGACACTACAACAACTACGTATGTGGGCGAATGTGTCAAAGGCAGAGGTTGCCAAACAGATGGGTATTTCACTTCCGACTTATCGCAATTACGAGCAGGCAAACTATATCCCGCCTAAGTATTTACCGACATTGTGTGAGTACTACGGGATTCGTGTGTCTGATATCGACCGAACACGTAAGCCAAGGCACATGTACGACGGACGCATGACAAAACCGTTACCTTTTGACTTGGCAGCATTTCGTAACGAATTCGGATTTACAAAAAGCATCATAATGCAAGAAGTCGGTGTTAGTCGTCATATTTACGACAACGTCGAACGTACAAACGCAACCCCACCCGAATTTTATGACGATTTTGTATCGTTTTTCCAACGACACGGGCAACAACGTCCCACCGTTGAATCATTGCAAGAGCAATTAAATAAATTATTAGCACATTGTGCAACATTAGAACAGAGAATAGAGCAGTTAGAGAGGAATCAGAACGCATGAGTAAATCTAAGAATAACTACGTGTTATTAAACTATATTCCAACTACCCACGCGTTGCAACGCATAGAGGAGCGATTTGGAATTCCACCAACAGAAGTTGCAAACTTCTTACGTGAAAACCAAGAGTCTGGACTCACGGAGACTCCGTTTGAGGAGGATATGGGAGGTACACAAGTACGTGTTCGTTCTAAAAATGGAATCATGTTTGTGTTGGATACGGAGAGCAAGATGATAATCACAGCATATCAATCTGTCAGTCCAGATATCGTCGATAGTCATAAAGTAGAGTTTGACGAACGACTAGTGTCACTGGTTCGCGATACCAACATTCGACTAGCCAAAGATATGATTTTGTCAATGCGTGAACAAATCGACCGTTTCCAACAAAACGTAGAGTTCGTGACGACACACGACTCGAGCGAAATCGATATCGACATCATTGATACGATTCTTGATGATGTCAAACAGATTCGAACAACAATGCGCATTTATGATATTCACAGAAAACAATTTGAGCAACACTTGGCAAATGTCACACATGAACAATCACCACAACCGGTGTATAAAGTAGCACTTGAAGAGTGCGTGCAAGCCATGTCAGTTGTAACTCGAGGTGGCGTTGGGATATCTAGTCACGGACATTTCGTGATTGAGAATCTGAAACCACAGAGCAAGCAGGAGTTGAACAAGTGGGCTACAAAGCACTTAGGAACTACGATGACAAAAACAGTGTTCAACATCATCCGTGACGGTGCTACTAAAGAAAAATTATTGGCGAAGATGAAACCACAACTAACAGTGATTACATTCCGAAAATTTGAAAACTTCGTCGACGGATTAGTCGCTCAAGACATTAAGGGGGTATAGGTATGCCAAGACATGATATCGCGCGAGAAACACAGGCGGGTACAACGTTACAGTTTGATACTGAGACGTTGGAGCTGTGCGTACTGTACGAGGACAAGTATGAACTCGACATCCCCGGTGCGACATTGGACGTCATGAGTCAATTTGATGAGTGGCTGCTGTCGAGTAGTCGGATGAAACACTTAGATGAATACATTCGTTTGGTACACTATGTGCGTCAATTGAGAGAGTTCGCGACAACAGGCGTACTAAACAACAAAACACCGATGTCGAACCATTTCAAATCACCAGAAGTGAGACGTCAATGCGACATCTGGTTACGACAGTTACAAGAAAAGACAGAACAATTATTGAAGTAGGTGATTGAGATAGCAAAAACATACCCGTTCGCTGAACTTCATATGAACCGTATCCCACGAACAGACGGAGAGGTTCGAACCTATGATTTACCAGAGAATTTCCCAGCCGATGTCAAACAGCAACGATTTAAAGTTGTGAATCAAGACATGCAGGTTGTCGGACGTGCGACAGTAAATCGCAGAAAGAAACAGATTACGGTCATCTTCGATGATTTTTATAAGAATTGGAAAGGACCTAGTCCAAAGGAGGTGCCCGCGAGTGAGCCAACAAGAAAAGTCACAAAAAGACGTTCTTGATGATTGGATTTTGAAAGTGGACGTACTCACCAGAAACCGGTTCTATGAATATTGGCAGATGCAACGTATTGAATACATCATCAATGCATATATCATTCCATTCATATTGGAGGTGTTTTTATGTGCTGTGGCCATTGCATTCATCAATCATTGGATTAGCATTCGATACAGTATCCAAGCAAACTTGCCGTGGTTCATGGGCATCGTGGGTATCTTGATTCCGCGTGTGGCGAACCCGCCTATACCATATATGGTTCAACGACGAGCCTACATGGACGCGGTGAATTATACCACTACGGAAGACGCCGAACAGTTGTTAGACATCTATACACACTCTGAACAGTTTCTGGAGTCAATCCCAGCAAACCAGCGAGAGGAGTACCGGTTACACATAGACATATTAGGACGCATGTTTAGACTCGTGCGTCTACAAGCTGTACACGACGCTGCAATGGTCGCTAAAGCGATACATGAGCGTGAGAGTGCAAAAGAAAAAGACCACCAGTAATGGTGGTCTTTTCATATACATACTTTTTGCGGGTTTTAATCCTGAGCCAATTACATTTGCAGTCCATCGCCGAATTCGCGTAATTCTTCGATTTCGGCACCTAGACGGTCGTAATCCAGTTCGGACATATCTTTACCCTCGTAGTGTCGTAGGACGTCTCTATGCGCCGTATACGACTTCTGAGAGCGTTTGACGCCGAAGTTCTTGTTCAAATCTGACACGATATCGGATGCAGCGTCTGCTTTCTGTTGTGCAATTTCAGCACGAAGGTCATCAAGAGCGTATCGTTCTTCGATACGTGTTTGTGACGCGGAGAGTTCAGCAATCGTTTTATTGAGTTGTGCACGGTCACGGTCAGTGTAACGACCTTCCTTGCGACCTTGCATGTTTGCTAGTTGTGCACGACATTCAAGTAGGTATCGTGCGTCATAGTTATATGTCGTCATATCACGAGCGATGTCATGACGTTGTCCGGGTGTTAATTCGTTAAACATGTCTGCGGTTAACTCTGACTCGTCGGCTTTTTGAGCGATGATATCTTGAATGGTCAGTGCATATAATCGTTTTACACGAGATTCTAACGGTTGAGCCACGGAATGTCCCCCTTTGCCAATGGTTTCGATGGTTCTTTTGGTTTGATGAGTAATCCATACTGGAGTCTCAGTTTTTCAAGTTGTTTGTGATAGGTGCCCAATTTTTCTTCTGTTGCACGCAATCCGTCGATGGGGCGACCTTTTTGTGTCTTTTCGAATCGGAGTTCGTCGCGTAATTTCGAGTAGCGTTCGATTTCGTCTTCAACCCATTCGTATGTGTCAACATCCGTAAATGTTGTATCACAATGTGTTGGGTTCAGGTTGCGGAGTAGTTCGCGTTCGAAGTCACCACCCACGTAGTATTGTTTTGCTAATGCAATGGTTTCTGGGTCTTTGCGAATACTTTCGTATTTGAACCCGTATTTGAAGTCTTCTTTGTTCCACATATTAGACATATTAGTCACCTACAGTTCCCGGTAGCCTTGAGTCAATAGCTCGCTATCGATGTAATTTGATTGATGTTCGACGTGTAATCGGTCGATATGGTCGCGTAACGCTTCACCAGCTTCAACAAACGCTTGTCTGTTGGCTTTACGAGCCGTGTCGTCCAGACTACGTTTGATAGAGGCAGCAACAGTAAGGTTTACACGAGCTCTGGCAAAACGTTCTGCCAAGACTTCGCTCTCTTCGGTTACGGGTGTGAAACGTAGACGGTTGAATGCTGATTTGTTCGGTAAGAATGGTCGCACGTCTTTATAGACAACGTTTCCGTTGATGATGCGTTCATACACAGCATCCAGTGCAGCCACCGTACCACGACCTTGACCAGACTCAACTAATTCGATTTGGTCATCGTAAGCGTCGATATACACGTCACGAATGAGACGTTGTATATTGTCATCCAACTCTACGAGTGGTGATACGTTCATGAGACGGTCGATAGATTGCGAATGTTCCATCGGAACACCTTTTGCCAAACAGTCTGCTTTATACCACTTGCGACACGCCTTACGGAACGCTTTTTCTCCAACATCGAATCGAACCGTCTGACCGTTGAGTTCACTCTCAGGGTCAGTAATCTCGATGCGGTCAAATGTCCGCTGATACATGCGACCGATGCGATAGTATTGGTCACGATTGTATGCAGACACTGGTGTTTTTGGTTTTTCTGGAGATTTTTGTTCAGGTTGTGTCTGTGGGGCTTGTTGAGACACCGGTTGTGACGGTGTTGACACAGGTTGTGTTGATTGATTGAAAAATAATGGTTCTTGTGTCATTAGAAAAGCTCCTTCGATTGATAGTTTATGATTCTATTATACCACAACCATGCGCATTTCGTAAACGCCGTGGGTGTGACCATATAAAAAGAACGCACCACGGAGGCGGTGCGTACGAAAGGAAGTTATGCGAGTGCCCAATGACACCCAGAAACGTGTTACGAGAGGTCACGTTTAAACATTTATCGTGAGGAGTTGAGTAAGAGACTATCCCACATACATAGTATATCACGGGTATATTACCCTGTCAACAGATGTACGACGTACAAAAAAAGACACCCGAAGGTGTCTTTTCATTATAGTGAGATTTCGTCATCGAATGATAAATCAGAGATGTCGAGGTCGAACTCATCGACAACGATTGGTTCTTCGTGGCCTGTGCTGACCGAGTCCATAGTGATTGGTTCTGTTGCCCATTTCTCATACGTGCTGTTAACAATGCCGTTTAGCACTTTGTTGAATGAGGTTTCAGACGTGTAGGCTAGTTTCGCAGTACCTGCATCTAGTCCGTTTAAGACACCGTATCCAAACATTCCTTGTTCAGGGTTGATGCCACGAGATTCTTGAACTTCGTGTACACGCTTGATGAAGTGGTCTACTGCAGCAGGAGAGCATAGTCCATCTGTGACACGTAGTAGAGACTCACGAGCTTCAGAGTCTGGAACATTACCGTTCATGACACTCTTTAGAGCCGCAATGTTGCGGTTGATGATTGGTAATTTCTCAGGAGATTTCTTCATTTGAAGTACGGATTGTGTCATGGTGTGCGTGATTTCCATCGCTACACGCGTCAATTCCGCATCGAAGTTATCACCGTCGAACACTGTAATCAGGTTGTTTGTGACCGCACCTGCTAAACCTGTCCATTCTGCTTTCGCGATAAGGGCTTTAGCAACGTTTACGTTTTCTTTTGGAGTGTATCCACGTTCTAAGTGGCGTTCGATGTCTTCACGGTTCCCTTTGATACCGTCATCAGCTAATCTGAATAGACCTTCTTTGACAGTTTCTAGGTCAGTGAATGATAACGCATATGTCCCGTAAGAACGTTGGTCATTGACCATGTTATGAAGTGTTCTATCAACAGCTTCAACAAGTTCACGGTTAGATTTTCCGTCTTCGAACGTCAAGTTCGATAGGTCAGTTCCTGTTGCCAGAGCCATCGCTTTGAAGTGAGAGCTGTCAGTTGCAAGGAACACTTCGCCGTATTTGTTCACTTGTTCTTCAACACTTGCACGGTTGTAGAGTTCTTGACGACCTTCTTCTGATAGACGTAAATTACCAACGTCGTTGACACCCATTTGGTCACCGTCGTAGTCCCCGTCCACTTGGTTAATCATTAGTGGATTTGTGTGGGTTACGTTCGGTTCGTTTCCGCCGATATTTTTGGCAACGATAACGTTACCTGCCCAGATAGCTGGGTCACGGTGAACAACCACAAGGTCACCGGGAACGCTTGAACGTACTTCTCCGAGGCCAATACGTGGGTCAGGGATGATTACATCCGTACGCGCACCTGTTGTGAATGTCATCGTATTGATGTCTTTGATGATGCTATCTTTACGAGTAAGTCGTGTGTAGTCTTGTGATGCTGCACGAGTGAACGCACGAGTTAATTCCGTTTGGTTACCTGTTGCAACAGCATCTAAGACTGGTAGATAACGATAAGGAACACCATTACCGTATTCCACTAAGATTGGAAGTACGTTGTTTCCTTCTGCATCTTTGATGACTTCGCCAGATAGTGGGCTGATAACTTCTAGGTGTCCTAGATTGATATTGACAGCAGCACATTCTGGTAGTTCGAATGACTCACGACCATCGACAGTCACTGTACGAGGTGTTAGTAGCTCATTTAGACGGTCACGGATAGCAAATTTTGATAACATTGTTAATTCTGAACGGTCGATTGTTTTGTCTGCAATCGATACGTCCACGACATTACCGGCTTCAAGTTGTTTTTCAGGGTTTAACATTGTGTATCCTAAGCGTTGCATCGCCGTAGATACTTTATTGATGTGGTAGTTACGAACCGCAGGGTCGATAATCGCTGATTCGTACATCTCTTTACCAGTTTTGCATGATAATGAGAAACGGAATAGGTTTGAGTAACGACGACCAGAACCACCTTGTGCGTAGTCTTTAGACTTATGTTCTGCAGTTTGTGGTAGTTTCATATACGTCATTTTCACACCACCGTCTTTGATGACAGTTCCGTCAGGAAGTGTGATGTCAATCTTTTCAGCACTTGCAAGTGATTCATGGATTACACCCATATTTAAACGAGATGCGATACCAACAGGACTGGCAATCATATCAACGTCTGGGTTTAGGCGTGCAAATTCGTTTGCCCATTCCATTTGTTTTGCTTTGGCTTCGTCTTCTGACATATTAGGGTCTGCAACAAGTGACACAACCCCTTTGTTCCCGTGCATATCTGAGAACTTGTCTCCAACATGTGCATCGAACTTGTCAGCACCTTTACGCGTTAATACTACCGCATCTTCCGCGTTGAACGCCGCAAACTCACTGAACACCACAACGACTTCTTGCATATCCGTACTTGTTAGTGCAGCATTACCAGACATTTGGTTACGGTTGAAGTTGTCATATTCGATATGGAATTGTTTCATGAACTTTCCAAGTGGTGAGTGTTCGTCTGTACCACGGATGATAGAACCATCCCATTCGATTTGGGCATCTTCTGTAAGATAGAAGATTTTACCCAGGTTTGTACCGTTACTTGTAATCAGTGGGTCGATGACACCTTTAGCATCTTTGTCGAGCATTGTTAATGCCACAGCACCGAGGTCATCTGAACCGTTTTGGAATTCTTTTAGCAAGCTGTTTGTTTGTCCATAGCGTTTGTCTAATACGACTTTGCGTTTGTATGTTTCGAGGAGCAAGTCACCTTGAGGGTGGTTTTCGAAGTCTGGAAGGTTACGCGACACATCTAGTAACGTTTTGAACTTCACGTCACCTGTTGTGTATCGCATTTGAACGATAACAGCATCGATTGCTTTTTCTACTGGGTCAATGATACGTAGACGTTCTACACGTGAAGGACGAAGTTCAGCTGGAACATCATCAGGTACCGCAGCAAAGTACGCTGTATAATATGGAATGTAACGTGTTTCTCCAGAAGAGAAAATACCATTTTCATCCACATTTGGAATATTTGTGATAAGACGGTCACCGATTTTTAATGTGCGGTTTTCTGCGTCGAATTCCGCATCCATGACGCCTAGCGAATCCATGATACGGTTGATGAGTTCGTGCCCTTCACCCCATAGTTTGATAGGTTTGAAGTTGTACGCGATTGGTTCAGCGTCGAACGGCAAGCGGTTCACAGCAGCGATGATGTCTTTAGCATATTCACTCTCGTGCGTTAAGAAGTACGCAATTTGGTCTTCTTCGACACGTTGTGATGACAATTCACCCATGACGAAACCTAGGTCAACTTTGTTTTTGTTGACAATTTCGCCCAACTCTTTGAACAAGTTTTCGTAGACAATGCCTGAACGACGTAAGTCTTCATATGCAAGTTCACGAGCTTCTTCGAATGATAGGTTAGAGGTGTTACGGTGACGTTGACGACGCCCACGAGATGGACGTGTACGACCTTTTGGTGATACAATGATTTCATCTAAGTCGTCCAGTGAACCTGTCAACTTACGTAACCCTGTAAGTGATGTGTCATTCACGAGGAATGGAACATCGTTGATATATACATCTGTAATACGTTTTAACGTATGGTCTAATTGGATAACCCCATAACGAGTACCGATATTCATACCGTATGGCGTTGTTGTTCTGTTGACACTCACCGCTAAACCGGGAGTTGAGATAATGTCAACGAACAATGCACGTTCTTCGTCTGTCATGTCGTTCATTGGACGACGCATATCTAAATGCAAGCCAAGGAAACCTTTGACGAAGTCTTCTTGAGTCATTTGTTTTTTCTCTTTAGCCATGTATGTAGTCCTTTCAAAGTTTGATAATTCTATTATATCACAAACCAACAAAAAACACACTCTCGATGGAGTGTGTTATTGTTTACGTCCGCGGAGCACTTTGCGAACGATAGCAGGGTCTGTGCTACGATAGAGCCTGCGTTCGTATTCCTTGAATTGTTTCACTTTTGCGTGGAAATGAGACAATGTGTCTAGTTGTGTGCGAAAGTCTTCCGTTTGGAAAACTTCCATCGACACACGTCGAAAGTATTGTTCTACTTCTTCAGGACTCATTATACTTCAACTCAGCTATCGGTGCCGTCATCTCAGCAACAACATCATCGATGTCATACTCGTATCCGTGAGATGCAATTGCATCTGTAAGCTCATCGCTGGCGCTGAGGAATACGCTTGTTAGACCAGCGGCACGGTACGCTTCTTCGATGTAGCTCAGAATGAGCATTTGACGATGGAATTGTTGAGCAAGCATTTGTTCACTCACTCGGTTTGCTTTCTTCAGCGACACGCTTTCGATGTCGAATAAATCAATCGTGTCTTCTACGATTGGAAACGCAATACAACCGTCTGCCATGAACTCACGAGACATGTCCAATAATCGTGATAACTTTTCAGGATACTTTTTAAAGTAGGCTTGAGCACGACCGGTTAGGAGTTGGCATTCATCTGTTTCTGTGTAGATATAACCAACGATTGGGCCATGCACTTCGAACAGATATCGTTGTAAGTCGTCGACGACTTTTTCATCGGCACCTTTTTGAATGAAGAGCTTCCTGAAGCTATCATCCGGTTGTTGAATCCCTGACCAGATGAGTTGGTCAGCTTGGTGTTTTGTTACCATAGTTGTTCCCCCTGTGAACAACTCCCTATAATACAGGGAGTTGAGTTAGTACTTGTGTTAAACCACGCTCATTGATAGTTCCCGCGTATGGAGCTGGAACACCGAAGATGATGTCGGCTTGTTTGTGGTTTTCATCGAGCGCGTCTTTGACACGTTGGATGAGTTCACCATCGAGTTGGACGATAGTGCCATGGTCAACGGTGTAACCCGTTAAGGCTGAGAATCCACCACCGATGAAGATGATTGCATCGAAGTAGTCACGAGAACCATAGGTTTTTAGAATCGTATCGACAACAGTCTCAATGAATTTGTCACGAGTCGGTGTCACGTGTGGCATCCATTGTTCGCGACGTTTTGCACGACGAGCGTTTGTGTCTGTCAATACACGTTGTAAATCCTTACGACTTTCAATGGTTAGTCGTTCACGAGCAGCGCTGGCGATTGCGTCTTCGAGCAAATTACCATAACCACGCGTAATCGAGTGTGAATAGTCTGGGTTGAATTTTTTGTTGCGATAAACTGCTAAGTCCGTTGTACCCTCACCGATATCCACGATAAGGAAGTCTTCAAATGAACCAACAGGGTCGCTTGTTTCCCCTAGTGATTGATATACGGTGTTCATCGAAGCACGGAAGTCTTTGTCGATTGTGTCGAGTAGTCCAAGGAATCCAGCTTGACCTTCGTTTAGAACAGCGACGTTGCTGAATCGAATCGTGATGTCTTGTGGTTCACCGTTCATCGAATACACACGAACGATGTGTGGCCCGTTGAGTAGTTGTTTGTACTCTGTTTGCAGATGAATTGATTTAGCTTCCACGATTGGGATAGATACTGCTAAAGCTGCGTTTACGTTTGCTTCATGTAAGAACGGTGCAATCGAACCGAATAGCAATGCCGTTGTCAATACGTGGTTGGCTTTGAACGATGTGCTTGTGACGTCGAATTCTTTGTAATCTGGCAAGTCCAATGCTTTTTGTCCAACCGCATAAATGTGGTTTGTGTGTTTGAGCGAACTTTCAATGATTTGAATGTACGTATCTGTTTCTGATGTGAATGTGAGATGTCTTGGGTCGGCAACTGTTGCCACTGCACTTGGGTTATAGATACTTGCAATAAATGAATTATCGTTTGCAAGAACTGAACCTTTGACAGCGCTGTTTCCGATGTCTAATGCAAATTTCATAATTTTTGGCCTCCTAAATGTTCCTGGATGAGATTGTCAATGTAGATACTCTTTGAAATACCTTGTGTATCGCTGATGTGTTCTAATAACCCAGCAGTGAGTGGTGACACACGAATGGTCAACTGTACTTTCTGTTCACGTTGTGGCGGTTCTGGTTCTGACTCGAACGCATCTATTGGAATCATAAACATGCGCATATCGTAACGCTTCACCGGACTGCCGAACCAATCAGATAGAAAGGCGCGGAGGGCTTTCGGTGATGTTGTAATGGATGATAGATAACGTTTTGACGAATCAAGATAAACAACAGAATCGTCTACGCGAACGTGTTTGTTGTTTTTATCGTGGCACAATGACTCTAGCGATAAGTCGGTAATACCGACGGCACGAAGGCGTTCATCGATGGTGTGCATCATAGTACCAATCCTTTCGTTTGAATCGTGTGTTTCAGACAGTTTGTCCGAATCACTAAATTTAGTATATCATACAACTTGTTCAAAATCAAGAGTCACACGGTAGGTATACGTTGAAGGTATACACCTTGTTTTTTGATAGCCCTTTCGGTTATACTAAAGTTAATTCACAAAACGAAAGGGGAACCAACACCTATGAAAACGAAGGTACGTCCGATTATTATCGGAACATTATCTACGTTTGCGGTTGTTGCGTGCCTAGCTCTAGTAGTACCGACGCAATCCGCAGACGCCAACAATGTAGCTGCGATTGCAACAAGCATTGAACTCACAACGGAGGAAACGACCACAGTTACATCGACAACTGAAACTGAAACAACGACAGTAACAGAAGCATCGACAGAAGAAACGACAGTTGCAGCTCCACGAACAGAGGCGGCAGTGGAGCAGACATACGCGACAAACAGCGCACCACAAACCGAAGCCTACGTGGCACCGGCACCACAGACGGAGGCTTATGTAGCACCAGCACCACAAGCAAGATATAACCAAGTAGAATTCTTAGGATACTACTTTAATGTAGGACCTGTACTGGCGCGTAACATCTACGACTCAGCAGGTGTCCGTGCGTTAGCAAACTACATTGATTCAGGTGGTATCGGAGCCATGGGTTCAGCCCTCAACGTGTATGACGGTACAGGTACCTACCTCGCAGGACATAACCCTGGGGTTATGAGCTTATTTGCAAACAACTTGAACTACGGTTCAGTCGTGACTGTTCACGATATCAACGGAAATGCACGTCAATACCGAGCAACAACATTGGCAACAACACCAATCAATAACACAGGTAGCTCATCAAATACATCAACACCAAACGGTGCAGCCATCGCACTTATGAACAGTATGAGCGGTCGCGAATCATTGGTGATTCAATTCTGTATTGGAAGCACCATGTACTTGTGGCGTTTGGACGCATTGTAAGACACCAGCACATCTCATTCGAGATGTGCTCTTTTTTATTGCCGTCCCATCGGGCTTCGCCCTAATGGGACGGCAACCAGTGGGGCGATGCCCCATACCCCATTCTACTACTGATTAGAAATCGTTGGTAGCAAGGTCTACTAGCATGACACTAATAAAGAAAGGCTATAATAGGGCACTTGAAGATACACCACGTCAACTGGACGTGGTGTATGTCTTTTGCGGATTTTGTAGGGAGGGAATATTATGGATATCAAGAAACATGCGTTATACCAGCTGAATCGAACGGACATCTTTGATAGCATGCACAACACAAAAGCAACAAGTCAACGTTTTGAGATGTTGAACAATGAACCGTCAACAACCCACATTGACTTCAGAACCGCATGTGCAGTCGAAATGCTGGACAATGCACTAAAACATGGATTTGACAAACTGTTCGAAGTCGGCATTCCGATTTTCCAAGTCAGCATGGCTATCCGACATTTGGTCAATCGCGATTACGCGGTCACAAAAGACGAACAGCAAAAACTGCTGGATAGTTGTGACGCGTTTTCAAATTGGGTAAAAGACAACTATAAGGTTGGAATGGGTATGAACAGACTCGTGCACGATACCTTCCATAGATTGAGTGAACTTTACAGAACTATTAAAGAATTACAAACAACAGACCAAGAAGAGGAGTACCTAGCATGGTAAAAGATGTATCTACATGGTTATGGATGCTCGCCGTCTGTATGATACCGCCAGTTGGGTTATTCATTCTCGGAGCGTACGAGAGTAGACACGAGAAACATAAACGCCGCCAATTGTGGTGTGTGGATGACGTGGACGACGCCATCAACGAGATGCACCCAACAGGTGGTGAAGTGCATAAGACGCTAGATGTCGTATTCACCCAAGAGGACGGGTTGCGATTTGCGCCGCATCGATATATCCCATTGTGTGAACTGGAAGAGTCTGACGGGGCGTACACCGTCACCGAAGGTAACACATATAAAAAGATTTGTGCGAGCGCTAACGTGCTGCGAGTGGTCAAACACCCGGAATCATTACCCAATTGCTACCGATTCATGGATGCACGCATTGAACTCGTACGCGTCGAACGATACGTCATTACATCGGACGGATGCATGCCGAAAACCGTCGATGTGCTCTATTGGCAATTCGTAGACGAACACGTCAGAGAACGATTCGCACAATTATCAGGTATCGATGATACGATTATAGAACTTTATAAGAAACGACAAGAAATCATCAACAACAGGGGGATTCACCATGAATAAACAAATCAAAAGTCCAATTCAAAACTCAACAAACCATATTATTGTTGATATCTGTACGGACAACCCAGAGGTTCCGCGTGTCAGCGTTGGACTTGAGCGTAATGACGGTAGTTATTTGGACGTTCTTGCATTAGACCAATTCGACGCTGACAGAGACAACATGACAGCAGACCATCTATCACTATATGTCTGGGGAGACCCGAATGATGAAGACTATACGCACAAGTTCAAATATGAGTTAGAAGGTGAAACTGATGAACGATAACATCAAACAACTCATCAACGGGTATGAGTTCGACCTCGTTTATCCGACGGTGGTCGAACAGGCAGTAGAGACATTCCGTAACTTAACCAACGCATTGTTTGCCGTTGGACAATTCAAAGAAAAGTTTCAAGATACAGACGCTGACTACATCGAAAAACATTTAGGCTGGTCGCACCAGTCACCAACACACGTCACATTAGCAATACGATAGGGAGAGAATAACATGTTCAAACAACCGTTAAAACAGTTGATGGTATACTTCGATAAGTATGACATCGACGCACGATATGATGAAGCAAACGAAGTTATCACCTTTGAGTTTGCTCGCAAACCAGAATACAATAAACATGCTATCAAGTATATTTCATGTGTCGTCACGGCATATGATTACGGACGTAGATTAGCAATTGTACTGACACAACACATAGATGAAGAACTATATCCGCATGCCAAAAAGGATAATTGTGAGATGAAAACGAGTCATAGCGCCGAAGGGTATGGACCGTTAGATGATTTCGCAATGAAAATCAAACAATATATTCTGGCGAGCGAGATGCAACTAAATGCCATTCAGACACTTAAAAATTAACTATCGATACGAGAGTATAGGAGGGACATTATGAATAATACAAACAATTCGTGGCATGTCAATAGCGTACAAGAGGCGTTACATTTTTACCCACGATTGCTCGAACAACCAATTGTGAAATTAACACCAACAGAACAAAAGAAACAAAGCAAAACAATGATGCGTACGTTCGTAACTACGCGTAGACAGAAACGAGGTTAAGTAATGTTACTCACACTTCATATCGTCACATTCATTACATGGTTTGTATTGATGATTACTAATTATCGCATCAAATCATGGGCGAAACGGTACCTAACAGTCGTTGGAATTACCGCAATATTGTGTTTCGTGGATGCCCTTGTCACAGCATACCGACAAGCCTATGACATCACAAACGGACTAGTTCCGAAAGGGATGGGGGATATGCGCACGTCACCTTGGTGGGGTGTTGTGTTTGTTGTTGGTCTCATAGTACTATCTCTCATCATCGACATCATATCATATACGTATGGACCCGCGGATGATAACGAGAGACAGCTCGATGTTGCATTACGAACACTCGCAGGCGGTCTTCTACTGGTCGCGCTGATGACCCGCACCGACGCACTGAGTCTAACGCACATGGGGCCGTTCACTAACGTTTCACAAGATAAGGTGGAAACCGTACTTTATGACATCACAAACCCCGATACAAAAGGGATAACTATCTGTCCCAAAGGTGAGTCATGTGTCACACCCGCAGATTTCAGAAAAGTTACAGACGAACGTATGTTTTCATATAGTAATAGGTACTATAACGACGGGACACGAATTGAGAAACCACACGATTTTAAATCGATGGTTGATACATCGATAGACAAAGAGACATATGATAGTCTAATCAAAGGACAACCTGGAGAAATGCGTGTCACAAAGGTCATCGAGATTACAACAGTACAACAGTTCCAACACGATTGGTTCCCGTTTATCACGGCAACCACAACAGAGAGTCTGTGGCTAAAAGATGCACCGAAATTTCACGTGTATCATGCATTTACAGATGAAATCGTACAAAAATATTACGTTGACAAGTATGGGTCAACACAGGAGGAATAATCCATGATAGAAGCACTACTACTTATTGGATTCTGGTTGTTTTACATGCTCATCAATATATTGATATCTGCAATGTCTAAAGAACCATTATTCACGGTTCTCGCCCACGGGGTGATGCTCATCATCTTTGTAGGATTAAGATGGTTGCTCCAGGGATATCTAAACGAACAATACGCGATGCAATACTATCTACACCATAGTGACATTTCACTACTTGAAAGCGTGGCATCACAAGGTTTACTTGGAATAATCGTATTCGCCGTTATCATCTGTGTCGTATTGTCTGGGTTTATGGTGACCACATATGGACCGATGATAATGGACGTTAGTCACCTATCGCCGTCGGGTATTATCACCTACGCATTGGCCGTGTGTGCAGCCCTAGGAATCGTATTCGCAGCAGGACCATCCACAGTATCGACGATGGATTTGAAGACCGAAAGCACTCGTATTGTGAACGAACAGACGTTCCAACCGGGACAAGACGGTATCACGTTTGAGATGCAATCTGAAAAAGATGCACCATGGGAATCGGTCACGCAACCACACACGTTCGAAGAACTACGCAGGGCAGACTTGCGTGCCGTTCGAGGTTCGAACACAAGTGAACTGAAAAGTTGGAAAACCACAATTCAACCAAAGAACGTCACCGCGGATGATAGCAAAGCCTTTGTACAGTGGGTTAAGAACAACAATATCCCTATACGTGTAGTCGAAATTACACGACAACGTGTGGTCGAAAGAAAGGTTCACCCAAGATATCCTAGAATCCATAAAGACCAAGAATACGATGCAACAGTCATCACTTACGAACTCGTAGATAGTGAAGCATATACACAATATCAGGGTTCCAAATCACTAGACAACCTAGTGAATCCAAAATAACAGGAGGTATACTATGTACACAGTAGTAACAGTTGTCGAACGTGACATCACAGTACAAGATTTCCATGACACGAATGTTCGTAAGGCTATGGAACAAATTCGAGATTACTTGTTCGAAGACATTGCATATAAATGTCTCGGTGCAACTCAATACGAACATTCCGAAGAAGGATTGGATAAAATCATCACCGCTATGAGCGAAGATGACGATTTGAAGGGCGACATCGAACGTGTTCGTCAACTCCACGGAATGGTTGATGCAGCCATCGTCGGCACAGAAACTCCGTACAGCGAATATGACAAGGCAATCGGTGCAGACGTTTATGATATCGAACGCATCTCAGATGAGTTGCCGTTGGGGATGCGAATCATTTCGTACGATAGCGGAGTGTTTGCATTACAAGCATGGTCAAATTGCAATGATGATTACAGTTATGATGCATATTTACATTACGTGAACCCAGACGACTTACCAGAATACTAACACCCAACCCTTCGGGGTTGGTCTCATACATAATGATTATAAAAAAGGAGAATCCACGATGACCGTACCTGAATATCCAAAAGACGATTACCAATCATTCACATGTGAGAATTATCTATTAGCCGAGATTATTCTCGACGCACATAACGGCGATTATACATGTTACGAAGGAACGTTGATTGATAACTTCATCATGCATCAACCACAACCGTTCGACATTACTAAAGTCAAAGATTTGGCAAACGAGGAATGGGACGATGAAATCAAACAGTTCTTTGCAGAACAGAATTATGAATACTTAGTCATATTAGCACGATACGTAAACCAATGGTCATCGGTCAATGAACTTGTATACACAAACGACCGCGAGTGGGGTGAGGCAATCGAAAACATGTTCACTGAAACCAATGTCGAAGAATTAGCAGTAGTTTAAAGGAGTAAGACTATGACAATCAAATACAAAGATGTACTATACCCAGAAGAATACGGTCTACATTGCGGTACGAAAGAAGTGCCGACACCAATATTGGACTTATTATATGCTGAAAAGCCAACGGGGGTTCTTTACAACCGAACACGCAACGGCACATTATTCGCCCAAGACACACCGCGCATTCGTGTTCGTTTGGCCGAAGAGATGATTGGCGGATACATGGACGTTACGTCTACACTAGAAAATGACACTATGAAATTACGTGTGAATACGCATTACGATATGCATGGAGAAACAAATCCATCTTACTTCCGTGTGGACGCGTGGTTAAATCAATTACATGCGTTGAACCACGAAGTCAGTGTTACTGATACATTCACAGACACACTGAACACTGAGAGTGTGCGTAATCTCACTAATACGGCAGAAGACATTGCATATTTATTAGATGCGATGAACTCTCATACGTATCCGATTGTCTTGTCGGATAGGCTTGATATCAACTCTGTTGACGCATTATCCGTATTAGTGCATGCCGTGCAACGCTATGCAGATGACCAGAAGTTACGTAGCGTGCGTGTCAATATGATTGCGCAAAGCCCCGACAGTATGGAATTCGAAGTGACCAGATACGGAGTATCCGATGAGACTCGTATGCATATTTATTATGACGATACGAACAAATCGGTCACACTGAAAGCATCTAGCCGACCTGTATTTGGTGCACCGACTTCGAAGATGAAACATGTACAAGCGGGTACGAATACATTCGTGATTGGGCCTGGCGACACATATCAGAGAGACCAAATTGCAATCGCATACCAAGAAGAAACATTCCAATACGAAGCGCCTAAATCGGTCTGGTTATTCAAAGACGATTTGGCGGAGTGCTTGACATCAATGAACACAGATGCCAGACGACGTGGCCAGGTCTCTATCGATGAGACACCTTCGATTGATGATTTACTATCACCAGAAGGACCATCGATGTAGAATCATCAAACAACAGAAACGGAGGGCTATGAATGCCAAAACAACGAATTTTCTCAGGCGTACAGCCTTCAGCAACACCAACTATCGGGAATTATATCGGGGCGATGAAAAACTTTGTCGCACTACAAGACGATTATGATTGTATTTACTGTATCGTCGACCAACACGCGACAACGGTCCCACAAGACCCGGTGACCTTACGTATGCAAACACGCTCGTTAGCCGCACTGTATGTGGCGATTGGGTTAGACCCGAAGAAGTCAACTATTTTTATCCAATCTGAAGTACCTGCACATTCAGAGGCGTCGACGATTGTACAATGTAACATGGGTATGGGCGAATTGGAACGAATGACACAATACAAAGATAAATCACAAAAGCAACAATCTGTATCGGTTGGACTATTCACGTATCCAGCACTCATGGTGGCGGATATCGTATTGTACAATACGAACATTGTGCCTGTGGGTGCTGACCAAAAACAACATTTAGAGTTGACACGAGATTTCGTATCCCGTTTCAATAAACGTTATGGATACGATTCACCGATACTAGAAATGCCAGAACCACTCATTCCAAAGACTGGCGCACGCATCATGAGTTTGCAAACACCATCTAAAAAGATGAGTAAGTCAGATACCAATCCGAAGGAATATATTAGTATGTTGGACGACGCGAAGACTATTCGCAAGAAAATTAACAGTGCCGTTACCGACTCTGAAGGTGTTGTTGCCTACAACCCAGAGACAAAACCCGGCGTATCGAACTTATTGACTATCTTTTCAGCATTCACTGGAGAATCGATTGACGATATTGTGAAACGTTTTGACGGTCAAGGATATGGACAATTCAAACGCGAATTGGCGGATGCCATTATTGCAGAACTGGAACCAATCCAAGAGCGATACAACGTATTATTTGCATCCGACGAACTAGACAAAGTACTAGACGAAGGTGCAAGTCGCGCAAATCAAATCGCGGGAGAAACCGTACGTCGAATGAAACGAGCCGTGGGGCTCGGGAGATAACAGGAGGACACATGCAAGAATTTATCACTGAATTATACCACATCGAAGAACAGGCTCGAGTAGAGCAAACAGATTGGCCGTGGGAGCGAGACTATACTCGCGGGATGTTGATTTTTACCGTGTTACTGGCGTGGGTTGTGATGTTCGTGTGGACTACATCTGAACTAGCTACATCAAAAACAGGTCAATCCCTCATGTTATGGATATTGATACCATACTCAATGTGGATTGCACTTTGCGAAGACCTGTTGGTTGAATGCCCATTGACCATCGGTTCAGAGGTTCGTATTTACGCATTGTTAAAGGAAATGCCTATCGCAGAGTACGAGGCGTTACGAGCAAACGCACACCTGTTTTTAGCAAATAAGATTGCACGCACTATGAAAGACAAGACACCAAAACTCATCGCGGAATACATTGCGAAAAAGGAAATCCAACGATAGGAGGAACACATGCAAGATTTACTAAATACATTACAACAAATCAAAGACCAAGCAGGACCAACATTGACGCATTCAGTGTATGAACGACACCCGTTCATGGTGGTGTTAGATGTGGGCACGGTCTTAATGGCAATCTTTGTTCTCATCGCAATCGTAGTGAGTCTGTTTGGGAAATGGAATCTACCTACAATTGTACTCATAGGTGTGATTGTAGAGATTGCCTTGGTAGGGTATTTGCACAGTGCATACAAGTACGAAATGACAAAAGAATCCGAACAACGTGTACACGAGGCACTGATGGAAATGTCGGCGGACGAATATACACAGCTCGTCAACCAAGTTAAACTGGCCGACCTGAACCAGATTGATGATGTAATGATGCGACTGATTGCAAAACACGTCAAAGAAATCAATACACCACGATTACGATATAGATAAAGGAGAACCACCATGCAAAATTACTTAGACCAATTAGCTAAACTAAACGAATTACTCGCTCAACAACCGGTTACCGTATGGGGTGTTCTAAGTTTCGTAGTGATGCTTGTACTATCCCTCGGGGTAACAGTCGCTGGGATGATATTAGTCTGGAAGGCAAGCCCAATCGACACACTAATCCGTGCAGGTCTAAACATCGGAAACGCCAAGCGTATCACCCAACTTACTATCGGAATGATACTTTTATATGTATCCGTAGTTATTTCACCGCTTCGCGGAAATATGGTCGATACGCGTGAGTCAGAACGTATTGTCCATAACACATTGATGGACATGACTGATATCGATTACAAAACGTTAGTCGAAGGGACACAACGATACGAACTGAATAAGAAAGATAAGTCAAAATACAAAGCACTCATCAAAATCATCGAAGAGGCGTCAAAACGACGTCCAGTACAATGATAACGATTGTCGTCTTTGACATTGAACGCTTCTTACAATTATATGGAATATATGTTATAATAAAGTAGTACATTGTCCAACTAAAATTGTACAGAAAGGGGAACAATCGAATGGAAAGAGATAGAGATTTACGCTTCGAGGAGATGCGTCAAACACTACAACAAATCCTTGACGACTTGTACGAACAGGGAGAATTGATTCTGCCTGCCGCCTACGAACGCGCAATAGATGCAATGCACATGCGTGACCAGAAACGCATCCACGAATTGGAGCGAGATTACATACGTGAACGTGGTCGTAACCGCACATTGTCTGAACGAGTCAGAGACCACAACTACGAACGAAGTTCAGGCTCAGAAACCTGTGGCGAACGCATGGGTCGTTCCGGTCGCCGTGCGCGTCGTTCATCTGGGGGGTCTAGTAAGTTCGACGGTTGGAGTCTGGGTGACGATTACGAATCACGCGACTACGGTTCTAGTAGTACTTGTGGTTCAAGCTCACGTAGCTCACGCAGTTACTGCGGCTCTAGTGGCACTTGCGGTTCATAAACAAAAAGGAGGACGCCCATGGACGTCATTATTGGACGAGAAAACATTTCAGCGACGGTATTCGTACCATATGACTGTGAAAACCGTTGTAACTTTTGTACAACGAAACATTTTTATGCGGATTTACAACCGTATGAAGTGACGATGGAAAACATCGCTAAAAATGTCCGTGTATTGTCGCGCATGGGCGTTACGACTTTCACGTTGACAGGTGGAGAACCGTTAGCTGACTTGACCAGATGTAAACAAATCATCGAATGTATCAAATCAGAAACACTATTCCCTGAGGATTTAATCATCTACCTGAACACATCATTGCCGAAGGTGGCAGGTGCTGACAATGTGGTTGCATTTCTGAATGACCCTGAAAACCATATCAATGGTATTTCCGTGTCGAGACACCGCAACGCGCATGAATTAGACCTAAAACTATTACGCAATGTATTTGCCGATGAGGAAATCGCCCAAATCAAAGTACCCGTTCGTATCAACTGTTTAGTGACGCGTGCGATTGACCCAGCAACATTCATCAAACGCTGGGAACCGTATCCGCATATCGTCATTAACTTTAGAGCGAATTATATGAAGGTGAACGCGGATAACTTGCATGACCAAGATGCGTTTTTCCACAAACTCAATGAGGCACTGACCTTCGGTTACCACACGCAATGTAACGTGTGTAATACTGATGTGTTCTATTCAGAGATTGGTCAGCAAATCAACTACCACAAGGGGATTTTCACAACATCCATTTTGGATGAAGAAAACAATACGCTAGAAGTAAATGATTTTGTTATCAATATGTTTGGCGAATTGTATATCGATTGGATTTTCGAAGAACAATACGCACTCACAAAAGATATTATTCGTTCGATTGCAGAGCGCTATTAGATGAACATTCATCAAACAACAAGACAGAAATAGATTTCGAGAGGTGACAGATATGTCAGTGTATCAAAATGCACAATACAAACAAACAAAATTAGTTGGAATCCAACGATTTGAACCTCACCCATCATTCCAAGGGTTTGTGGGTTGGGAGACCGACGACAACGGACGTAAATTCAAAAATGAAAACGGCGTCTGGGGGAAACGAGTACAATTGTTACTCTCACCAAACTTAGTAAATGACGAAGTTGAAGTGTACGTAGAACTAAACGACTTAGGTATGTCAGAGATGAATGTCGCTGCAAATGCACATCGCATCGGAACACTTCCGAAGGGTCAACTTCGTACCGAATTATTGCAATCATTAGAAAATATGTTAGTTGACGGGTACATTTACGATTACCCGAGACTCAGCGGTAAAAACACATATTCATATCAAGTCATCGTAGACGCCTAGGTCACTAGGTGTCTTTTTACATAGATTACAAACCAGAGAGGACATAATCATGAGCACATCAGCATCAGTATTTCAAATGGACACCTTCGGCAAACTAACAGGGATTCGTGTTCACATGGACGGAAACCTAGAGCAGTTAGGTGTGGTGTTATACAAGCACTATGACCACATGACGATGCGTAAGGTTATCGAAAAGGGCGACTGTTCTGGAATCACTGAGAATCCAGATGACATCGCATTCTACGGTAAACCTGCACAACTGACCGAATTGCAACACGGTCGAAACTACGTACAATTTCCAGATGGGACGTGGTGGGCAGATACCGCACATGAACGCTTGATGAAACCATACTTGCATATCATCCAAGGAACGCAATTTGAGCCACTACGTATGGCATTATTGCGCAACAAGTATATCCAAGATGAGAATCATCATGTGATGTCTGTTCCGTTCGCGGTGACAGACCATTTATCGTTGTACGGCGAGGTATATCAAGAACCAAATAAATATCCGTTCACGTATATGGTTGCAAAACGCAATAAGTCATCCGACATCGAAGACCAACCTATCAATGCGGTTGTGATTTGTGCCATCGACAAAGCCAATGACAAATTCCTTGTCACACGTGAATTTCGATATGCGGTCAACAAGGAAATCATCGAAACACCCGCAGGTCTCATTGACCCAGGTGAATCGATTGAAGATGCAGCGTTACGTGAATTAGCCGAAGAGACCGGATATACAAAAGCTACTGTCACGAAAGTCCTGCCACCATCATATTCAAGTGTTGGGATGACAAATGAACGAGCATCTGTTGTATTTGTGGACGTGGATACGTCCGAGCAACAAGACCAAGAACTTGGTGACACTGAACGTATCAAAGCGTATTGGGTGTCACGTTCCGAGGCAGAAATCTTATTGCAATCAGAAAATATCGCTGGACGAACCCAATTGCTACTATTACAATGGTTAGCGGGAAGAAGCGTCCGAATTCAAAAAGGTATCCGAATCCAGAAAGGGGTTATCAAATGAATACACCAGTAGAACACGCAAAATCAATCGTCCGTACGTGTCAATTACTATACGATGATATTCATCGTATCAGTAAAAACAGAGAGTGGGGTATCACCGAAGTCCAAGTTTCACCGCTAGATATTAAAGGTGTATTCCATGTACGATTGTCTGCTGATTCGGACTCACAATTCACGTGGTCAGATATCAAACAGATTGAACAAGTTATCCAGACATACTCGTATCCCATTGAGTGTGTCGTTATGATACGTATGGACGTAAGCTATGGTGATGACTTTGACATCGATGAGTATGAGGATGTTCTCGTACAAAATAGTGCATTCCGCAATTACGAGGATACAGGTAGCGTCAGCCGATGCTTCGGTCATCCGAGCGGAGGGTGCCCAATGAACGATACGGAGTTATGGTACAATGGTCGTTTCCGTCTCGCAGGTACCGACCTTCGAGATATCGAGCAGTATGCGAGTGACCCGATTGCTATGGAAATCATGCAGACGGTCAGTGCTGCAACAGGTTGTCCGATGGACAACATGCCAGAAGTGACGCCAATCACACCAGAAGAAATCACGAAACATGTCCGAGAGATTCGTGACACCCTTCTCGCAGGGAGAAAAGCCACAACCATCAATACAGAAGTTGGTGTGAGGCTGACCGGTGAAGGGTCTCCAAATAAGAAGTTTTATCTTCGTGCAATGAGTTCAACCCGAGACCTCGAGTACAAAAACTTCGAAAATCAACTTCCGGATACACTACGTCACTTGTGGAATGTAACATTCCCATATGTATTGAGCTGTCAACCGGCGACGTATATGCATCTCCACACGAATGACGTGTTGGCGTCTCGACGTCTAACACAGTTGCACGAGGAATATTTCAAGCACTTTGACATTGTGGATGTTCGTCTCACTACAAAACCGATTACACACGAGTTCACTGAACATAGTGTCGGTGGCGGTGCCAAGGTAATTCTTGTTGCTGAAGACGGGAGTGTTATCGCATCCGGTGAAACAGACAGATACGAAGACAGGTTCAAGGACTGTGTTACTCGATTTTTACAAGATTTCGGCTCGTGTGCAGGTAACTAGCATACGAGTACGAACCATAGAGAGGGGACTAGAAGATGTACCTATTAACCATATCCAATACTGTGGATAACGTGTTCGAGACAAGAGTGTATGATGACGATACCGACCTAGTGTCGATTCTCAAGTCGTTCACACCCAAACCAATCGATGCCATCGTGCAACTCTTGTTGGGACAATCATCCGTGCTCACGAAAGGGACGTACGAGCGATGCGAAGCCATCGTTGCACACTTAGACCGTGGCACATTCAAACAAGGAGCACTGGTTTCATTTCTTGAGACCACCCAAAATGTTCCTGCACGCGTCGAACGTGCACTCATAGAGCTGGACGAATATCGCGAGAGTGATGAATTCAATGGTGGAGGTTACGATTTTGACGGCGACGTTAATGCAGGTGCATCTAACATCTGTCGTTATTTTGTCAGCTGGACACTCGAGGACGATTATTATTTCCGATATGAACTAGAGTTCGACAGCGTGCGTAACAACATTCACGTGTTACTCGAGCGTCGAGACCAATTCGATACCTTATAAAACAAACGGAGGAGTATTTATCATGAAGAAAGTTACTATTATTATCGCAGTCATTGTTGGAGTGATTGCAATGATTGGAATGTCTATTGCGGGGTCGTATAACACACTCGTATCATTACAAACAACTGTTGAACAACGCAACGCAACGGTGGACGCAACTTTACAACGACGTTATGACTTAATCCCGAACGTTGTGAGTTCCGTTCGTGGATACATGGAACACGAATCTGAAATCTTTACAGCAATTGCAGATGCTCGTAGTCGTATCGGCAGCGCTACAACACCAGAGGACAAACAAAAAGCAGAATCTGCATTGGAATCAGCTGTATCACGACTATTGGTATTGACAGAGAACTACCCAGCGTTAAAAGCAGACGCACAAGTATCTGAATTGATTAACCAGTTAGAAGGTACTGAAAATCGCATCTTTGTGGCTCGTAACGACTATAACGATGCTGCTACGAAATATAACAATGCGTTGCGTCGTGTTCCAACGAACATCATCGCAGGTATGTTCAACTTCAAAGAAGCGAAATTGATTGAAGTTACAAACGAAGCGAAAACAGAAGTACCAAAAGTTGACTTGAAATCAAAACAATAGGGAGGTGTTCCCATGAAGAAATTCATAGCCATCTTCGCCCTGTTGTTCACCTTCAGTACCGCAACGGTTACCGCTGAAACAAAGGTCACCGATATCCCACAGACACCACCCACGTACGGTGTGTATGACCCAGACGGATTATTGGATTCGCGTGTCGAAGAACGTGTCCGTGAACTGAATGAGAAGTGGAGTCAAACAAATCTGAAACCACAAATCGCCATCATCATTGTGGAGAGTCTTGATTACAGTGCACCCATCGAAATGATGGCCAATAAGATTGCCAGAGATTGGAAAATTGGATACGGTGACACGAACAACGGTCTACTGGTGGTCGTCGATGTTGCTCATAAGAAAATTCGCACAGAAGTGTCGAATAACTTGGGTATCATCGTGACCGACAGCAAGGCTAAATCATTAAACGAAACCATCAAGACCAATTTCCGTCAGCAAGACTACACCGGTGGTCTATTGGACTACTTGGATGCACTCGATGCATTG
>ERZ772974.152-NODE-152-length-52544-cov-61.242108_pt1 | contig 52544 bp, 42 predicted proteins | sample MGYA00580671_ERZ772974 | MGnify/ENA primary metagenome ERZ772974 (study PRJEB29015, sample SAMEA2738065) | human oral metagenome | biome: human oral; feature: human-associated habitat; material: saliva | place: China | collected 2218 ... | reverse complement strand
TGAACTACGAGTTCACCGCGCAGATGGAAGAAGACCTCGACCGCATCGCACGCGGTGAAGAGTCCCGCGTCGAGTGGTTGGACGAGTTCTACTTCGGCGGCGACTCCAAGCGCGGCCTGAAGCCCATCGTTGACAACCTCGGCGAGATTGACGCCCGCAGCATCAACTCCATCCCGATTGCGGACGGCATTGTGCTGCGCGTGGGCAAGTTCGGCCCCTACCTGGAAGCCGAAGGCACCCTCGACACCGAGACCGGCGAACTGACCGAACCGGTCCGCGCGAACGTACCCGCCGACCTGGCACCGGACGAACTGACCGAAGCGAAGGCACGTGAACTGCTCGAACAGGGCAAGTCCGACGGCCGCGTGCTCGGCGTTGACCCGGTCTCCGGCAACCAGATCGTGGCACGCGATGGCCGCTACGGCCCCTACGTCACCGAAGTCATCGAAGAGATGACCGAGGAGCAGATCCAGGCGTACCTGGACGCGCAGCCGACCGAATACTACAAGAACGGCAAGCCCAAGCCGAAGAAGAAGCCGAAGCCCGCCAAGCCGCGCACCGCGTCCCTGTTCAAGTCCATGGACCTGGCGACCGTGACCCTGGAGCAGGCACTGCAGTTGCTGAGCCTGCCGCGCGTGCTCGGTACCGACGCTGAGGGCGTGGAGATTACCGTGCAGAACGGCCGCTTTGGCCCGTACCTGAAGAAGGGCACGGATTCCCGCTCGATTGGCAGTGAGGACGAGATCTTCACGATTACGCTGGAGCAAGCACTGGAGATTTACTCCCAGCCGAAGCAGCGCGGTCGTGCGGCGGCTAAGCCTCCGCTGGCTGAGCTGGGCGTGGACCCGGTCAGTGAGAAGAAGATTGTGGTGAAGGACGGCCGCTTTGGCCCGTACATCACCGACGGTATTACGAACATTACGGTTCCGCGTGCGGAGTCGGTCGAGTCGCTGACCCATGAGCGTGCGGTGCAGCTGCTTGCTGACAAGCGCGCGAAGGGCCCGGTCAAGCGTAAGACCGCGGCGAAGAAGACCGCCGAGTAGCGTTTCTACTTGAAGGCGCAGGATGCGTCCCTGATCCCCCACACGGGGGTGGGGCGCCTCCTGCGCCTTTCGCGTGCCCGGGGAAAATGGATGCCCGGCGAACGTTTGTGCTCGGGGTGCCCGGCGCGTTTTATGCCCGCGCTGTGTTTCTTAGGCTTGCGCTGTGCTGATGCTGGGCATCCGCCCGGATTGTTTGCGGAGTGAGCCGCGCCTCTGACAGACTGGGAGAGGCGCCGCACCTGCGGTACCGCACACAGACAATATCCCGCCGCGGGCGGGGGAGGGGAGCGCACCGTGCGCCTGGGAGTTCTGGATGTCGGGTCGAATACAGTTCACCTGCTGCTGATTGATGCTAGCCCTGGAGCGCGCCCCGAACCGTACGCGTCCCACAAGATTCCGTTGCAGCTCGTGCAGTACCTCGACGCTGAGGGCAATATTTCGCAGGAGGGCGCGGACGCGCTGACCCGCTTCGTGACCAGCGCCCGCGACTTCGCTATCGAGAATGAGGCGGAGGACCTGCTGGCGTTCTCCACGAGCGCTATCCGTGAGGCGGGTAATGGTGCGGCGGTGCTGCATCAGGTGCGTGAGCAGACCGGCGTGAGCCTGAACGGTATTTCGGGTGACCAGGAGGCGGCGATTACGTACTTTGCGGTGCGCCGCTGGCAGGGCTGGGGTGCGGGCCGCATCCTTGATTTTGATATTGGTGGCGGCTCGTTTGAGTTTTCGACGGGCACGAATGCGTTGCCGGATGCGGCGATGAGCGTGCCGTTGGGTGCGGGCCGTCTGACGCGTGAGTTTTTTGATGAGCAGCCGCCGAAGCCGAAGCAGGTGAAGCGTCTGCGTAAGTATGTGCGTGAGCAGATTGCTCCGGTCGCGGAGAATTTGCTGCGTTATGGTGTGCCGGATATGACGGTGGGTACGTCGAAGACGTTCCGTTCGTTGGCACGTATTTGCGGTGCGGCGCCGTATTCAGCGGGCCCACATGTGAAGCGTGAGATGCACCTGCAGGATTTGCGCCTGTGGACTCGTCGCATGGAGGCGATGACGGTGTCTGAGCGTGCTGACCTGCCGGGTGTTTCGAAAGCGCGTGCGGAGCAGATGCTGGCGGGCGCTATCGCTGCGGAGGCGGCGATGGAGGCGTTCGGGGTTGAGACGATGCGCGTGTGCCCGTGGGCGCTGCGTGAGGGCCTGATTCTGAAGCGTATTGAGCACCTGGCGGAGGGTACGGGTACTCCGGTCAACCCGAAGACCCTCCTGGGTGTGTAACCGGTGCGCGATGTGCGCGAATAGCCGCAGCTGAACCCCGCAGGCTGGTGTGTAATGGGCACCCGCCTGCGGGGTCAACACATATAACGAAAATAACCCGCTGACAACGATGTAGGAAAGGAACAATCACCGATGAAAATCCAAGAAATTATTAACGAGGTCAACGGAGCTTGGGGCGAAGAGCACGAAGAAAAGAAGAAACAAATATATTGGGAAAATATTATTTGGATACCTTTCAAATTATTCAGAAATATTTCTTTTTGCTATATGGTTTTGGTTATTATTTTTTGGGTTATGTCTAGTACGGAACCTACTGAGGTTAGGCAATTTTTTCTAGATTTTATAAGCTCGATATTCAACATTCCATATTATCTTCTTGATGTGCGTAGCTCGATCATTGCTTCATTGGCTAGCTTGCTTTTAAGCTTGTATATTAGTGTTGGAAAATTTGCTGATAATATTGAAGGTGTTATTGGTGAGGCTCGCCGTGCTGTCTATCGACAATTTGCCAAAATTGTTAGTGGTATTGTTTTCGTAATATTTATAATTAACTTTTGGTATGGGCTGCTTGCTGGGTATTTTCAGGGGTCATCTAACGCACCTTCGATATTTAGGGCTTGGAGTGTGGGGCCTGGATGGGGTAAGGTTATCGTTCCAGAATACATTGACCTTTCCAGGTACGGTGAAATTCCTCAATGGGTATTGTTATTTTTTGCATGGTTTACGCTATCATCATCCCTGATGCTTACATATAACGAGAAAAGTATATTAATTAAAAATTCACTTTTTCTCAATAGGCTGAAGGGTGCTGATGCGACGGGGAAATCGACATATGAGGCGGAGTATGAAATAGCAAGATATGAATTTGAATACGGGAACCCGAAGAAAAATTGTGAAGAAAGTGATGGATTGAAAGAATCTGATAATTTGAATTGTGGTAAAGATGAAGCAGTTTATTACTCTAGTATCTTAAAGTTTGGGGAACGGTATTCCAATTTTTCAGTCAATGTGAATATTCGATCATATATTTTAAGCATACATTTTTTGAAGGTTTTCATTCCCTGGTTTGGTGTATGTGTTCTGTCCTCAATCTTTTTGGGGCGGGATGGAATTAAGCTTGATTTCACTCTGACTGCACTCTATGGTTTATATTGGTTTATGGTTATAGAAAATGCTATTAATCTTATGCCAGGAATATATAAATTAAATATTGTTTACCTGACTCGAAAATATCGTAGGGCGTTTGAGTATATTTCATTTTATTGGGTAGTGTGGACAAATAGAATATTTGCATTTATAGCTTCCACTGCTGCTCTCATGGTGCTGGTTGATAAATATATTAGGGAGATATCGGATTTAATCAACGGGTTTAATTTTTCAGATGAAATTTCAATAGCGGTGTTTATTGTCGCGATTATAGCCACGGCTTTGATCGTGACTTATATTGTTGTTGCCCTTGTGGAAAATTCTGTGCGTGGGTCTCTAAAGAATATTATTAAAAGAGAATCTATACCAATTCTGGCAAAAAATTTTAAGTTTTCTGCCCTGGTATCCAGGGAGAAGGAGAAAGTTGATTTTATGGTGGTTGCCTACATCTATTATTTGATGTGGGTTGCAAGTGATATATATTCCAGGTATAAGTCTGAGGCGGGAGAAGTGAAATCTGAGGTTTAATCGAACCATGTATGATTTTAGAAATTGTGAGCAACTGAGCTTGAGATTTATGGATCTTTGCAAAGGTGTTATAAATAATTCGTTTTAGACACTTTTTGACTCATTAAAATTAAATTTGAGAAGCCACATGTGTTTCGAACAGTCACATCATAAGTGGCTTCTGGAAACACATGTGGCTTCTCGCTATGAGGGAGCCGTACCCCTGCAGAATTTGTGTCATGGTTTAGCGTCTTCTGCCATGGTTTTTAACTACGACCGAAGACACTAACCTATGACACAAATCCGTAACCCATGACCGAATTTCCACCCGGCACCGAGCAGCCCAAACAAAACAGAGCGGCCCCGGACGCACACGCATCCGGGGTTGACTATTTCGTTTTTTGACGAATTCTCTATTGTCTTTTTGATATAATCACAGGAGATATAATTACCAGACAGAAGGACTGGGTTATATTGATATATTGCAGAATTTTTCATATTAAAATTTAGTGGCGCGACAAGAGAAATAATCTCACGAGGGACTATTGGAGGTATCGATGGCTTTTCTAAACTATAACAAAGATGAAAAGTTGGAATTTAACTATAAGAGGGCATGCGGCCTGTGGCTAATTGTGGTGGCGGCAGTTATAGCAATAGCTACCCTGGTCGGAGGAAAACAAATAATAAACATGCAAGTATTCAGCATTGGGTACGTCGTCAGCTTTTTCTCAATCAACATGAACAAGAAGGTGCTGAATAGACTATCCGATGGCCCTTCGAGCGAATTTCAAAAGAAAGTATCTTCACGTGCCGTTATTCTATTATTTGTCTTGATGGTTTTGCTGGGTGGCCCATTCTTTGCAACTGAAAATTGGAGATTGATTTGGCTAGGGGCACTGATGGCAACCGCCCTGCATTTCTTCCCATACTATTTTGTGCATGGAAAGTCAATGATATACCTGGGCCTTATCTGTGCCATCAACGTGTTTGCAGGATATATTTTTACCAACATTCCGTTAGAAGTAATCGCATATATCGACGCGGCGATTAAGCTCATCTTCGGAATCTATCTGCTATTCCTTTCAAAGCCGTCAAAGCAAATTTAAGGCAGTTCTTCGGCACAACAAATCAGGGCGGCCCCGGACGCACACGTATCCGGGGCCGCCCGCTATCCGTCAGAACCTATTTCTTAGCGCCGAACGCCCGCGTCCACGCCCAACGCGTCAGCACTGCCGTGCCCACCGCAACCGCCATCGGCAGCCATGCACTCGCACCCTGACCCGTAAAACCAATCAACAACGTCAACGCAGACAACGGCGCATTCATCGAAATACCCAGAAACGCCGCCGTACCCGTCAGTGCCGCCGCATACAACACCATCGACGCGCCACCCGGCACCCCGTCCAAGCCCGGGAATGCCCACAGCGCCAGCGCCGCCACACAAAACGCAGCCGCCGCACCCAACGCCAAACCCGGCGTCAACGTACCGCCATACGAACCCGAACGCAGACTCAACAGCACCACGGCAGCCTTCGCCACGCACAGCGCCAACACGTACACAGCCGCCGCCGCAGACAAACCGCCCGCCGCCGCATCCAAAGACACATTAAACGTGTGCTGAGTCAGTAGGCGACCATTACCCAGAATCTCCGGAAGCCACAGCGAAACCACCGCGACCAGCACAAACGCCACCGGAATACGCCACAAAAGAGAACGGTCCTTCGCCTTAATCTTCTCCGCACGCTGCGACAGCGCCCTAAAACCCAACGCCAACGGAGCCAACACCACACCCGTTAGCGCCGCCACCGTCAGCGTCGTCGCATCCAACGGAAGCTGCGGCACCGGGTACGTCGGCGCATTCGAAATCACCAGATTCGCCGTGGCCGTCGCCGTCCACACCGTCACCGCACCCACATACAGCGACCACAGGCTCAGACCCGCAGCCATCGCCTCCACGAGGTACACCAGACCACCAATCGGCACCTGATACACCGCCGCCAAACCGGATGCCGCACCCGCCGCCACCAGCAGGCGACGCTCGCGATCGCCCAACAGCGGCGAACCATCCGGGCGAGTGCCACCCACACGCTCCAGAAAACGCGCGCACCGACCCGCAGTCAGCGCACCCAGCTCACGAGGCGCGACCTCCTTACCCACCGGGGAACCCGCACCCACCGCAACAATCTGAATCACCGAATGGGAAATCTGCCGCCACAGCGACGGCGCACGATCCTCCTCGGTAGCACCGGCAATCTGAGACTTCACGCCGACCACACGCCGACCGCCCGACTGCAGGTAATACCAAACCAGCGCCACAAACGGCCCCAAAGCCGCCAAAACCAGAGCACGACGCGCCGGGTCAGCGCCGTCAGTGACCATCGGGTGATGTCCCTCGGCCTGACCGAAAGTTAGCTCCTGCATAAAATCCAGAACATAATGCAGAACAATCGCACCCAGACCGCTGAACACGCCCGTGACCAGCGCGGCAAGGGTCAGCCCCAGCAGGAGGCGAAACGAAAAAGAACGGGAACCCGCAGGCTTCTGGGGGCTATTCGTGGGTGAATGGGGATGAAAAGACATGGATTGAGGCCGTAACGTGTTGCGTGCTGTGTGTTGGGTTGAGGCTTCACAACCCGCGCGAACCGCGGCGAAAGCCGTAGCGCAAACCGGATGGAAACCGCAGCGAAATCGGGGGAGGCAAAGCCAATTTAATTTTACGCCCGCGCTTTTTGCGCCTCAGCAACGGGGGCAACGCGAAAACCCGGTTTCGGATGGCAACACGAGCCTCGCCCACGGGGCCGGCGCATCAACTCTCGGCTTTCATGCGTTGGTTCGGTGTGCCCCAAACCACCCGCACCCGCTAAGCTGGAAGGGTACGCCTCCATGCGCCCGCCGCACACTGTGCAAAGTAGCCGCCGGGCGCAGGCACCCCATTAGGAAGGATCAACGATGACCGCAACTATTGCTTTTCTCGGCACCGGCTCCATGAACGGCTCCATCGCCGCGGGCCTGCTCGCTGCAGGCCACGACCCCGCACACATCCGCGCCACCGTGCGTAGCGAAGAATCTCGCGCCGCCCTCGCCAAGCGCCTCGGCGACAAGGTAGAAATCATCACCACCGGCGGCGAAGCCGACGGCAACCACAAGGCAACCGCCAATGCGGACGTCGTGCTGCTCGGCGTGAAGCCCTACGGCATCGTCGAGCTTGCCCGCGATATTGCACCCGCCCTCGCACCGAACGCCGTTGTGGTGTCCGTTGCTGCCGGCGTGACCCTCGAAACCCTCGCCGAGTGCCTTCCCACAGGTCAGCCCATTGTCCGCTGCATGCCGAACACCCCCTCCTCCGTGGGCAAGGGCGTGCTCGCCATCTCCACCACCGACACCGTGAAGGACGAACAGAAGAAGCTCGTCGAAGAGGTCTTGGGCACCGTCGGCTTGGTCGTTGAGGTCCGCGAGGACCAGATGGATGCGGTCACCGCCGTCTCCGGCTCTGGCCCGGCATACGCGTTCCTGCTTGCGGAGGCGATGGCCGCCGCCGGCGAGAAGCTCGGCCTGGATTACGACACCGCCCTCAAGCTTGCCAGCGCAACCGTTGCCGGTGCGGGCTTCCTGCTCGACACCAACCCGGATGCGCCCGCCCTGCGCCGCGCCGTGACCAGCCCGAACGGCACCACCGAGCGTGCGCTGAACACCTTCGTGGACGGTGGCCTCTTCCAGCTGACCGAGGACGCGATGCGCGCCTGCGCGGCACGTTCGGCGGAAATGAGCCAGCTGTACACCGCTGACGAAGACTAACCTGCGGGAACTACCCAGCGGGGACTAATACCGCTCGGTAGGGTCGCCCGGACTAGGTAAAACGACAGAAAACTGGGTAAACCTACAGAAAAACAGCCTCCTCCCGGCAGAACGGGAAGAGGCTGTTTTCTATGTATATTCGCGGGCTCCTCAAAGCAGCGAGGAAAAGTGCTTTTAGGGCCGTGCCGCGAAGCGCTCAATCAGGTCCACCTGACCAGACACGATCAGAATGTCGCGCGAGTGAATACGAGTCGTGGCGTCCGCGTAGGTGAAATCCTCGCCGGGGGACTTGATACCGACCACGGACACGCCGTACTTGGCGCGAATATCCGACTCGGCCAGCGTGAAGCCGTGGGTCTCCTTCGGCGGGCGCATCTTCGCAATCGCGAAGTCGTCGTCGAACTCGATGTAGTCCAGCAGACGGCCCGAGACCAGGTGCGCGGCGCGGCGGCCGGCGTCAGCCTCCGGGTAGACCACGTGGTGCGCGCCGATGCGCTCCAGAATCTTGCCGTGCGCGGGGGTGATGGCTTTCGCCCAGATGCGTTCCACGCCCAGGTCCACGAGGTTTGCGGTAATGAGCACGGACGCCTCAATCGAGGTGCCCACACCCACCACGGCGGACCCGAAATCATCTGCACCCAACTGGTGCAGGGTGTCGATATCGGTCGCGTCTGCAGAGACCACGTGGGTCAGCACGCCCGACCACTTCTGCACCAGCTCGGGGTCTTTCTCAATCGCGAGGACCTCCTTGTTCTGCACGCGCAGCTGGGCGGCCACCGCGGAACCGAAGCGGCCCAGGCCAATCACGAGGACGGGATCGTTATGTGCACTAGCCAATGGTGGGCCTTTCTTCGGGGAACTTGTAGAGACGGCGGCGTGAACGTAGCGCCAGGCCGGTCGCGGCGGTTGTTGTACCCACACGGCCGATGAGCATCAGCACGCTGAGAACGTAGATGCCCGCCGGCGGCAGGTTGGCGGAGAGGCCGTCTGAGAGGCCGCAGGTCGCGAAGGCAGAGATGACCTCGAAGATTACTTCCTTGAGGTCCGCGCCGCTAATAATCAGAATTGTCGCTGATCCAACACCCACCACGGTAGCACCCATCACGATCACGGAGATGGCAATGCGTAAAGAGGATTCGGGGATGGTGCGGTTGAACGCGACGACCTTCTGATCGCCTCGCGCTTCGGCAAGAATCGACAGGGCAATGACCGCGATGGTGGTGACCTTCACGCCGCCCGCGGTGGAGCCGGAACCGCCGCCAATGAACATGAGCATATCCGTCAGGAGCGTGGAGACGGGGGCGATACTGCTCATATCGACCAGGTTAAAACCGCCCGAACGCATCATGATGGAGGCGAATATCGCGTTGAGAACCTTCTCTCCGGGCGAATAGTTGCCAATGGTGGCGGGGTTATTCCATTCGAAAAGACCCCAGAAGAACGCGCCGAAGACGAAAAAGAACAGGGTCGTGACGACGGTCAGCTTAGCCGTGAGCGACCAGTGCCGGGGGCGGAAAGGATTGCGCTGAATCGCAATGAAAACGGGGAAACCGAGCGACCCCAGGAACACGGCAATACAGATGGGTACGAGTAGGAAAAGATCGTGGCCGTAGGGCACAATGCCGTCGGAATGTGGGGTGAAACCGGCATTGTTGAAGGCCGAGACAGAGTAGAAAATGCTGTGCCAGATGGCTTGAAAGGGGTCTTCACCCAGGGTCAGGAAACGCGGAATCAGCACGAGTGCAATGATCGCCTCAATGGAGAAGGAAGCATAGGAAACGCTCTTGACGATGCCGCCGACCTCGCCGAGACGGCTGATGTTCAGGTCTTCCTGCGCGATGAGCTTGGTGCGCAGGCCCATCTTGCGGCCGATGGCTAGTGCCAGCAGAGAGGTGATTGTCAGAGTACCCAGACCGCCCACCTGGCAGGCCACCAAAATCATGGCCTGCCCGAAGGTTGACCACTGCTGGGCTGTGGAGACGGTGGTTAGACCCGTAACGGTCACCGCGCTGGTAGCGGTAAAGAAGGCATGGTGGAAGGGGGCCGGCTGCCCATCGTTGGAAGAGATGGGCAGTAGCAGAGCAAGCGTGAAGAAGATGATGACCAGCAGGAACGCGCCAATCGCGGTACGCGAGGGCGAGGATAGAACGGTTGCGTCAATGAAATCGCGGAAGCGTTCGAGGGTATACCGGTTGAACCCGAGAGGACCCTTCGGCTGACGGCGGGTACCGGAGTGCTCGTGACGGTCGCGGAGCGCGGGCAACTTGTCCAATTTGAGACCCGGGACGCTCGCGAGGACGCTCAGGCCTTCAAGCTCTTCGATGCGCTCGCGGTAGCTCTCGTGATGCTCACCGGCGCGGTACTTATGCTGAATACCGCTGAGGGAGCTCCAGCGGGGGTTGAGAAGATTCTGCGAGCCGTTGCGACCGCGATAAGGGCGTCGAGGACGGCGCCGGGGGTGACGGAATATGTTTCCCATGCGCCTCCTTCATGAGCTCGTGGATGGGGTGCGTGATGCGGGTGCGAGGATAGAGAAAAGCACAAAATGGTGCCTTCCTAGTGTATCGCGCCGGGCGTTCAGAACCGAGGCGATGGACAGGAGCGGAGACACACGATGCGGGAGCCTCCGCGCGGGACCGATGGTTCTTCTGCGGGCTCGCCTTCGCACTTTTGGGAATTCGAAGGCTATTGAGCCTCGGAACCTCCAGAAATCCACGGGAAACACTATATTCTCTTATAAGAATATTCCGTCTAAAAATTGCCGTGATAACCGTGTATGCCCAATTTCTAATGCTCTGAAACGTTTGGTGGCTATTAAAAGAGCATGTGCCGTGGATCTGGTCGAGATTTCTAGAGAAGACGAGCCGAAACGAACGTGCGAGAGGTTCTTATGGGGGGCAGGGCATAAAAAATTTAAGGGGATTCTCCGCATCACCCTCATTCTTAGCTTGAGGTGCCCCTATTATATGTCATAATCGCTATATGCATTCTGATGTTTTTTCTGTCATCGCGGACCCTACCCGTCGTCGAATCGTGCGTATCCTCGCCGAGCAAACCCATACGGTGGGTGCTGTTGTTGAAAAGCTGAGCATGAGCCAGCCGACCATCTCAAAGCACCTTAAAGTCCTCCGCGATGCAGACGTCGTCTCCGTGACGGTGGAGGGGCAGCGTCGCCTCTACTCGCTGAACCCCGAGGTGTTCGCAACCGTCACCGATTGGATTAACGAGACGGTTCAGATTGCACTCCGCGCCAGCGAAGCGCCGGTGGCCCTGCCCGGCGGTGCCACCCTGTCTAGCGAGCACGCCCCCACAGAAAAGGCCGAAGCCGTCGCCACCGAGCCCGCAGTCGAGAAGGTCGCCGATCCCAAGGCTGTTGAAGCTCATGAGGTAAAGCCCGCGGCACAGCCCGCAGAGCAGCCTGCAGCCGAGGCCCAGCCCACCGCGGAGGAACTGGAGCAGGAGCGAATCCGTCGTGCCCGCGCCCAGTACATTACCCCCAACACGCGCATCATCGCCCGCCCGGCGCACCCGGCACCCGCCGAAGCATCGCCCGCCGCCGCAAGCGAGACCACTCGAGACTCTGAATCTCAGGCCATCCCCGAGCATGAGGAAGCGGTAGACAGCACCCCGATGCGTCCCTTCACCCCCGCCTCCTATGGCTACGATGCGGGCCGCACCGCCCACCCCGAGGTGCAGGTTGCTCCCACTGCCACCGCAGAACCCGTCGAGGAACCCGCAAAGAGCGAAAAGCCCGTCGAGAAGACGGAGAGCCCCGCGGTTTCCGTGTCCTCCGGTTACGGCTTCGACTCGGCCTCTTCCTACGGCATCGACCCCGCTGCCGTGGTGGGCGGATCGGTTCAGCCCATCGTCGAGGAAAGCGCAGCTGAGGAAGGCACCGCTGAGGCAAGCGCCGCCGTGGAAGACTCCTCCGAGCGCTCCGAAGAAGCTACCGTAGCGGCTCCTGCAGTTGAACCCGCGGAAGATTCCGCAGCTGCTCCCGCAGAGGATTCTGCGACGGCAGAAGAAGCGTCGGAACAGGCTGAGGCTTCTGAAGAAGCCTCCGAGGAAACCCCTGAGGAGCCCGAATCCGCATCTGCCGAGCCCGCGCAGAGCGAACCCGAATACCAGACGATGCCCGCCTACAACTCGGCGTACGCCCCCGCCCAGGAGCCCAAGGAGAAGGAACACCGCGGTGGCCTCTTCGGCTTCCTGCGTGGCCGCCGCCGTTAGCCCACGCATCCTGCGCCCTGTGCGCTACCCCCTGTCCTCAAACCCCCACTCTCACTCACCTCTTTAAGCGAAAGACAGCATACACGTGGCTATTCATCGTAAAATTCTGCGCTGGCTCGAGAACGAATTGTTCGAAGGTAATATTCAGCTGGGCCAGGACCTGCCTACAGACAGCGAGATTGCGCGCGCGATTGGCGTGGGACGATCCCGCACCCGCGATGCCCTGCGAACCCTCGAAGACATGGACCTGGTGCAGCTCTACACCGGCCGTGGCAAGGAGATGCTGGTTCACCTGAGTGATGAGCCTGCCGCCGCCGCGAGTGCCGCCCTGCGCCTGCACATGTCGAGCTCGCGCTACCCCACGCGTGACCTGGTGCAAACCCGTATCCTGCTGGAGAGCTGGGCGATTGCGCGTATTGATCCGAAGACCGCGTCCTTTGCCGAGATGGACGACGTCCTCGCCCAGATGGAAGACTTCGACCTGTCCATCCGTGATTTCCTGGAGCTGCTGCTGAGCTTCCACCACCAGGTGATGCGTTGCGCCGGCAACGAGCTACTGGTCGGCCTTCTGGCTTCCGTGCGTCAGCCGAGCTTCGAATCGATGCTCTCCCTGGTTGGTCGCATGCCGCTGTGGAGCAGCGCCGTGGAGCGTCTGCGGGCCGAGAGCCGTGCCATTGCCGAGGCCCTGAAAGCCGGCGATGCTGCGACGGCTCGCGCCCTGGTGATTAGCCAGCTACGCGGCATGTATTCCGAGGCGGGCATTGACCTGGAGGAGGAAGCAACCTCCGCGAACGGGCTGCCCGGTGAGCCGACGGCGGCTTCCTTCGCCCCGGTTGAGCTGGAGGATTTTGAGGCCGACGACCTGGTTGAAGATTTCGACGAGGCTATTGCCGATGACCCCTCGTTCTCGGATGCAGATTTTGCGGTTGCCGGCGTTGAGGTTTCCGGCGATGCACAGCCCGTTTCGGATGGTCCCGCGGAGGAACCCCGGAGTGAGACCGTTGCGCCCGTGGTTTCGGCCCCCGCACCTGCCGAGGTGAAGGCTCCCGAGCCCGTACAGTCGGTTCAGGCGCAGCCCGCCCGCTCGAAGACCGAGCCCCAGAAGGCCGAGTTTCCGCGCGCCGAGGCCCCCGCCCGCCCGGTGCACTCCGTGAGCGCGGATGTGCCGCTGAGCTTCGGCACCCCGCACCCCCGCACGGTGACCCGTGCTCCCCAGGCTCAGGTAGCCCAGCCCGCGCAGAGTGCCGGCGCCCCGTGGCAGGGCGGCTCCGCGCAGAACCTTTCCGCGCAGAACACCCCCGAGCCGGCTCGGGTCGATGCCCGTGACGCTCAGCGGACCCTGCAGGCCGCTCCCGCCGAGGAGCCGGCGGAACCCGCAAAGGTTCTGCGTGCGGCATCCGGTACGTCCCGTCGCCGTAGCGGCCAGATTATTTCCCCGGTGCGCGCCACCATCATCAAGCCCGTGGATCGTAGCCGCACCCTGGTTGCCCCGAGCGTGCTTGCGTCCCGTGCCGCCGAGCCCGCCGCTTCCTCCGGCGACCGCGTGCTGCGCGCTCCCTCGCGCGAAAGCGTGGAGGCACCCGCTCGGAAGACCACCGCCCCCGAGTCCGTCCAGCCGGCCGCTCGGCAGGCGCATGAGGAGTCCTCGGCCGAGCCGTCGAACCGTCTGGAGGCGGCCGCGACGCTTCAAGATACCTACGCGATGCTCCCGCACGGGCAGGATCAGGAGCCGGAGCGTCGCGGACTGCTGTCCAAGATGAAGCGATTCTTCGGTGTGGACGTGTACGAGCCCGCCTCGCGCGGTGACAAGGAGCAGACCCCCGAACCGGCTGAAGAAAAGGACGCCGAGGAGAATGCAGCCGTACCGGACGCCGAGGCCCTGGCTCGTGCCGAGGCCGAGCGCGCCGAGCGTCTCAAGGCTTTCCACGCCGCCGCATCCGAGGACTCCGCCGATGAGGAGCCCGAGCCCGCTACCGCTGATTCTGGTGCCCTCGAGGAACCCGCGGTGGAGGGCTCCGAGGCGGAGCCGGTCGAATCCGTCGAGCCCGGCGAAACCTCCGCACCCGAAAAAGCCGATGCCGCTTCTTCGGCTCACACCTCTGGCTCCGCCCTGTCGAAGGGCCGTTCCAAGGGCTCGAAGAAGTCCAAGAAGAAGCGTCGCTAGGCTTTCGGAAACACCGTTTTAGCCCGGCTTAGGCCCGGGAAGATCCGGAAAAACGGGGAAAAACTCCTCAAAACCGGCTCTCGAATGGTGAAAATGGGTGCAAACCTAGTACTCTAGGTAGGTAGCGCTCCGAAACGCAGGGTATTTCTGTGCCTAAAATGCGTTCCGGATCGGTTATACCGGTATACATATTCCCGGGTAGCTACCGAGTCGAATGACTCGGCCGGGTACGAGTAAAGTGAGGAAATCCTATGGGTTCCGTTATCAAGAAGCGCCGCAAGCGTATGTCCAAGAAGAAGCACCGCAAGCTGCTTCGTAAGACCCGCCACCAGCGCCGCAACAAGAAGTAAATAGGCTTCTTCAGCCCCGCCCTCTTGCACGAGGAGCGGGGCTTTCGCGTTTTCGCTGTTTGGGGGCGAGGGCCGCTATCTGAGAGACTGGACCCATGACTGAAACTCACACCGTTAAAGTTCATCTCATGCGCCACGGTGAGGTGCACAACCCCGAACGCATCGTGTACGGCCGCCTTCCCGGTTACCGCCTATCCGAGAAGGGTCGGCAGATGGTGCGTCTGAGCGCCGAGGAGTTCGCGGCACGCGCTGAAGACGGCGCCCGCTTCGTGCACCTGGCCTGCTCACCCCTGCAGCGCACCCGCGAGTCGGCCGCACCCGTTGAGGAGCTGCTGGGGCTGACCGCCCAGCCTGACGAACGCGTCATCGAGGCCGATAACTACTTTGAGGGCCTGCACGTGAACGCGCAGGAGCTTCTGCGCAACCCGCGCCACTGGACGAAGCTCTACAACCCGGCTCGTCCCTCCTGGGGTGAGTCCTACCTGGAGCAGGTACGCCGCATGGCCGCGGCCGTTCAGGACGCCGCTCGTCGCGCCTACGAAATCGGCGGCGAGGGTGCGGAGGCGATCATCGTCTCGCACCAGCTGCCGATCTGGATTACCCGCCTGGGTGTGGAGGGTCGCCTGCTGCAGCACGACCCGCGTTCCCGCGAGTGTAACCTCGCCTCGATTACGACCCTCGCGTTCAGCACCGTGGACTTCGAGCGCGAGATACCGCGCTTCGTGGGGTACTCCGAGCCTGCCGCACCGCTGTACGGTGGCGTTATCCAGCTTCCCGGAAGCTAAGTCACGCGCGTTATTCGCGGGTATAGCTAAGGCTGCGGGGCGCATCCATTGAGGGATGCGCCCCGCAGCCTGTGTTAAGGATTGGGGAACTGTGCGGGCTATCGGCTCGGGCCGTCTTCGGGACGTTCGCCTTCGGGTCCTTCATTTTCGGGCCGTTTATGTTCGGGGTTAGAATCCTCGTGCGCGTCGGTGCCGGCTTCTCGAGAAGCGCGCTCCGCCTCGCGGCTGGCGCGTTCGCGTTCGGCCTTCGCCTTGAGCCAGCGCAGGTAGGCCTCATCGTCGTCGGGGGAAGCCATCGAGGGGGTGCTGCCTCGCTGAGCCGCGCCGGGCAGAGAGATAGAGCCGCGGGCGCCGCGCTCCCGCTTGGGGCGGCCCAGCAGCAACCACAGCACGGGACCCACCACAGGGAAGAACAGGGTGACGAGAACCCACAGCCACTTGGGCAGGGTACGCTCCTCGCGCGCGGGGGTGCGCACGGCATCCAGAAGGGCGTAGATGGTCAGGCCCACCACGAGGGCGCCCGCACCAATAATCAGCATGGCTCGAAACATAGAACCACTATGACATATCGCGGGTCGTCGCCAAAAGCGAGTCAGCTCAGGACTGATCCACCGCCGCCGTGCGGTATCGAAGGAGCAAAACTTTTGGAGGGCTCCGGCGGCTTAGTAGCCGGTGAACACCTGAATTTCGTGGCTGATGATATCCAGCGAACCCAGCCACACGGCCAGCGCCAGGAGCACCGAGTACACGAGCGCCACGATGCCAGCCTGCTTCAGCACGGGAATCAGCTCGCGGCCGCCGCGCGTCCACACGGTCACGCAGGAGTGAACGGTCGGGCCCACGAGCACGAAGACCAGCATGAACCAGGGGTTCTGGTCGAGCAGCAGGACGGTCAGGAGCAGCGCGAGGGCCATCTCCGCGATGTAGGCGACGCGCGACCAGCGCTCGCCCAGGCGCACCGCGAGGGTAAGTTTGCCGGCCTCGATATCGGTGGGGATGTCACGCACGTTATTCGCCATGAGCAGTGCGCAGGAAATCAGGCCAATACCGATAGCCCCCACCCAGCCCAGCAGGGTCAGCGTGTGGGCCTGCGTGTAGAGGGTGCCCAGGGTGGCGACCAGACCAAAGTAGACGAAGACGAACACGTCACCCAGGCCCATGTAGCCGTAGGGGTGTTTGCCGCCCGTGTAGCCCCAGGCCGCAAAGACGCTCGAGGCGCCAATCGCCAGGAACCACCACTGGTTTGCCAGGGCCACCAGCACCAGACCCGCCAGCATTGCCGCACCGAAGCACGCGAATGCGGCGTACTTGACCGAACGGGGGCTGGCCACGCCCGAACCGACCAGACGCAGGGGCCCCACGCGGTCTTCGTCGGTACCCTTAATACCGTCGGAGTAGTCGTTGGCGTAGTTCACGCCCACCTGCAGGAAAAACGCGACCAGGAAGGCCAGAAAGGCATACAGCGGCTTGAACTCGCCAATCTCGTAGGCAGCGGCCGAACCGGCAATAATGGGAGCGACGGCAAGCGGCAGGGTGCGCAGGCGCGCGCCTTCAATCCATTGAGCGGCAGTGGCCACGGGGGTTCCTTCCAGGGGTTGATGCGTTTGCGGTGAGGAGGGCTACGGGAGGTACGGGACGGCGCCGTGAGGCAGAACCGCGGCGCGAATACTATCCGCGCGAGGCCTCCCGATAGTCCCTGTCCAGGATACTGTATATTTCGCGGCGGTCCGGTTTGCCAGTGCTGGTAAGCGGGAAGTCGGGCAGGATGCTCAACAGCTTGGGTGCCGCCGCCACACCCAGGCGTTCGATGCAGAGGCTCCGCAGGGCCTCGCGTAGCTCCGCGTTCTCGGCGAGGGCCATAGCCGCGCCCTCGGCCGGGGACACGCGCGTGAGGGCGGCCGTCACGGCGGAGCCCCAGCGTTCATCCGGCAGACCGCACACGAGGGCTTCGCGCACGGCGGGGTGGCTCTCAAGAGCCTCAGCTACCGCGCGGGCCGAAATTTTGACGCCGCCGGTGATGATGATGTCGTCGCTACGCCCCAGCACGCGTAGGATGCACGGCTCACCGGGGGCGTGAGTGCTCAGCAGGCCGTAGTCGTCGGTGCGGTACCAGCGGGTGCCGTCGGCAGCGGCGAAGAAATGCTCTGCGGTACGACCGGGGTCGCCCAGGTAGCCCTGCGCCAGGTGCGCGCCGCTGATCCAGATGCGACCAACCTGCGGTGGATCCTCATGCGCCGGGTCCTCATTCGTTAGCTCCGTACCCGCGGAGGGTACGCTCGGCAGACCCTCTTCGGGCACGAGCTCCACCCGCACGCCGGGCAGCACCCGGCCGGAGTAGATGCACCCGCCGGCGGTCTCGGCGCTACCGTAGGTGGTCACGACGTTGAGCCCCAGCTCTTGGGCGGCTGCGAGCAGGTCGGCGCTGGCGGGGGCACCTCCGAGCAGAATCCCGGTAAAGGAGCGGAGCGCGGCGTGAATCTCTTTGCCTGTGCGCGGCTCGTTCCGGGCCGTCTCGAGAAGCTTGTGCAGCTGGGTGGGCACGAGCGAAACAAAGCGACGGGTGGAGCTCAGCTGCTCGACCGCCCACAGGAAGACATCGGGGCTAAAGTGCACCGGCTCGGTCACGGAGCGTGCGATGACTGGCTCGGTTCCGGCCAGCACCGAGCGGGCCAGAACCTGGGCGCCCGCAACATAGTGCGCGGGTAAGGCTAGAAGCCACTGGGAAGCCTCGCTTCCCGCGCTCTTGAAGAAGCCCTCGGTAGCCTCCGCGCTCGCCCGCAGGGCCCGGGCGCTCAGCGCGGTGTGCTTGGGGATTCCGGTGGAACCGGAGGTACCCACGAGCAGGGCGACGGAATCCTGATCGTTCCCCGCGAAGATTCGCCCGAAAGAATCCAGAAGGGCCCGCGGATCGGCGGGTCGATCGGCCCGCAAGCGTACCGCGTGAGGGTGCAGGGCATCCTCCCCGGGGGCGGGTAGGGGCTCGAGCCCGGGTACGGGGGTGTTAATCATGGAAAGTCCTTAGCGGCTGTGCTCTAGTGGCGTGTTATGCGCCGGGGCTGTAATAACGCACCCAACAACGCGCCGGAGCCGGATTCTTAGCTGAGGGTCTCAGGGTTGAATCCGGCTCCGAGCCTGTGTTTCTGAAACTACTTAGAAGTAGTAGGGGTAGTTGGACCAGTCCGGGTCACGCTTCTGCAAGAACGCGTCGCGACCCTCCACGGCCTCGTCGGTCATGTATGCCATGCGGGTTGCCTCGCCGGCGAAGACCTGCTGGCCGAGCATACCGTCGTCGGGCAGGTTGAAGGCATACTTGAGCATGCGGATTGCCTGCGGGGACTGGCGGGCGATGTGCGCCGCGTACTCCAGGCCCTTGTTTTCCAGCTCGGCATGGGGAACCACATCGTTGACCGCGCCCATTTCGTACATGCGCTGGGCGTCGTATTCCTTGGCGAGGAAGAAGATTTCGCGGGCGAACTTCTGACCCACCTGGCGGGCGAGTAGCGCCGAACCGTAACCCGCATCGAAGGAGCCGACGGTCGCGTCGGTCTGCTTGAACTTGCCGTATTCTTCGGAGGCGATGGTCAGGTCGGCCACCACGTGCAGGGAGTGACCGCCACCGGCTGCCCAGCCGGAGACCAGGGCGATAACGACCTTGGGCATGGTACGGATGAGGCGCTGCACCTCCAGGATGTGCAGGCGGCCCGCGCGTGCCGGGTCGATGCTTTCTGCGGTCTCGCCGCTGGCGTAGTGGTAGCCGTCGCGGCCGCGGATGCGCTGGTCGCCACCGGAGCAGAAGGCCCAGCCGCCGTCCTTGGGGGAGGGGCCGTTGCCGGTGAGCAGCACGGTGCCCACGTTAGAGGTCATGCGGGCGTGGTCGAGGGCGCGGTAGAGCTCGTCCACGGTGTGCGGGCGGAATGCGTTGCGCACCTCGGGGCGGTCGAAGGCGATGCGCACGGTAGGCAGATCGCGCAGAATCTCGCCGTTTTCGTCGCGCTGAACCTGGCGGTGGTAGGTGATGTCGGTGAAGTCCTCGAAGCCCTCAACGACGCGCCAGTCGGCGGGGTTGAAGATGTCCGAGACCTTTTCGGGAAGTTGTGCAGTCATAGACCCTATTTTACGGTGCCCGCGGTGCGGCTCGTCGAGGCCGGGGGAGGGGGGCACGCCCGGCATAATATTCCGATAGTAGAATATGATGCGCGGGGAACGATTTCTGCTCTTGTGCTCACGCCTGTATCTTGGTCGGTTAAGACCCTATAAACAGACCAAGGCCCGGACTGCGTGTGTGCGGCCCGGGCCTTGGGGAGAGACTCTTTACTTGACCTTTGCGAGCTCCACCGCGCGGTCGAACTCTTCGTCAATGGCATCGTTCTTCTTGTAGGTCATGAGCGAAACCACGATGGCGACGAGCAGTGCCGAAGCGAAGCCGGGAACCATTTCGTAGAGCACGGACTTCATGGGGCTCTGGCCCCATGCGAATGCCACAACGGCACCGGTAATCATGGAGACCAGTGCACCCTGGGTGGTCAGCTTACGCCAGTAGAGCGAGAGCAGAACGGTCGGGCCGAAGGCCGAACCGAAGCCAGCCCAAGCGAATGCGACCAGCTGCAGAATCGAGCTGTTGGGGTTCCATGCCAGGGCACCGGCGACCAGCGCCACGATTGCCACGCCTGCACGGCCGAGCCACAGGGACTTGCCGGCGCTGAGCTTCTTCGAGGAGAAGATGCCGTAGAGGTCCTCCACCAGAGCGGAGGAGCACACAATCAGCTGCGAGGAGAGGGTGGACATAATAGCCGCCAAAACCGCTGCCAGAATCAGACCGGCGATGAAGGGGTGGAAGAGGATCTGCGAGAGGTCCAGGAACACGGACTCTGCGGTTTCGGGGTTGGTGAGGGACGCTTCGGGGTGGCGTGCAAAGTATGCGATGCCCATGAACGCGCCGCTCAGTGCGCCGACCACGGTCAGGACCATCCAGCTGATACCGATGCGGCGACCGGACTTAGCGTCGGCGGGGGTGCGCATCGCCATGAATCGCACGATGATGTGCGGCTGGCCGAAGTAGCCCAGACCCCAGGCGAGGGAGGAGATAATGCCGGCGAAGGTGGTGCCCGCGAAGATACTCAGGGCCTCGGGGCGTACCTGGCTGATGGACTCAACCACCGGGCCGATGCCGCCCAGGTCAATAATGGTGACAACCGGAACGGCAATCAGTGCTGCGAGCATGAGCAGACCCTGCACCATGTCGGTGTAGGATGCGCCCATGAAGCCGCCGAAGAGCGTGTAGAACACGGTGATGCCCGCCAGCAGGAGCATGCCGGTGTGGTATTCCTGACCGAAGGAGGACTTGAAGAACAGGCCGCCGGACACCATACCGGAGGAGACGTAGAAGGTGAAGAACACCAGAATCACGACACCGGAGACGATGCGCAGCACGCGCTTGGTGTCATGGAGGCGGTTGCTCAGGAAGACGGGGACGGTCACGGCGTCGCCTGCTACTTCGGTGTAGCTACGCAGTCGCGGTGCCACGAACTTCCAGTTGCACCATGCGCCGATGGTCAGACCGACGGCGAGCCATGCCTGGGAGAGGCCGCTGAGGTAGACGGCGCCGGGCAGACCCATGAGGAGCCAACCGGACATATCGGAGGCGCCCGCTGAGAGTGCGGCGACGGTGGGGGAGAGCTGTCGCCCGCCCAGCACATAGTCGTCGAGGCTGTTGTTCTTGCTATTGGCCCATAGGCCGATTGCGATCATGGCAACAAAATAAATCGCCAGCGCGATGACCTGGTATGTACTCGCGGCCATAATGTTCCTTCTCTCCTGGTGATAGTGTGCGTCTGTGTATTTATGCGCGACTTCATAACTTTATGAGTGGCGTAGGATACAGTCTAGGCTCTGAGAGGCTGAAAATAAAGTCTATTTGACGCTTAGGAGCGAGGAACTATGGAATAAATATGTATTTGCTGTGTAAAATCCGTGGTCGTACACGTGGGTCAATGTGGGAGCGTGTGTGAAAAAGTGCCCGAAAAATCCCTAGAATTCAGGGTTTCGGGCACTTTAGTGCAAGAGAAGTAGTTTAAAAGCAACGCAAACGTTCAGAGTCGTATGCATCTAAAACGAATTAAACGAAAAATTTAAAAGCCGTTCGGAGTGTTGAACTGTTACACGACAATGTCACAGAGGCTTAGAGATTCCTCACGACCCACGGCTCAGTAGCCATACGAGCCGGGTCAAAACGCTCCAAAATCGCCGCCGCATTGGGCACCGGAACATCCGCCGAATGGGCAGAACCATCCGCGTTATACACCGGAATAGAAGCGGCAATCCACCCCAAAATCGTCGGGACTTCAACGCCCGCCTCACGCAGCTGCGGCAAGGTCACCGCACCATCACGCTTCGCCAGGCGCTTACCCTCTTCGTTCAGTGCCAGGGGAACGTGAGCGTAACGCGGCTGCGTCAAACCCAAAAGCTCTGCCAAATACGACTGGCGAGGCGCCGAAGGCAGCAAATCATCACCGCGCACAATCTGCTCAACCCCCACAAAAGCATCATCCACCACGGAGGTCAGGTTATAGGCATAGGTGCCGTCGTTGCGTACCAGCACGAAATCGTCCACCAGCCCCGTGTAGGCGCCGTAAAAATCATCCTGCACCGTGTAGCTCGTGCACTCGGCGCGCAGGCGCAGAGCCGGCGGACGCTGGGCGCGGCGCTCCTCGCGCTGCGCCTCGCTCAGTCCGCGACAGGTGCCCGGGTAGGCGCCCGGGGCACCGTGCGGGGCGCTCGAGGCCTCCTGAATTTCGCGGCGGGTGCAGTAGCACTCGTAGACGAGGCCCGCCTCACGCAGCTGCTGAACCGCCTGCTCATAGGCGGCAAGGCGCGTGCTCTGGTAGAGGACGCCCGCCTCCTTACCCTCGGTGCTTTCGCTACCCTCAACGCGCCCTGTCTCAATACGCTCTGTCGAGGCGCCGGGGCTCGCATCCCAATCCAGGCCCAGTGCCGCCAAGTCAGCAATCTGACGCTCCGCGGCACCGGGCCGCACACGATCCAAATCCTCAACGCGCATGTAGAAGGACTTACCACCGCGGCGAGCCATCGCCCACGCCAGAATCGCGGTGCGCAAATTACCCAGGTGCAGATCGCCGGAGGGGGAGGGGGCGTAGCGTCCCGTGCCACTGGGAAAAACCGCACCGGAAACATCGTTCGAAGAATCTGGAGAAATCATGGTTCCATCCTACGCGGAAAGCACTGCAACCAAGGTGGATCCGGGCCGGGTGGCTGGGGCTCCGGAACCCGCAAACCTCTCGGAGTGTGCCCAATTTCCTTTTCCAAAAAGGGAAATCTTGCTCTCTGAGAGTGCAATGGCGCAACATCGCTCAAAAATTCCAGTAGGGTTGTATCTATGGCTCGCACAATTGAACTTGCCGACGGCGTGTATCGCATCGCGACGGATAACTACCGACTCAATACCGGACTGGTTCTCGGACTGGAACGGGCACTGGTCGTAGATACCGGCGCCGGTCCCCGTCAGGCCACCGAAATTTATGATGAGGTTCGCCGCCTCACCCGACTTCCGATTACCGTAGTGAACACCCACGGCCACTACGAACGATTCTTTGGCAACGACGTCTTCGCGGCTATGGGGGTCGAGGAGTTCTGGGCGCACCCCCGCGCCGCTCGCGCCATCCGCAAGTACGGCGCGGCGCAGCGATCCTACGTTGAGACCCTCGAGCCCGAGATGGCGCACCACCAGGGTGCCGCCACCGATATCGTCGTGCCCAACCACCTGGTCGCTAACAGCGGCGACGGCATCACCTTCACCCCGATCGACCTGGGTGAACGTAGCGCAACCCTCATGTACATGGGTCCCGGCCACACGGACGGCGACATCATGGTCGGCGTTGAGGACGTGCTCTTCATGGGTGGCCTCATTGAGGAAGGCACCGACCCGTACTTCGAGGATTCCTTCCCCGATCGTTGGATTGACACCCTGGGTGCCGTGCTGGAATTCGACCGCTACCGCGTGTTCGTGCCCGGTAACGGCGAGCCCGTGGACCGCACCTTCGTGGAGCGCGAACGCAACACTATGATTAGCGCGATCAAGTCAATTCGTGCCTCGACCCTGGACCGCGAGGACGAGGCGACCACCGCCGCAATGTACCAGCTGCCCTATGCGCCGGGCGCGACCCGCTTCCTGCTGGACCGTCTGGCCCAGCTCGAGAACGCCCCCGACTCTGAGAGCTTCGATGCGGAGCACCCGGACACGAGCGGATTTACGGGCCCGATTACGCTGGGCAAGGCTGCCTACTAGCCCTGTACTCCGCGATGGGTGGGGGACGTAGAGTGCCCCGCCTTACCGGAACCTCAGCATATTCAATATAGCCAATACGGCATAAACGCAGGTGCGGGCCGGTTTCTTCTTAGAAACCGGCCCGCACCTGCGTTATATATAGCCGTGCGTCGGGGAAGATTTACTCCGCGGCGTACTCCGCGCGCATAGCCTCGCAGTCGGTCTTCAGCGCAGCGGGAACTTCGCCCATTGCGCCGCAGAGCTCCACGAAGCGGTGGCGCCAGTCCAGGTGCTGCAGGGCGCGACGAATCTGACGCTCGCCCTGTTCGGGGGTCCAACGCGAGGCGGCCTCGGCAACCTGGGCGAGGCCCGCGCGAGCATCAGCGTGATCGATATCGATGGTCGCGCCGTCCCAGAGAATCTCGCGTACGGTGGTCGTGTTCGGAACCTGACCCACCACGGTGACGCCGGAGGCTAGGGCATCGGTCCAGCGGCCGGTGATGTACTCCTTCGTGGGGTGGGTGTAGGGGGCGGGGCTCACCGAAGTGGAGAAGGCCAGCAGGAACTTCGCGCGGTTCAGCGAATCCTGCAGGTGCTGTGCCGACTCGCGGTCGTTCGCGCCAAAGGGCGGGCGGCCCTCGAAGCTCAAACCCAGCTCCTTGGCCAGGCGGGCGGTTGCCTCGTCGTCCTCGTATGCGGCGGGCTGACGGCCCACGCGCAGCAGATCGGTGGTCTTGGACTCCAGTGCCGCTAGACGGTCGGAGAAAGCGCTCCACACATCCGCTCCCCAGGGCAGCACCCCGGGAGCCTTGACGCCGGCTGCGGTCCACGGCTGAACGTCGTCGGCGTCGGCCACGAAGATGCGGTCGTAGACCGAGGACTTCGCAATGGCGGGAATACGGTCGTCCCAGAAGCTGTCGATGACCCAACCGTAGATGGCTCCGTAGCGGCGGAACGCGAAGGAACGCTGCGCGACGGCGTAGAGCTGGCCGGGGTCGGAGGCGATGACCACGCAGCGGCGGGAACCGCCCTTGAGCCGCGGCAGGCGAGCCAGAAGCTTCGTTTCTTTGGACAGAGAAGCCCCCACGTCGACGGTGTGGACGGTGCCGCCGGTGTAGCGGGCCAGGAGGTCCGCCATGGCGTGAACCGGAACCCAACCGGCTCCGGAGGGAACGGCAACAATAATATCGAGTGAGCTCATGAGATTCCTTGAGAGTGATCCGGCCGGGGAAAATGCGCGCAACGCTCATCACAATTGGCGGGACGAGCGGCACGCTCCCGGAGCGGACGGACGATAGATATCTAAACGGGAAAATCCCTTGCGGCGGCCCCGGTACCGGGTATTTGCCGGGTAAACCCGCGGCGGGGCGCATACAGTCTTCAGTATATCCGCAGCCCGTGGTTCTCCGGGGTTCAGCCTCGCCCGCTAGGGTGTGTGAATACGCACCTCGATACCCGATTCGCCGCCGAACCCGGCGGCCATGCGCGCCAGGTTGGTGTTCGGGGCGGCCGCGACCGTGAAGAAGCGGCTCACCGCGGCGGCGAATTGCTCGTCGCGGGCCAGTTCGCCGTGTTCCAGGGTCGTGAAGATGCCGCCGCCGGCGTCGTCGAAGACCTCGATGCGCAGGTCGGGTAGCAGTTCGGTGCTCGGAAGGTTGAGCGACGCAATGTCGTGCTGGAAGGTCAGATCGCCGCAGAGCAGGGTCACCGGCAGAGCGGAGCCGCCAACGACGGGGCGGCCCTCGGAGTCCGTCCCGGCGGGGTAGTAGCCCGAGAGGGAAACGCCGATGGCGGTAGCCGTGGTGCCGTCGATGCCGGCCAGACCGCGGTTGGCGAAGACGCGCGCGGGGGCGGGCTCGCCCAGGGCGGGGGCCGCCGCCTCCAAATCGCGCACAAGGTTGGAGGAGCCCAGCACGAGGAGCCGCTTCTGCTCCACGGCCTCCCGCCAAACGCGGCGGGCGTAGGAGCGCCCCGCGGTGCGATTGCGGTAGTCCAGGTAGCGTTCCTCATCCTCGGGGCTATTGCCCAAGGCACCGTCCGTGTGGTGCTCGTAGGCCTCAATTTCGCGCAGCGCGGCCTGCTGCAATTGCTTGCCGGCACGCATCCACTGCTGAACCCAGGTCTCGGCGGTTTCACCGGTTTCTTCTTCTGCGGGCTCGGGGCCCTTGGCCGGGGCGTCCTCGACACCGCGCGCGAACTCGGCGAGCTGCTGCGGGCTGGAGATTTCGATGAAGGAACGCGCTCCGGGCTCGTACCAGCTGGCGCGGCGCGGCGCGTAGTAGGCGCAAGGCACGCTCTCGTCGGCCAGTAGAGCGGTCACGGGGCGTGAAAGGGTCGGGTGACCGAAGAGCACCACGCCTTCGATGCGCGCGGCGGGCTCGAAATCCTCGGCGGAGAGCAGCTGCGGGTAGTGCGGAATGGCGGTCGCGCCGTGGCGTGCCTCGGAGGAGGGCTCGGCCAGTAGCGGCAGGTTCAGCACGCGCGCGAACTCGGCGGCAAATTCTCCCGCCCCATCGGCGGCCACCACGACGGTACGCGAGGTGGTGGGGGGTGCGGGGGCCTTCGCCTCAATGGTTTGGGCCCCGGTGTTGAGGGAGCTCAGAAGCCACTCCCTTTCCGGTGCGGAAAGCCCCGACCCCTCGGCACGGGCGGCGCGCAGGCGAGCCTCCTCTTGAGGGTCGTAGTCCTCGAGCAGGCTCTGGGCCCACTGCGGCAGGGCGTGCGCGAACTGCCCGGAAGGGGTGAGCGGCGTATCGAAGCAGAGGTTCAGGTGAACCGGGCCGATGGGCTCGGCCGAGGGACGGGCCCAGTTTTCTGCGGCGCGGCCGGTCAAAGCGTTGAGGCAGGCGGCGAAGGCAAAGGTCTGCTCGCCTTCCTCCTGCTCGGGATAAGCGGTCAGGTCGGCCTCGGCGCGCACAAAGGGAGAGAAGAATCCGGTCTGGTGGGTGGTCTGGTTGACGCCGCTTCCACGCAGGCGCTCGGGGCGGTCTGCGCTCAGGATCGCGAGGGGCACGCCGGCGTGGTAGGCCTCCATGACGGCCGGCATGTACTCGCCCAGGGCGGTACCGGAGGTGCACACAAGGCCCACCGGGCGGCCCGAGGCTTTGGCGATGCCGAGAGCCGTGAAGGCGGCGGTTCGCTCGTCCACCCGCACGTGAGCGATGAGTGCTCCGGCTTCGGCGGCCGCCGCGATGGCGTAGGCCAAGGGTGCGCTGCGGGAGCCCGGGGACACGACAATATGCCGCATTCCGGCGCGAATCAGCGAGTCGAGCACGGAAATTGCGGTCAGCATGGCGGGGATGGAGCGATGTTTAGTCACCGTACCATTCTAATGCCGCGCCCATATCGGGCCGGTATGGGTTACCTTCGCGCGCTGGTTCATGACGCACGGGTTCGTGGCAACGCGCGGTTCTTGAGAGGCTCAAGCCCCCATGCTCTAGCGGCGGTCTAGCCGCGGCGGATGCGTTCCAGCACGCGGTAGCAACGGCTCACCCGCTCAACCCACCACCGGCGGGTCGGCTCGTCGGCGGCCAGGCGCTCGAGGCGCTGCGGGTCGGGCTCGACGGCTCGCACCCGCATGAGCCCGTCGTGGGCAATCATGGGGTCCTCGGCGACGTCCTCGGCCATGAGCGAGACGGTTCCCAGGCCGCACCCGTACTTCAGGGTCGGCAGGGAGGCCGCCAGGGCGGCACCGGTTGCGATGCCCACCGAGGTTTCCAGGGCCGAAGAGACGACGGCCGGAAGCTGGGCCTGCTCAACGATGGCCAGGGCACGGCGAACACCGCCCAAGGGAGCGGCCTTGATGACGATGAGGTCTGCGGCATTGGCGCGGGCCACGCGCAGCGGGTCCTCGGCCTTGCGAATCGACTCGTCGGCGGCGATGCGGACCGGCAGTCCCTCCTTGGCCACGGCGTAACGGAGCGCCGCCATATCCTCGATGGTTGCCACGGGCTGCTCGGCGTAGATGAGGCCGTACTCGCAGAGTTTGCGGAGCGCCTCGAGAGCACCGGAGAGGGTGTAGCCCATATTCGCATCGATCTTGAGGTGTGCCTCGGGGAGCGCCTCGCGCGCGGCGGCTACGCGGGCCACGTCGTCGGCGAGGCTCTGACCCTTCTCCGCGACCTTGATTTTGAGCTCTCGGATGGTGCCGTCGTAGCGGGCGAGTACCTCGGACACACATTCGGCGGGGACGGCGGGCAGTGTCGCGTTGAGCGGAATACTTTCGCGCACCGGCTCGGGGGCGGGGAGCCAGGCCGCTTCGAGGGCGCAGGCGAGCCAAGCGGCCGCCTCTTCGTCGCCGTATTCGAGGAATGGCGCGAACTCACCCCAGCCGTGCGGGCCGCAAATCAGCGCGCTCTGGCGACGGTTCACACCGCGGAAGGTGACGTTCATGGGGATATCAACAACGGCTAGGCGTTCGAGCACCTCGTCCAGCGGGGGTAGCGGAAGCCCCGCGAGGCGGAAACCGTAGCCCAGGGGCGGCACGCCGCCCGGGGTGGACTCTGCGGGTGATGATGTGTGATGCACGCTCACTGTTGTCCTTTCCCCGCTAAAATTTTTTTAGCGGTTCAAGCCCCTCGATATAGGGCACGTCCCAACTCGAACCGGACGCTCGGCACGCCGCTGACCAGGGCTTTTAATGGGAGGCTCGGGGAACTTGCGATACCTCTCGCGTTAAGCCTGCGTATTTTGCGGAAACTCTCAGCTTAGCGACCCAAAAACTTTACCTTTTCATAGCTTAACCTGAGATAGTGAGGTAGTTACTCTATCAGCGCGGTGACCGCATTCGACTCGCGCGAAGGCTTGGGGGTCTTCGCCGCCGGGTGGACCGCCGCGAGGTAACGCCATGAGGGAGAAGGTACGAAACGAAGTGTGGAGGGGCTTATGAGCTATCGATGGAACGCGCACGAAACCGTCGCGAGCGGCGCGGTGAGCGATTCTGAGGCAACCCGCCCGCTCCAGACCGGCGATAATGCCCCTACCCTGCCCTTCTCCGCCGAGGCCGTCGCGGACCGCGCGGCCGAGCTCTCCGATACCCAGCCTATCTCTGCGACCCAGCCGATTTCGGCTACCCGTTCTTCCTCCGCGCGCGCGTACGCGCACGATGCACAGGACCCCACCGAGGCGCTCCCCGCCCGAAGCCCCGACACCCGCTTGCTGTCGAACACTGACGGCTCCACCCGCCTCATGCAGGCCACCCAGACGCTTGAGGAACCGACCATTCAGGCTTCTCGCTCGCCCTATGCGGCCCCCAGGGTTGAGCCCGCGACTCCGGCCGCACCCGCCGCGCCGGTGCCGCCTCGCGCGGCGAACCCCAACGTTTCCTACGGGGGAGCCTCGTATTCCGGCGTTCCCTACCCCAACGAGGCCTTCCCTCCCGCTTCTCAAATGGGCAACGTCTATTCCCAGGTTGGAGTGACCTCGATGAGCCCCATGGGCAACCCGATCCGCCCGGGTGAGGGCGACCCGAAGAGCTTCCCGAGCACCGGCCTTCTGATGCGGCATCTCTTTGCCCTGCTCTTCTTGGGGGCCTCGCTTTTCGGGGCCTTCCGTTTCTTCATCTACACGCACGTTGGCCAGCAGGTGGATGAGCAGGCCTACGCCGAGTACGCGAACCAGTTCCTCAACTATCGCGGTCCGACCCTGACCGCGCTGGACTCGTTGCCGACGATCGTCGGCGTGGTTGCGGTGCTCGGCCTGGTTGCGGTGCTGGTATGGAAACATCGGTTCCTCCCGGCGCTGGTGGGTGTGCTCTGCGGCGTGGGAGCCTGCGTCACGACCTACGCGCTGAAGAACTACGTCATCGTGAAGCCCAACTGGGGTATTCAGGAGGCGGTGAGCAATTCGGCGCCCAGCGGTCACACGACGTTTGCGGCGGCGGCCGGTGCGGCCCTCTTCCTGGCGGCTCCCCGGCTGATGCGCCCGGCCGTGGCCCTGTTGGCGGCGGTCGCGACCTGCCTGACGGGTGCCTCCACGATTATTAACGGCTGGCACCGCCCGGTGGATGTTGTGACCGCGATTCTCGTGACCTCCATGTGGACGGTACTGGGCATGGCCCTGCTGCGCTACGTGCGTCGCGGTGACTTTACGATTGCCTCGCGCGGCGGCCTGGTGTTGGTGCCGTTGTTGACGATTGCGACGCTTTTCCTTTCCTTCTGTTCCGTGATTCTGTACCTGATTGCGATTTTCTCGCCCATCCCGGGAGGCGCGTTTACCGCGGCGACCTGCATGATCGTGGCGGTGAGCTTCGGTACGACGGCGCTGACGGTGAATCTGCTGCGCGCGCGCAATAACAAGCGCCAGATGTGACCCTAACGCGTGCCTCGCCCTCATGCGGCGGGGCACGCGTTTTATTGGCTTTGCGTGTGGGCATTGCCTCGTGAGAGAGCGCAGAATACAATGGAAATAATTGGTATTTTTAATACCAAATAATAGTATTGGCGACTAGCCGCCGGGCCGCATGCTCCGCCCGGCTCGAGTAGAAAGGTGCGTACCATGGCAGGTACCCATGAAGGCCGAGTTATTATTTTCCCCCAGCTTACCGAGGAGCTGAAGCCCTTCGAAGACAAGCCCCAGGCCCGCAAGATTGTGGATGCCGACGGCGGCAACCTGACCCTCATGGAGCTGGCGGCCGGCCAGTCCTGGCACGAGCACCACAGCGTGCACCCCATCTTCGTGCAGGTTCTCAAGGGCGAGGTGATCTTCCATGTGAAGGACCGCGACATTACCCTTGTCCCGGGCAAGCCGATTCACGTGACTGCCAAGCTTCTGCACTCCCTGCGCGCCGTCAAGGATTCGACCCTGCTGGTGACCATGCTGACCGGCGAGTCGCACCCCGAGCCCAAGCTCACCGTTGAGGTGGAAGAGGTTTAAACCCCTCTGAAGGCTCTCCCCAAGCCAATTCCTTAGCCAATGAATCCCGCGTTCTCCACGGCTGGAGAGTGCGGGATTCTGCGTTTCTGAGCGGTCGGCGGTACTACCGGGGGCTGGGAGCAAAGGTGCCGGGCATGGAAAAGCGGGCGGTGCTGCGCGAAACAGAATGTTTCGTACAGCACCGCCCGCTATATTTTCAAGAGCTAGTACTAGTTTACAACCGCGTGGGTCGGATCGAGCACTCGAGCCAAGAAAGCCCGGGTACGTTCGTGCTTGGGGGCGCCAATCACCTGGTCGGCAGGGCCTTCCTCCACGACCACGCCGTCGGCCATGAAGACGACCTTGTCGGCCACCTCGCGGGCGAACGCCATCTCGTGGGTCACCACAATCATGGTCATGCCCTCGTCGGCCAGGTTACGCATAATGCTCAGAACCTCGCCGACCATCTCCGGGTCCAGCGCACTGGTGGGCTCGTCAAAAAGCATCAGGTCGGGGTGCATGGAGAGCGCACGGGCGATAGCCACACGCTGCTGCTGGCCGCCGGAAAGCTGAGCGGGAAAACGGTCTTCCTTGCCGGCCAGGCCCACCTTAGCGAGCTGCTCGAGGGCCACCGCCTCCGCCTCCTCCTTGGAGCGGCCCAGCACCTTAATCTGGGCAATCGTGCAGTTATCCAGGATGTTCAGGTGACCGAAGAGGTTGAACTGCTGGAACACCATGCCCATGTGGGTGCGCACGCGGTTAATGTCCACGTCCGGGTCGGTGACCTCGGTATCGCCCACCATGATGGTGCCGTCGTTCGGCTCCTCCAGTAGGTTCACGCAGCGCAGCAGGGTGGACTTGCCCGAACCGGAGGGGCCGATGAGGCACACGACCTCGCCGGGGGCGACCTCCATGTCGATGCCCTTGAGCACCTGGACCTTGCCGTAGGACTTGTGCAGGTTAGAAATGCGCACCGAGGAGGCGGCCATGGATGAAGTTGAAGCGGTCATAGTATCCGTAATCCGTTCTGTCTCGTCGTTACGCTTACTTGCGGCCGGTCAGCTGGGTGCGGCGCTCAAAGTATGCGGAGAGCTGGCCCAGCGGGACAGTGATGATGAGGTAGCACAGGCCGGCGACCACCAGGGGAGTCAGGCCCGCATTGGCGGCGGTCAGGCCCTCACGGCCGAACTTTGCCAGCTCGTACTGCGATACGGTCACGCCCAGCAGGTACACGAGGGAGGAGTCCTTGGTCAGCAGGATAACCTCGTTGGTCAGCGGGGGAAGCACCACGCGGAAGGCCTGCGGGATGATGATCGAGATCATCGCGCGGGTGTGGGACATACCCAGGGAGCGTGCCGCCTCCATCTGGCCCTTCGGAATGGCCTGCAGGCCCGCGCGCAGCACCTCGCTGATGTAGGCAGCCGAAACCATACCCAGAGACAGGGTCACCGGAATTAGGTTATCCACGAAGCGAATCTTGAAGGCCAGCGGAATACCGTAACCGAAGGCGAAGAAGACCAGCAGCGCCGGGATGCCGCGGAAGAGCTCCACGTACAGGGTGGCAATCCAGCGGTACGGGGCAATGGAGGAAATACGCATGAGCGCCAGCAGTAGACCGCCGGAGAGGCCTACAACAAAGCCCAGCGCGGTGTAGAGCAGGGTGTTCTTCAGTGCCACGGTGATGACGTCGGGGAACTGCTTGGCCGCCACATCGAGGTTGAAGACCTGCTGGCTGAGGGTCTTCCAGTCAGCCAGCAGAATGGCAGCCAGGGCAATAACGGCCAGGATGGCGTACTGTGCGTAGCGGAAGAGCTTCTGCTTCTGGCGGGGGGAAAGTTTAGAGGACATGCGCTTTCTTATCCAGTGCTGTTCGGTCAGAGCGTACTAAACGCTCGCGGGAAAAAGGCTGGGACCTCCCCAACCCAAAAGTATTAGAGTACTCCTGAATTGGGGGAGGAACTAACCGATGAGGGAGTTAGGACGCGGAGGAGGAGGCGCTCGCGGAGGACGAGGAGGTGGTGCCAACCCACTTGGCCTTCATCTTGTCGAGCTCGCCGTTCTTCTTGAGCTTGTCGATGGTGGCGTTGGCCTTGGCCAGCAGAGCCTTGTTGTTGGAAGAGACTGCTGCGGCAATCTGTTCGGTATTCTCGGAATCCTGGTAGGCAATCTTGAAGGAGTCCGGGTCGTTGGTCAGCGCCTCGGAAATCACGGAGAGGTTGGCCGCGACTGCCTTGACCTGACCGGTCTTCAGAGCGGAGAACATGAGGGAGGTGTCTTCGTACTGGATGACCTCTGCGCCGTTTTCCTTGGCGTAGGTCTCACCGCTGGTAGCCTGCTGGGCACCGACGGCCACGCCCTTCAGGTCCGCGGCGGAGGTGATGGAGGAGCCCTTGGGGACCAGGATTGCCAGGTTGTCGTCGAAGTAGACGGTGGTGAACTCCATCTTGCTCTTACGTTCGTCGGTCACGCCGATACCCGCCAGCGCGATGTCGCACTGGCCGGTGGCAAGGCCGGTGCCGGAGTCTAGGCCCTCGAAGCTGATGGAGGTCAGCTGTGCCTTCACACCCAGGTCGGAGGCGATGGCGTTGGCGATGTCTGCGTCCAGGCCCACGATGGTGCCGTTCTCTTCGTATTCGAAGGGCTTGTAGGGGGTGTTGGTGCAGACGCTGAGCACGCCGGACTTGACTAGGCTGACCTCGCCGTTGGCGTCGGAGTTCTCGTTGGCGGTGGAGACGCAGCCAGTCAGTGCCAGGGGCAGTACCGCCAGCAGGGCCAGCGGCTTGAGGGATGCCTTCTTGAGGATTGCGGTGTTCATGATGTGCTCCTGTGTGAGGTGTGTTCTGTGAAATCTACGGTCTATTGTGCGCCCCCATGTTAAAAAATGCAAGTATATACATAAATATTCATAATATTTTGCTGAATATGCATAAGTTTGCCCCCGCAGAATGAATAAAACCCCGACTATGCGGCCCAAAAACCATCCGAGCCAGCCAGCGAACCACTCACATGACGTAACTACGGTTCACCCAACTATCGAATCCCCCAACCTCCATGCCACAATTGAGAGCGTGAACGCAGAGAAGAATACCCGCGCCACCCGCGCCACCCTGGATAAGAAGACCAGCGACATCGCCGCAATGTTCGATACCGTCGCCGAACGATACGACCTGATGAACGGCATCCTTTCCCTCGGCCAGCACATCTACTGGCGCAAGCAGGCCGTCGCCGCCGTCGACGCGCACCCCGGTCAGAAGGTCCTGGATGTAGCAGCAGGCACCGGCGTCTCCTCCGAACCCTTCGCGGACGCAGGTGTAGACGTCATCGCCGCCGACCTCTCCGAGGGCATGCTGGACGTTGGTCGCCGCCGCCGTCCCGACATGACCTTCGTGCAGGCCGACGTCACCGCCCTGCCCTTTGAAGAAGGAACCTTCGACGCAGTCACCATGTCCTACGGCCTGCGCAACGTCGCAGACTACCCCAAGGCGCTGAGCGAAATCTACCGCGTGCTCAAGCCCGGCGGCCGCATCGTCATTCTCGAGTTCTCGACCCCGACCTTCGCCCCCTTCGGCGCGGTGTACAAGAACTACATCATGAAGGCGATTCCGCCGATTGCGCGCGCAATTTCCTCCAACCCCGAGTCCTACGAATACCTCGCCGAGTCCATCATCGCCTGGCCCAACCAGCAGGCACTGGCCGAAAAGTTCAAGGAGGCGGGATTCACCTCGGTGCAGTACCGCAACCTGACCGGCGGTATCGTTGCCATTCACCGCGGCTTCAAGCCTGCGGAATCCAACGCATAACGTTCACACCACCCCGACATACCCACCGCACCGTTTTCACGCCGCCCCAATAGGACAATCCGAGGGGCGAACCACTAGAAAACACCAAGAAGATAGAAGACACCGTGACCAACGCAGAGCAGCCCATCGCCGCCACCGACCTGCTGGGAGACCTCGATCTGAAGCTTCCCGCAGGCTTCGAACTGATCGCCGCAGACCCCAAGCTGGGTCCGCAGATCCTCTCGTCCCTCGCCCGTATTGAGGAGCGCCTGGGCGAGGCCATCGCGCAGACCGACCACCTGGCCGACGTCGCCTCCCGCCACCTGCTTCTGGCCGGAGGCAAGCGCGTGCGCCCGCTGCTGGCCCTGCTCTCGGCAGCCGTGGACGGCGAGATTAACGACGAGGTGATTGAGGCCGCCGTGGTGGTGGAGCTGACCCACCTGGCGACCCTCTACCACGACGACGTCATGGACGACGCCCCCAAGCGCCGCGGCGTGGACAGCGCCCAGATGATTTGGGGTAACTCCGTCGCAATTCTGACCGGCGACCTGATCTTCTCCCGCGCCTCCCTGCTGGTGTCCGAGCTGGGTACCCGCCCCATGAAGATCCAATCCCAGACCTTCGAGCGCCTCGTGCTCGGCCAGCTCTTCGAGACCACCGGCCCGCGCGAGGGCCAGGACCTACTTGACCACTACATCGCCGTCATCGAGGGCAAGACCGGCTCCCTGATTGCCGCGGCCGGCGAGTACGGCTCCCTGCTTTCGGGTGCCTCCGAGGAAGTCATCTCGATGGTCAAGACCTACGGCGAGCTGGTGGGCGTGGCCTTCCAGCTGGCGGACGACGTGATTGACATTGTTAGCGACGGCAAGACCAGCGGTAAGACCCGCGGCACCGACCTGCGCGAGGGCGTTCCGACCCTGCCGACCATCCTGCTGGACCGCGCTGTGGCGGCCGGCGATGAGTCCGCCCGCGAGGTACGCGCCCTGCTGGACGCCGACCTCAGCTCCGACGAGGCGCTGGAGACGGCGGTCGAAGCCCTCTCGGCCCACCCGGTCACCCAGGAAGCCTGGCAGATTGCCTACGACTGGGCCGATCGCGCGATTGAGGCGATTGCTCCGCTACCCGATTCCACCGCGAAGGCTGCGCTGGAGTCCTTCGCCCACGCCGTGGTTCACCGCGAGGGCTAGTCTCAGCTAAAGGCTTGCCTTCTGATTCTTGACCGTGAGGCCCCGCCCGTCCACCAGGACGAGCGGGGCCTCACGGTGTATCTGCGGGCAGAATTTTGTCTCGTGTCTCGTTTGAACGGGGTTCCGATATTTCGCATGGTGGGGTTGCGTGGGAATTTCTTGACCGGTTCTCGCTCTTTAAGGTAAACCTGAGAGTCATGTCTAAAATGTGCCACCACGTTTTGGACCCCCGACGGCTCTCTCGCCCACCCCGCGTTGGACGGGCCGTCGCTTCTCTTGGACGCGAGCAAGTCCCGCCACCCCGCGGTTCCCCTCGCACCAACCATCCGCGTCCCCACATCTAGAGGTTTACAACAATGGGAGCATCTACCCCTAAGGCGCCCGCGAAGCGCGAAGGCTTCTCGAGCCGCCGCGTCTTCATCTTTGCCGCCATCGGTTCTGCTGTTGGTCTGGGCAATATTTGGCGTTTCCCCTACATCGCATTCGACAACGGCGGCGGCGCCTTCATGATCCCCTACATTGTCGCCCTGCTGACCGCCGGCCTGACCTTCCTGTTCTTTGACTACGCCATTGGTCACCGTGCGCGTGCTTCGTCGCCGCTGGCCTTCCGCCGCCTGAACCGCAAGACCGAGTTCATCGGCTGGTGGCACATGGGTATTAACTTCGTGATCGCTATCTACTACGCCGCTATTGTGGCGTGGTCGTTGCGTTACATGGTTTTCTCCTTCACCAATGCGTGGGGCGATAACCCGAAGGCGTTCTTCCAGGGTGAGTTCTTGAAGGTTGCGGACACCCCCGGTGTCTCCCTGGACTTCAACATGAACATCCTGATTCCCATGGTTCTCGTCTGGGGTGTGCTGCTGGCTGTGATGGCTCTGGGCGTGCAGAAGGGTGTTGGCGCGGCCAACATCGTCTTTATCCCGCTGCTGCTGGTCATGTTCGTGGGCCTGGTGATTTACTCCCTGACCCTGCCCGGCGCAGTTGACGGTCTGAACGCGCTGTTCACCCCCAGCTGGGATTCGCTGGCTAACCCGGATGTGTGGGTTGCCGCCTACGGCCAGATTTTCTTCTCGCTGTCCATCGGCTTCGGCATTATGATCACCTACTCCTCCTACCTGAAGCCCAAGGCTGACCTGACCGGTTCGGGTGCCGTGGTTGGCTTTGCAAACTCCGGTTTCGAGCTGCTTGCGGGTATTGGTGTGTTCTCGGCTCTGGGATTCATGGCTCAGGCTGCGGGCACCCAGGTGAGCGATGTCGCGACCAGCGGTATTGGTCTGGCGTTCATCGCGTTCCCGACCATTATTTCTCAGGCTCCCGGCGGTGTGCTGATTGGTATTCTCTTCTTCGGCTCCCTGCTCTTCGCGGGTTTCACCTCCCTCATCTCGATTCTTGAGGTGATTATTGCGGGTGTTCAGGACAAGTTCGCCACCTCGCGTCTTGCCTCCACCACCCTGGTGATTATTCCGGTCGCCGTGATTTCGCTGTTGCTGATGCCGACCACCACCGGCCTGTACGTGCTCGACATTCTCGATAACTTCGTGAACCTCTTCGGTATTCTGGCCGCCGGCCTGTGCGCCATCATCGTTGTGGCGTACGTGGTGCGTGCGCTGCCCGCCCTGGCCGAGCACCTGAACCGTTACTCCTCCATCAAGGTCGGTAAGATTTGGATGGCTCTGCTGGCCGTCGTGACCCCGCTGGTTCTTGGCTACTCCCTGATTCAGAGCGTCATCAAGCTGATTCAGACTCCGTACGAGGGTTACCCGGCAGATATGCTGGCAATCTTCGGCTGGGGTATGAGCGCGCTCCTGCTGGTCGGCGCGATCGTTGTTTCTCTCTTGCCCTGGTCGAAGAAGTCTCGTGCCGCTGAGAAGCCTCCGGCACCTCCGGTGATTGCCGGTCAGGTGGAGCACGACCACGTCGATACGACCATTACCCGTTAGGAGCCCTCATGTCTATCTCTGCAATTGTGATGTTGATTGTGGCCATCCTTATTATCTGGGGTGGCCTGGGCCTGGCGATGCTGAACCTGCACCGCCATCCGGACCTGGATGCCCTGGACGAAGCGGCTGAGGCTCAGGGCTCCGAGCTCTAGAGCGTAAACGCGATATACGGTGATGCCCCGCCGGCTTATAGCTGGCGGGGCATCACCGTATTTTATGCGGGTGTTGAGCGTGCCGAAGGGACAGAACGGGGGAGGGAACTATTTGTTCTCGGAGCGCTGGGTTTGCTCCTGCTCTTCCAGAAGAATCTGCGCATCCTCAGCCTGTACGTTTTCCGCCTGAACCAGCGGAATCATGCCGGTCTCCGGGTCCGACAGCGCGGAGGCGCGGTAGGAACGAGAGGCACGCAGAGCATCCACCGTGAAGATGATGAGCGCAACCCAGATGAGGCCCAGGCCCAGCACCTTATCGGGGCTCATGTGCTCGTGCAGCACGGTGATGGCCAGAACGAACTGGATGGTCGGGCCCAGGTACTGCACCATGCCGATGACCGAGAGCGGCAGGGCCTTGGTCGCCGCCGCAAAGAGCATGAGCGGCACAACGGTGACCACGCCGGTGGAAGCCAGGAGCCAGAAGTGCCCGGCACCCTCGCTGAAGAGGGTCATCTGACCCTGCGCGTTGAGGACGAAGAGCGCAATAACGCCGAAGGGAGCCAAGATTAGCGTCTCGAGGGACAGCGAGACGATGGGGCTCACCTCGTGAGCGATACGGGCCTTGAGCAGGCCGTAGATGCCGAAAGTAAAGGCCACGCCCAGACCGGTCCACGGCACTTGCCCGTAGATGAGGCTCATCATCAGCACAGCGATACAGGAAATCGCCACCGAGACCCACTGCGCGGCGCGCAGCCGCTCCTGCAGGAAAATTACGCCCAGCACCACCGAAACCAGCGGATTGATGAAATATCCCAGCGACACATCAATCGTGTGGCCGGTCGTCGTCGCCACCACGTAGATGAGCCAGTTTGCGCAGATGAGAATGGAGGCGGCCGTCAGCACCAGCATGATGCGGCGGTTCCGCAGGGTTCGGCGGAAGTCGGCGGTTGCCCGAACAAGAGGTAGCAGCAGGGCGCAGAAGATGAGGGAGAAGACCACTCGGGCCACGACGATTTCAATCGGACCGGCCGGCGCCATGACCACAAAGTAGAGGGGAAGCAGACCCCAGATGAGGTAGGTACCGATGATGGTGATAAACCCGTTACGGGTGGTGTGTTTCTGCGTCTCTGACATGGTTTCTTCTTGAGCTACTTTCTTCTGTGCGTGTTCTTTGAGCGTTATTCGTCGGGTTGGGGCCGCACGCAATCAATCCCGCGCACTGCAGACATCCTCGTGGGGACCGGATAGAGGTGCTCCGGACGCCGTCAGGCGCGGTACCACGAGGATACCGCGCCTGACGGGGTGTTGTGTATTCGGTTTAGAGGCCGAAGAAGCGGGAGAAGAAGCCCTTCTTCTTGGGCTCGGGCTTCTGCTGCTCTTCCTCGCGGGGCTCCTCGAAGTGCTGACGCTCGTACTCTTCGTGAGCGGCTTCTTCGCGCTCGGCGGGCAGGTCGGGGGCGTCGCCGGCGTTGTGAATCGGCTCCACGTACTCGGCGATTTCCTCTTCGGTGTACTCGCCCTGTGCCTCGTAAGCTTCGGGCTCCTCGGCGTGCTGCTCTGCCGGTGCCTGCTCGGCGGGAGCCTCGTGAGCCTCAACGGGCTGCTCGTCCTCAGTACCAATCGAGGCGTCGGTGTAGACGCGGGCCTGCTCGGGCTCGTGCTCCTCGACGGGCTGTTCCGCCGGGGCGGGCTGAGCCTCGGCGACGGGTGCCTCGTACTCCTCGTGAGCTTCGGCGGCGGGTGCCTCGTAGGTGTCAGCAACCGGTGCGTGCTCCGCAATCTCGACGGCGCGCTCGGCCTCGGCGCGGGCGGCGGCGCGCTCGGCGGCCTCCTGCTCGCGCTGGGCGCTCTGAGCGGCGGCCTCGGCTGCGGCGATGCGCTCAATCTCGGTACGGGCGGCTGCGAGCGACTCGCGACGCTGGGCCGCGGCGGCGGCGCACTGCTCCAGAACCTCGGGGCCAACCTGCGGCTCGGCCTCCTCAATACCGCTGATGCGACCGTCGTCGAACCACAGGCGCAGTGCACCGTCGGTTGCGGTCAGCACGGCGGTTGCCTCGGTATCCCAGGCAATGTGGAAGCCGCGCTGCTGGGCGTAGGAATCCACCGCCAGAACCTGGTTGTGAATCTCTTCGCTCTGCAGGGTCTTGGCGATAACACGGCCGATGCCCTTGTAGGTAGGGGCCTCGAGGGCCAGCTCGTGACCCTCCAGCAGAGTCCACGCGCGCACACCGGCACCGGCGGGCAGCGGGTAGTGGGCGTAGAGACCGCTCAGGGTCTTGGCCGCCAGGGTGAGTCGGCGGGCCAGGGATTCCGAGAGGGGAAGCTCATCGGTGGTCAGTTCGACCAGGCCGTCGCGCTCGCCGGCTTCGCGGGCCTGAATGGCCGCGGAAACCACGGAGTCGGGGAAGTAGCCCAGCTGCTGCCAGGACCAAATCCAGGTGCCGCGGTTTTCGGATTCGGTGCCCAGCAGGTGCGGCTTGAGCGAGAGCGGGGGAACGGTCTCAAAGTCCAGGGACTGAGAAGTGAAGTCCACGTTCCACTCGGAGGTACCCACGAGCTCGGCGAGTCGAGCCTGGTACTCGGTGGAGATAAAAATCGATGCGTCGATAAGATCCTGCAGAGAATTCGTCATGATTTAAGATTATCAACCTTTTGAGGGTGTATCTGCCCTGTATCCCCCGTTTCGGGCGCTCTTTCGACGGATGCGTGGCGGGCAGGGCTCGACGGGGGAGGCCGCGGACCTCGGTTCAGCCTCTTGCTGAGGTTGAGGGCGGGGGTCTGACTCGGGGTTTTAGGGAGCGTCGAGGAGAGGGCGAACATACATCTTTCGGCGTAAACTATCACCGTGAAGCTGACACGTTCGTTAGAATCGAAGTGAGCGGCTTTTTCCGGCACCACTGCAAGCCCATAGATCTTTCACATGCAATCACGGATGCACTCCGCCGCGCCGTAATTCAACACTCAAGGATGTATGAACACATGACTGAACCCCGCCTCACCGAGACGAGTAGCCGCGCTGCGCGCATCCAGGACGCGCTCAATAACATTGGTAGCTGGCTGCTCGACGTTGTGAACGCCGACCCCGGCTGGAGCGAAATGGTACTCGACGTGAAGCCTCTTGCGGGGCAGATTTTTGTGCGGGTACGCGAATTCCGTGACGGTGAGGAGTACATCGGTACGGTTGGCCCCCTCAAGGAGGGTTCGCCCATTATCGCTGAGGTGCGTAAGCTGCAGCGCGCAGCCTACGACGGTAATCGCGGCACCTGGTTCACCGCATCTATCGTGGTGGCGGCTACCGGCTGGCCTAACCCGCAGTTCAGCGTCGGCGCATCGTACAACCGCGACGACGAGCCGGACAACTGGAAGAACGAAGGCACCCTGACCGCCACGGACGTGCGCGAGCACCTGGCTGAGTTCCCGCGTGACGCTTCCCGCGTGCCCGAGTGGGCCCGCGAACGTATGGAGGGGCGCGCCCGCCACTCGGCTGCAGCGGCTCTGGGTTCGAGCGAGCACGAGATTCCGAATCCTTACCTGGTGGCTGCGCTGCAGACCTTCCGGAACGATGTGCAGGAGCGCACCCTCATTAACGTGGTGCGCACGATGCTCGGCGGCGACGTTCTGCTGGACGCGACCGGTTCGCTGCTGATTCCCTCGGAGACCGACCCGATGGGCCCCGAATCCGTGCTGACCCACCAGGTGATTCGTATGCCTGAGACCGGCATGCAGGCCCTGTGTGTCTTCTCGTCCTCGGAGCACGTGGGTAAGAGCTACGTGCGCCAGGAATCCGAGGGTGAAGAGCTGATTCTTCGCGAGCCCGCGATGAAGGTCTTCATGGATTTCCTCGCGAACGAGGCACTCGACCTGATTGTGGTCGATCCCGGGACCGATCACGAGTGCTACATTGAGCGCGCTCAGGTGCAGTGGATTGTGACCTCTCCCCGCAACGATGGCGCGAAGATGGCGCTGACCCAGGACAACATGCAGATGCTGCTGGGTTCGCTCGTGTCTCCTGCTTCGGTGCTGCTGGTGGGCGTGGACCCGAACGACCCCTCGGGTTCCTCGTTCGTGTTTGATCCCGACGAGAACGGCAACCCGCAGAGTCTGCTGGTCTTCACCTCGCCGATTGAGATTGCGGCGCTGGACCCGCATATTGAGGTGCGTTCGGCGAACGCCCTGGAGATTCTGCGCTACGCGCTGGAGATTGGCGCCCCGAGCGTGAAGGTGAACGCGATTAACCCCTCGACCGTGCTGAGCGCCCAGCAGATTCGTGAGCTGCTGGAGATCGTGGATTCGCAGCCCCGTCCTGGAATGTAGCTTCAACATACTTAAAACAGCTGACCGCTAGCGGCGACCCGATGGTCGTCTCTAGCGGTCAGTCTTTTAGCAGGCGGGCGTGCCCCGGGATCCAGCCGACGCGTAGGATGCGGGGCGCCGCCGCGCTTAACGGTTAGCTACCCAGCAGGTGGGCCGCCGCCTCACGCTGGGCGCGGGCGAGCTTGGCCTCTTCCTCGGTCTGGCAGTCGGTGCAGACGCCCTGGTAGAGCACATCGGCGCTGAAGAGCGCCATGCCGTGAAAATCGCTGGGGGTCAGGCAGGGGGCGGAGCCCACGGCGCAGTCGACGTCTTCAACCTTGCCGCAGCGCACGCAGAAGGCGTGGTGGTGGTTGTCGCCGGTACGGGTTTCGTACAGGGCGGGGGTTCCGGGCGGCTCGAACTTGCGGAGCAGGTCGATATCGGTCAGGTCCGCGAGAATGACGTAGACGGACTGGACCGTGATGGCGGGGATGCGCTCGCGCACGGCCTGCACGATGGTGTCCGCGGTGGAGTGCGGGTGCTCCTGCACTGCGTGCAGTACGGCGAGGCGCTGCTTGGTGACGCGGCGTCCGCGGGTGCGCAGGCCGGTGGTCCAGGCTTCCTCGAGCTGCTCGTCGCTCATGGGGGAGAGGACGGGCAGTCCGGCAAGGTGCGCGCATCCGGGTCCGGCTAGTTGTTGTTCTGGGATGGGGGTTGTCTTCAGGTCTGTGGTGTTGTGTACGTCGGTCATGGTCCCATTTTACACGTTATTATGAGGAATTCATCATTATATTATGATGAATTCATAATAAATTTCCGGGGTCTCGGCGACAATTCACTGTTTTTCGGCCCCCTTTCCAGTTCTCGAGGAATCGGCGGCCACTCCCGTTCCCGCACCGAGCGATGCCGTACAATCGGGAACGAAGGGCCGCGCAACGAAGGTGCGACCGATAAACCGTCGAGGAACCACCGGGGAGGGTACGAGCGTGGTCTACAACTTCACGAACCCCATTTACATCCTGCTGATGGTTCTGCTCTTTGGCGTACCCCTTGTAACCCCCGTTCTCTACGCCCACTACCGTAGCGTCAGGTCCGGATTCGACCTGGAGGGGCAAATCATGCTGGGCCTGCTATTCACTATCTTTCTGGGGGCCTACGGCACTATCCTCCTGCTGGGTATCTTCCCCACCGCGACCGCGCAGGTCCTGGAGCAGGTGCCGCTCGTGACCATCCCCGGGGCCATTCCTTAGCCGCTCGAACTTCCGGTCGCATTCTGACGCTCTGGGTGAATCTGTCGCTTCGGGGATGCGCGCGGCGGGCCGCTTCCGTATCCTGAAGAGTCAAGCGCGGTCTACCCGCGCTGTCCACCCGCACTTTGGAGCTCAGGAGGTTCCTCATGCATCGTCACCACAACGGCCTTAAGACCACCCTTCTTATGGGGTCCATGGTGGGCCTTATGCTGCTCATCGGCGGCCTGCTGTCGGCTGCCTTTAAATCCTCGGCTTTCATCTGGATTATGGGCCTGCTGAGCCTGGGCGGCGTCGCGTACACCTACTGGAACTCCGATAAGCTGGCTCTGCGTTCGATGAACGCCTACCCGGTCACCCGCGATGAGGTGCCGGTGCTTTACGACATCGTGGAGGAGCTCTCGCGTACCGCCGGCCAGCCGATGCCCCGCCTCTACGTGGCACCCACGATGACCCCGAACGCGTTCGCAACCGGCCGTAATCCGCAGAACGCGGCCGTGTGCTGCACCGAGGGTATTCTGCAGCTGCTGGACGAGCGTGAGATGCGCGGCGTGCTCGGCCACGAGCTCATGCACGTGTACAACCGCGATATTCTGACCTCCTCCGTGGCAGCGGGTATCGCCTCCATTATCGGCATGATCGCCCAGGTGCTTTCTTTTGGTGCGATGTTCGGCGGCTCGAACCGCGACGATAACCGGGCCAACCCCCTTGCGACGTTCGTGATTGCTCTGCTGGCCCCTATTGCTACGCAGGTGATTCAGATGGCCATTAGCCGTACCCGCGAGTATGACGCGGACGAGGATGGCGCACGTTTGACCCGTGACCCCATTGCCCTGGCCTCCGCCCTGAATAAGCTCGAGCACGGCGTCTCTCTGTACCCGATGGACCCGAACAACCGCAGCACCCAGGCGGCAAGCGCCATGATGATTGCGAACCCTTTCGGATCCCTGCAGAACGTGATGTCCACCCACCCGCCGATGAATCAGCGCATTGCGCGCCTGCAGCAGATGGCCCGCGAAATGGGTCAGTACTAGGCTGAGCAAGCCCGCATAGTTTTTTCATCAAACCCGCCGAGTCGGAAGATGGCTCGGCGTGACGATTATGACCCGCGATGACGGGACTGCAGACAAAAATCCTCGGGGTGGCTACTGTGGAAGTAGCCGTCCCGAGGATTTTTTCGCTCGATGGTGCGGGTCGGATGCGGCGGGTGCATCCGCGGGCCCCCATTGGACCCTGAGCGCTTAGCGGTAGTTGACGAACTGGAGGTCAACCTCGAGATCGGCGGACTTGAGCATGGCGATAACGTCCTGCAGGTCGTCGCGAGACTTGGAGGAAACGCGCAACTCGTCGCCCTGGATGGTTGCCTTCACGCCCTTGGGGCCCTCCTCGCGGATCATCTTGGAGATCTTCTTGGCCTGGTCCTGGGCGATGCCTTCCTTAATGGAACACTCGATGCGGGTTTCCTTGCCGGAGGCGTAGGGCTTGCCCGCGTCCAGGGACTTCAGGGAGATGCCGCGCTTGACCAGCTTGGACTGGAAGACATCCAGCACGGCCAGGGCGCGCTCTTCGGCGTTGGCCTTGATGAGGATCTTGTCGCCGGAGTAGTCGATTTCGGCGCCGACGCCGCGGAAGTCGTAGCGCTGGGAGATTTCCTTCTGAGCCTGGTGCAGGGCGTTGGATACTTCCTGCTTGTTGACCTTGGAGACGATGTCGAACGAAGATTCGCTAGCCATAGATATTCCTTTCGTGAACGGGGTGCCGGGGCACCGGTTAGTACTAGCCTACCGGGTCTACGGAGTTGTTCACAGCTAACTAACAGAAATGCCGACCTGTTTTACAGGTCACTCTAACCTTTAAAGAGGATAATAGAAGTATGACCACTTATGACCTGTCCGTGACGGACGTGCAAGCGAGCGAAGAAGCTCGAGACCTGCAGACCCTTCTCTTTATGGACTTGCATAATTCTCTGGGTCCTGAACCCGAGGATATTCCCGAGGCCGAGCGCCTCGCCCCCGAACCTTCCCTGGAAAACCTTCAGTTCGAGCTCCCCGACGAGGATTCTGAGCCCTCTCCCTTCGACGGTATTGGCATCACCCTGACGGAGCCTTCGCTCGTAGCTCGATTCTGCGGCGTTCGTCGCGACCTGGAGCGCGAAATTTCCGGCGGCATGTGCACGGTTGAGCAGGCGCGCCGCTACCTGGAGCACCTTGAGATTGTGCTGTTGCTTGAGCAGGACGGCGATATACCCTCCCGTTCCTTCTAGGCTGGGTGCCTCCCAGACTGATAGTCGTGAGGTTTGCCGTTCTTGCGGGGCTCCGGACCAAGAGCCATCATCGAGTATAACCTTCGTCACAAATCTAGCTTTGAAGTGTACACGGCTCGCAATCTGCTGTAGAGTAGTCTCTGTTCGCGTGAGCGAGCAACTAGCACCTAGCTAGGCGGCAGGTTACCCGAGCGGCCAAAGGGGGCTGACTGTAAATCAGCTGGCACTGCCTACGGGGGTTCGAATCCCTCACCTGCCACAAATAGCCCGGTTACGAAAGTAACCGGGCTTTTGTGCATCTAAAACCAAAAGCTTAGCGGTGAGGCGCATCTGCGCGATGATGCTCCTCAGCGAAGTTCCGGTACGGTTTGTGCCTGCCGGGTAGCGCGCCTCCACAATCGGCCACAGGAACCTTCACCGGAGTTCCCGCGATACGCCTAAAACTCGGCAGAAACTACCGCGTAAAGAGCCAACTATGACGGCTGCTTGTCATATCTTTCACAATGTTTGAATCCCAGGGCGAACAATTAGCGATTGGGATGTAGAAGGTGTAGCGTTATCACATGGCTACTATTGAAATTACTCAGCAGAACCTGACTTCTACCGTCGAGGGCAACGACATCGTTTTCCTGGACTTCTGGGCAGATTGGTGCGGTCCCTGCAAGCAGTTCTCCCCCGTCTACGAGGCGGCTTCGGAGAAGCACAGCGACATCGTTTTTGGCAAGGTTGACACCGAGGCTCAGGGCCAGCTCGCCCAGGCCGCAGGCATTACCTCCATCCCCACCATCATGGGCTTCCGTGGCGGTATCCTGGTGTACCAGCAGGCTGGTGCACTGCGCGAGGACCAGCTCGAGACCGTGATCAGCTCGATTCGCGAGCTCGACATGGACAAGGTCCGTGCAGAGATTGCAGCGGCTGAAGGTTCCGCAGAGAAGAAGTAAGCTCAACCACGCATCAGAGCTTGAACGGGGCGTACCCACCGGAGTAACCGGAGGGTACGCCCCGTTGCTTGTGCTCTCACCGGGCACTCAGCGCTCGCGGTGATCCTCGATGCTCATGCGCGCGCCGAAGCGCTGCTTCCAGAAACCCGAAGCGTACATGTAGCGCACCACGCGCTGCCGGTGCGGGCTATAGGGGGCGAGCAGCGCTATCATCCCCGCGTCATCGGTGCGGCGACCCCCGAGCAGTTCGCCAACCGAGTGGGCCAGATGGTAATCGCCGACGCTGATAGCGTCCGGATGCCCGCAGACGCGCTGGAGGGTTTCGGCAATGCTCCACGGACCCACTCCGCGCAGCGTGTTGAGCGCCCGGGCCAGGGCGGTGACGTCGCCTGTGCCGGCAACCCGAGCGATGGCGGGGGCGGAGCCGGCGTAGGCGCGCACCGCATCGTAGCGGCTCTTATCCACGCCCGCCCGGTGCCAATCCCAGGTGGGGATGGCCGCCAGGGTGCGGGCCGTGGGGTAGACGCGCATGCCCTCGGGCTGAGCGGGGAGGCCGCTTGCCGGGGCAGGTTCGCCGTGCCGGTACAGAATCCACCGCAACGCCCTGAAGGCTTCGGTCTGCGTGATGCGCTGTTCCACAATGGCGTTGAGTACGTGCCGGTCCAGCTGGCCCGAGGCGCTCAGTCGTAGCCCGGGGTTGGCCCGCCAGGCGGTACGGATGCGCTCGGGGAGCTCTCCGAACGAGGGAAGGGACGCGAAATCCTCGGGACGGTCGTACAGTCCCAGCCAGTAGGTCATCTCATCGGCCAGCGCTCGTACGTCGTGGCGCGCCGCCAGCTGCCGCTCGGCGGAGTCGTAGGAAGCCCAGATGCGAACGCGGACGGGGCGCATCAGCAGCCGGTGCAGGGCCGGAAGGGCGGCCGCCGCGGAATCGGGAGAGCCCGTCGCGGAATCGGGAAGGCGCTCTGCGAAGAGCACCGCGGGAAAGTTATGCTCCGGTGTGCGGGCCGTAATCCAGATGCGTTCGGCTCCGGCCTCTCGGCTGAGCGCGCGGTAGGCCGGATCGCTCGCGCCTCGGCTCAGCACGCCCAGCGTCTGCGCCAGGTGCACGGGAACCTGCGGCTCGACGATAACCTCGCAGGACTCGGGCGCGAGGGTGCCCGGCAGGGAGCGCGTACCCGCGGGGGAGAGCGAGCGAATCGTCACGCGTGGCTCGGCACGCAACGGTCCCGGGGCATAGGGCAGGCGCGCCGCGGCCAGCGGGTGCGGGTTAGCGCCCGGCGCCGGGGGCAGCGTCCGGGGGGTCGAGGGGGGTTGCGTGCTCACAGCACCAGTCTACGCGGCCGGGTTCTGGGCTTCGAGCCGACGGAGCCTGGCGATGGAGCGTCCCGGACTCATACGCTACCCTAGAGTGATAAGGAGTGTGTACAGTGCATCACAGGCCTGGCGGTGAAACCCAGGCTTCGACGGATGCGCCCCCGAGGGAAGGACGCCCATGGCATCGGAAGAGACTGAAGTGGCCGCACAGAGCGCGGCTCCGACGAGGCCTCGAACCACCGGCGGCTCAGCTTCCCGGTCGGGCGTCACCTCGGGCCTCCGCGAGCGCCTCAAGCGCATCCGTCTGCTTGACCTGCTCCCCGGACTGGTGCTGGGCGTGGCCGTCATGGCGCTGTACACCTACTACTCGCTGCAGCAGGTTAAGCACTGGGTGACCCCCTCGTGGGACCTGGCAATCTTCACGCAGATGGCCCAGGCGTACTCGCACTTCTCCGCACCAATCGTGCCGGTTAAGGGGCCGGGTTTTAACCTCTGGGGCGATCACTTCCACCCCATTCTGATGCTGCTGGGGCCGATTTACGGGATGTTTCCCTCTCCCACGACCCTGCTCGTTGTGCAGAACGCCCTGATCGCAGCCGCCACGAGCGCCATCGTCTTCTTCACCCAGCGCGCCTTTGCCCTGGCCCGAGCCTCCCGAACCGGTGAGGAAGCTGAGCCGTCCCGGTTCCAGCGGTTCGTGCCGACGCTGACCGGTCTTCTGCTCGGTGCGGGCTTCGCCCTGAGCTTTGGCGTGCAGCAGGCCGTCGCCGCGCAGTTCCACGAAGTGGCCTTCGCCGTGCCCCTGCTGACCGTGAGCCTGGGCTATCTGGTGCTCGCCTCGCGTGTGAGCGGCGACGAACGAAACCGATACCTTGCCCGCGCCTGCTGGTGGGCGCTGCCCATCGCCTTCGTCAAGGAGGATATGGGCGTAACCGTGGCCGTCATCGGCGTTGTGGCCCTGATTCGTAGTGGTTGGTTGGGTGTCGCGTACGATATTCTGCTGCCCCGCCTATCTGAGGGGGAACCAGCTTCATTCCGCGTTCGCCTGCGTTCCCTGTACCACTCCTGGGCCCGCACTCGCGCGGTTGCCGAGTCGAGCATGGTAATTGCGTGGGGTATCTTCTGGTCGGTGGTCTCAATCGCCGTGATTCTGCCCTACTTCAACAGCGGCGGAACCTTTGACTACGCCGACAAGGTGAATGTTGCCGCCGCCGTTGGGGATCCCTTCGGCTCCCTGATTCAGATGATGAATAACAACACGAAGATGGCGACCCTGGGCCTGCTACTCATCACGGGTGCGGTGCTGTGGGTTGGCTCGCCCCTTGCGCTGGTGGCTCTGCCGACCATCGCGTGGCGTCTGCTCTCCACGATGGAGTCCTACTGGGCCAGCACCTGGCACTACTCTCTGGTGCTGATGCCGGTCGTCTTCTGCGCCCTGCTGGATACCGTGCTACGGATGCGCTACGGTGCGATTCCGGCCCGCAAACTCGCGGAGCCCGCCGAGGTTCCCGACGCCCCCAAGGAGCCTTCCGGTCGCAGCCGCATCCGGGTTCGTAACCTGCCGGTGTGGGTTCTTCCTGCAGTGGCGCTTTTCTTGGCCGCTTCCCCGATTTTCGTGCCGGGCTCTACGCAGCCTCTCGCATCCCTGGCGAACTCGCAGTTTACCAACTCCGCTTTGACCTCCAGCGATCAGATGAAGCTCAAGGCCGTGCAGCAGGTGCCCGAGGGCGTTACCGTGGCCTCGGATTTGTCCATTCTGACGCAGCTGATTCCGGGCCGCACCGTCTACTGGATTGGTCATACCGGCGAGCCGGCCCCCGAGTACGTGGTGATTGACCGCAGCAATAACTCCTGGGGTGGTAATCCTCCGGCGAATGTGGCCCAGTACGCCGCTGACCGCTACGGCCACTCCTACGCTAAGCACGCGACCGTCGGCACGATCGATATCGTGCGCCGCGTCGACTAGCCCCTCGGCTAAGCCTCTAGATGAGCGCCCACCCTCCAAGAGCGAGGGTGGGCGCTCGTGCCTAAGAGATGAGGTTTTAAGCACCTTTTTATAGCCGAGGAAGGGACCCTGCGGTACACTGTATAAACACGGGAACCCCCGATGAAGGTCTTGTGCGCACCGAGCACCCCAGGTGGTGTCATTTCGGAAAGTGCGCCGTACTCACCATCACCGATTGATACGCCCCGAAAGTTGCGGCTCCGCCGCACTCGGGCTTCTCTGAACGATCTCTGGTCAAAGCCTCCTGACGCGTCTGCTGTTACAGACTGATACACCATACGGGTGAGGCCCCACGCCAGGAATACGTGACGCCTTATGTGAGCACAATTGACCGTACCCCTCTCCGCCCCGCGCGCCCGGCGCGCATTCTCGGGGTGATGACGTACGAGTCTCCAATTGTGTAGCGAGAAATTCAAGACCGCTCCCAGCAGTAACCCTCACACCCTCACTGTGCCCTCTGCGCCCCGCGCAAGGGAATGACCGGGCGTGTGCGGTGAAACCGTCGGCTGAACAATACGCCGGACGCATGTGGCTGGGCCGTGAAGGGGACACCCGGTAAGCGCCGAAGAGCGTGCGCTATCCACCCCTACCGTATACGAGGAAAAATTGACTGAGAATACCGCTACCCCGGCTGAACTGAACGCCGAGGCAGAGACCGTTGTGACCGCTGAGAACAACGTTGAGACCCCCGCCGCAGAAGAAACCGCGGCGGAGACTACCGCAGAAACCACCGCAGACGCCCCCGCCGAAAAGGCTGAGGAAGAGGGCGTGCGCTTTACCGACCTGGGTCTGGATGCCCGCGTCCTGGCCGCTCTGGAAGAGGTCGGCTACGAGAAGCCGTCCCCCATTCAGGAACAGACTATCCCGCTGCTGCTCGAGGGTCGCGACGTGGTCGGTCTGGCGCAGACCGGTACCGGTAAGACCGCGGCCTTCGCGCTGCCGGCCCTCTCCCGCATGGCCGAGCTCGCCGACATCAACGGTGTCTCCCGCGACACCCAGGTGCTGGTCCTAGCCCCCACCCGCGAGCTGGCCCTGCAGGTTGCTGAGGCTTTCTCCTCCTATGCAACCCACATGGAGGACTTCACCGTGCTGCCGATTTACGGCGGCTCCCCCTACGGCCCGCAGCTGGCCGGTCTGCGCCGCGGTGCGCAGGTCGTCGTCGGTACCCCCGGCCGCGTGATTGACCACCTGGAAAAGGGCTCCCTGGATCTGTCCAACCTGCAGTACCTGGTCCTGGACGAGGCCGACGAAATGCTTCGCATGGGCTTCGCCGAGGACGTGGAGAAGATCCTCGAAGGCACCCCCGATAGCAAGCAGGTGGCCCTGTTCTCCGCCACCATGCCCAACTCGATTCGCAAGATTGCTCAGCAGTACCTGACCGATCCGGTCGAGATTCGCGTAAAGGCTAAGACCACCACCAGCGCCAATATCTCCCAGCGCTACATGCAGGTCATGCACTCCCACAAGCTGGACGCCATGACCCGAGTGCTCGAGGTTGAAAACTACGACGGCATCATCGTCTTCGTGCGCACCAAGAAGGAGACCGAGGAGGTCGCCGATAAGCTGAAGGCCCGTGGCTTTGCGGCGGCTGCCATCAACGGTGACATTCCCCAGCAGCTGCGTGAGCGCACCGTGGATGCCCTGCGCGACGGCCGCATCGACATCCTCGTGGCAACCGACGTGGCGGCACGCGGCCTGGACGTGGAGCGCATCTCCCTGGTCGTCAACTACGACATCCCTCACGACACCGAGTCCTACGTGCACCGCATTGGCCGTACCGGTCGTGCGGGCCGCGAGGGTGCCGCCATTCTGTTCGTGACCCCGCGCGAGAAGTACATGCTGCGCCAGATCGAGAAGGCTACCCGCCAGAAGGTCGAGCCCATGCACATGCCGACCGCGGAGGCCGTGAACGAGACCCGTAAGCAGCGTTTCGCCCAGCAGATTACCGAGACCATCGAGTCCGAGGACCTGAGCTTCTTCCGCCAGATTATTGAGGACTACGAGAACGAGCACGACACCACCGCCGAGGATATCGCGGCCGCGCTGGCCGTTATCGCTCAGCAGGGTCGCCCGTTCTTCCTGGACGAGTCTGAAGACATCGCTCGCAACTCCCGCCCCTTCTCCGACGATGATTCGGATCGCGGCGGCCGCAAGGGCAAGCGCGTGCACAACGACGAGGGCATGGTCAACTACAAGCTGAACGTTGGCCGTTCCTCCCGCGTGACCGCGGGCGCCATCGTGGGTGCGTTGGCTAACGAGGGCGGCATCAAGGGTTCGCAGATTGGCTCGATTGATATCCGTCAGCACTTCACCATTGTGGGCCTGCCCCAGGACCTGCCGCGCGACTTCTTCGATCGTCTGCGCGACACCAAGATTGCCGGTGAGTTCATCAACATCCGTAAGGACAACGGCCCCAAGGGTGGCGGACGCGGCTTCGGCGGCGGCCGTCGCGAGGGCGGCTACCGCGACTTCGACCGCCGTGAGGGTGGCCGTAATAACCGTCGTGACGATAACCGTCGCGAGGGTGGTTACCGCGGTAACCGTGACGGTGGCCGTGACTTTGGAGGCGATCGTGACTTCAAGCGTCGTGACGACCGCGGTGCTCGCCGCGATGATCGTGGCGGTCGCGAGTACGGTAACCGCGACTTCGGTGGCCGCAACAGCCGTCGCGACGGCTACCGCGGCGGTCGCGGCAAGCGCTACTAGGCGGGCTTTGTAGCCCGAAAGCTGTATCCCGCACCGCGTGACCGGAGCGTCGCGTAGCGCGGGGAGGGCCCAAAGCGTCCAGGCCGGTGGGGGAGCGGATTACCCGTTTCCTCACCGGCCTTTTGCCTGTCTTAGGCGTCCGGCTGCGGCGGCATAGCGGGGAACGTGGAGGAGTTATTTCCCAGGATAAAATTGTGGTGTATGCCATACTATTCGCGCTTGCGGGTGCCCCCAAAGCCATGTATAGTTTTACCTGTTGCCCCGATAGCTCAGTGGTAGAGCGCCATCTTGGTAA
>ERZ772974.144-NODE-144-length-53856-cov-8.024349_pt1 | contig 53856 bp, 57 predicted proteins | sample MGYA00580671_ERZ772974 | MGnify/ENA primary metagenome ERZ772974 (study PRJEB29015, sample SAMEA2738065) | human oral metagenome | biome: human oral; feature: human-associated habitat; material: saliva | place: China | collected 2218 ... | reverse complement strand
ATCCTACTCCAGCTGAACGCATCCAATCTATCTACTTTGGTGTAAAAGCCGACACCACCCTCCCTTCCGGCACCTACGAGAAGAACGTCGTCTTCACTGCCGTTGCCCACGCTAACCCACCGAAGCCACAAAAAACTCTCCACAGTATTTCAACTATGCAACAGATGACTCCTGCAATCTGTACCGCCACTACTACCCCACTCGCTACCGTCACCCAGCTTGACACTGACGGCTCCCATCACGGCGACCCAAACTATGTTTCAACCAAAACTCTCGTAGACACAAGAGATAATAATACCTATACCATCTCCAAACTCGCTGACGGCAAATGCTGGATGACACAGAACTTAAGAATTATCAATAAAACTATCACTCCAGCAGATTCTGACGTGACGACTAGCTACACCATCCCAGCCTCCTCTATCTCTGGCTTCAGTGCATACGATACTTCAAACGCTTATGTAGACTCAGATGGTGGATTCTACACCTGGTATACCGCTACCGCTGGCACTGGCACCAGATCTCTTTCTGCTAATGGTCAGAATACTGCTGTCTCTGTTTGTCCGAAAGGCTGGAGGCTACCGACCAGTGGAAATAGCAGCAGTGAATTCCAAACTCTATATAATAACTACAATTCCTCCTCTGCTCTAAGATCTAATCCGGTGAACCTCACTCTTTCCGGCTACGTGTACAGTAGCTCGCGTGTCTATCAGGGCTCGGACGGCTACTATTGGTCCTCTACGGTGTACTCAGACAACCGCGCCTACGGTCTGTACCTGAATACCTCGGATGTCCACCCTATAAACGTTAATAATAGGTACGGCGGGTTCTCCGTACGTTGTATCGCCCGCTAACCCTTGTTATGTCATCAACTGCGCCATAATTTTTAGCTAAACCTTTATTAAAAACTCGTAGTATGCTATAATCAAGTCTCAAGGAGAACTTATGAATTATAAAAAACCTACTAAGGCTATCATTACCGATGCTGGTTTTGCTAGTCGTTATCTGCCAATTACTAAAACTGTTCCGAAAGCTATGCTTCCCCTTGGCAATAAGCCAATTATGCAGCTCGTCGTTGAGGAATGCGCTGAGGCCGGCATCGAAGAGATTATCATTGTTGCCACTCATGAGGGCAAGGCGATTTATGAAGATTATTTTAATAACGCCTGTACAAAAATTAAAAAGCAGCTTCACGCTCAGAATAAGGATGACCGCTATGCTGCTATTGACCAAGTTCTAAACTTCCCGAAAATTACAGTGATTGAGCAAGATCCAGCTTATCCTTACGGTAATGGCTCTCCAATCGCTTCCGCTCGCAAGTTTATTAACGACGATGAAGCTTTTGTGGTTGCTTACTCTGATGATGTCGTCTTCGGTAGCTCTGACATGAAGACTCTGATCGACTCTTACGAAAAGCATCCTGAGGCTAAAGCTATTATTATTGCCCAAGAAATGCCAAAAGCAGTGTTAAATAAGTACGGTATTATTAAGCTTAGCAATTCTGAGAAAATGCTACTTGACAACATCGTTGAAAAGCCAGCAATTGAAAAGGCTCCATCTAACCTCACCTCTTATGGTCGTTATCTCTTGACGCCAGAAGTTTTCGCTTATCTTGATCCAAAAAATACTGGCCTTGATGGCGAGCTTTGGACAGTTGATGCGATCACAAAGATGGCTGAGTCCGGCGATGTGGTAGTTGAAAAAACTCAAGGTCATTGGATGACTACTGGTGATCCAAAAAATTACCTCTTTGCTTTGCTCGAATATACCTTTAGAACAGAGTCTTTCGGCGACGAATTAAAAGAGTTTGTCAAAAACGCCTAAACACCTTATAATAAACATAAGGAGAATTTTATATGGTCAATCATTTAAACACTGCAGAATGGATTATTGTCGGAATTCTAAGCTTTACGCTATTTGTATTCTTAGTGCTCGGCATCATTCTCATTGTAAAACTCCTCAAAATCACTAAACAAGCGAAAAAAATCGTCGAAACCAGTCAAGCGGTTGCTGACAAAGCGGACGATATCGCCGACAATCTGCGCGATATGACCTCTGTTGGGCTCTTGACTCGTAGTATTTTCCGCGATTTTATTAGTGAGCGGCTCTTTGGTCGTCCAGCTAAAAAACATCGCAAAAAATTTGATTCTGAGGAATAAAAATTCTCCCGTTAGTTGTAGAAACCGTCTAAGACTTAGGCGGTTTCTTTTTGCTTTTGCATTTTTATCACGCTTATGTTAAAATATCTTCAAATTACTACTAACCTTTAGAAAGGGTGGAAAAATGGCTAAAAAATCAAAGAAAAAGCAAAAAGGTGGTTTCTTACTTGGCGCCTTATTTGGGGCCGGACTCGGTGCTACCGGTGTCTTCTTGTCTAAAAAAGAAAATCGTCAAAAGGTTGCAAAAACTACCGAAAAAGCTAAAAAAGAGCTAGAGAAAACCGCAAAAGTTGCTCAAGCTGAGGTTAAGAAGGCGACAAAAACTGCTAAAAAAGAAATTGATAAAGCTACTAAAACAGCTAAGAAAACTGCAACTACTTCTAAAAACGCAACCAAAAAGCTAGTTAAAAAAGCACTTAAAAAATAATGGCTACTCGGCTAAGGAAAATCCGCGAAAAAAAGCTTAAAAATGACGAGCTCACTGCTGAAGAGCAGGTGCTCGAAGACCTTTTTTATGACCTCTACCGTAATCGCGGCAGTGTCTATAAGGTGAACTTTTTCCGCGGTATTTTCTTTGGCCTCGGCACTTTTTTAGGTGGTACCGTTATTGTAGCGCTGGTTATTTTTCTCTTAACTTGGATTTCGAGTCTATTGCCAGCCAATCTTAGTATTATTGACTGGCTACTTGATGTCCTGAAGCGGTAGGTTTTTGGTCCAAAAAACGCTAAAACGCCCCCGTTCTATGCTATAATAATTTATATGGCAAGTGAGGTAGAACAGACACCAGTTATTTTTCTGAAGCGCGAAGCGGTTGATCCCAAAACGCTGACGCCAGCTGATTTTGTGCACCTGCATAACCATACCCATTACTCCTTACTTGACGGCTTAACTAAGGTGCCGGATCTAGTTAATTATGTTAAAAGTGTCGGTATGGAGGCAGTGGCAGTTACGGACCACGGTACCATGTCCGGCCTTATTGAGCTCTATAAAGAGGCTGAGTTTGCCGGCATTAAACCAATCTTAGGCCTCGAGGCCTATGTCGCAGCGCGCGGTCGCATGGATAAGGATCCGGCTCACGATAAGGAGCGTTATCATATTACTTTGCTTGCGATGAATGACGAGGGGTTTGAAAATCTCTGTCGATTAGCCACTGAAGCCGAAGTGAACGGTAAGTACTACAAACCTCGTATTGACCATGAGATTATGGAGAAATACAACGCAGGCATTATTTGTCTGTCTGGTTGCGCTAGTTCAGAAATTTCTGTTCGCCTAAAAAATAACGACTACGCTGGCGCAATGAAACTCGTTGAATGGTATCACCAAGTTTATGGTGATCGTTTTTACCTTGAGATGCAGGACCACGGTCATCCCAATTCTCCCACTCACTGGGATGTTCAAGATCGCATCAATAAAGGACTTCAACGCATTGCCGAGGAAACCGGTCTACCACTCGTGGTGACTTGTGATGGTCACTACCTAAAACATGAAGACCAAGATGCTCACGAGGTGTTACTCTGTATTGGTACTGCCTCTAATTTAAGTGACACTAATCGCATGACCTTGAAGGATTTTCAACTTCACGTTATTCCGCCGCAGGAAATTATTGACCGCTGGAAAGACGATTTTCCAGAAGCTGTTAAAAATTCAAAAATTATTGCCGACCGCTGTACCGCAAAGCTCCAGCTAGGTCGCATTCTTATTCCAAAATACGAGGTCCCAGAGGGTGAAACTGAAAAATCCCACCTTGATTTATTGGTGTTCCAAGGTCTGGCTTTTCGCTATGCCGGTAAGACTCCAGAGGAGGCAAAAAAGCTCTCGGTTGAGCAGTGTCGCAAGATTTTAGATCAAAAAGTACTGGATCGTATCGACTATGAACTATCGGTGGTCGACAAGATGGGTTATAACGGCTATTTCTTGATTGTTCAGGACTTCATTAACTGGGGTAAGTCTCAGCGTATTGTTTATGGTCCAGGTCGTGGCTCGGCCGCTGGTGCCATTCTTGCTTATGCTTTACGTATTACTGAGCTTGACCCTCTAAAATATGACCTAATTTTTGAGCGTTTCCTAAACCCAGACCGTATTTCTATGCCAGATATCGATACTGATATCCAAGACACTCGGCGTGACGAGGTGATTGAGTATTGTACTGAAAAGTATGGCAAGGAGCGCGTCTGTAATATCTGTACTTTCGGTAAAATGATGGGGAAGATGGCAGTGCGTGATGTTGCGCGCGTGCTAGAGGTGCCGTATGTCGAGGCAGATCGGCTGGCTAAGATGGTGCCTGACCCAGAAATGGGACATCATGTTCCGCTGACTCGGGCCATCGTTGAGGCTCCCGACCTGCGTCGCGAATACGAAACGAATCCCACGGCTAAACGCGTGCTTGATTTTGCAATTAAACTTGAGGGAACTGTGCGCTCTCACGGCGTGCATGCTTGTGGTGTGGTGATTGCACCTGACGACCTTGTAAAATTCTTACCGCTTGAAGTTTCTGCTAAAGGCCCGCTTGCCACCCAATTCCCATCTACTCAAGTCGAGGAGCTAGGCCTACTTAAAATGGACTTTTTGGGTCTCATGAACCTTTCTGTCATCAATAACGCACTCCGTATGATTCGTAAAGTCTATAAGAACGACATCGACCTCTATAGCATTCCCCTACATGACGATAAAACTTTTGAACTTTTGCAACGTGCTCAAACTACCGGCGTCTTCCAGCTTGAGTCGGCCGGTATGAAGCGTTATCTGCGTGACCTGAAAGCTAACAGTTTTGAAGATATTATCGCTATGGTGGCTCTCTATCGTCCGGGCCCAATGCAGTTTATCGACTCTTTCATTAAGCGTAAACATGGTGAAGAACCAATCACTTATCTCCATAAAGGTCTCGAAAATGCGCTAAAATCCACTTACGGCATCATGATTTATCAAGAGCAGTTCATGCAGATTTCGCGTGAATGGTGTGGTTTTACTGGTGGTGAATCGGATACGCTTCGTAAGGCTGTGGGTAAGAAAAAAGTTAAACTCATGGAGGAATTGAAGCCGAAGTTTATTAAAGGTGCGGTTGAAATTGGCGGCGCCACCGAGGCTATTGCTGAAGAATTCTGGAATCAATTACTTGAATTCGCGAACTATTGTTTTAATAAGTCGCACGCCGCTTGTTATGCGCTCGTCGCCTACTGGACTGCATATCTAAAGGCTCACTATCCAGATGCCTTCATGGCGGCTTTAATGACTTCTGACATGCGCTCAACAGATCGTCTTGCGATTGAAATGAGCGAATGTAAATCGATGGGAATTGATGTGCTTGGCCCAGATATCAATCAGTCCTATGCTGACTTCGCTATTGTTGGTGGCGAGAATAAAATTCGGTTTGGCCTCGCTGCTATTAAAGGTATGGGTAAGGCGCTTGTAGAGGATATTGTCATCCCTGAGCGCGACAAGAATGGTCCATTCCAGTCAGTCTGCGATTTCGCTAAACGAGTTGACTCGACTAAGTTTAATAAAAAATCTTGGGAATCGGCCATTAAAACTGGCGCTTTTGACCGTTTTGGTACGCGTTCCGACCTACTCTTTAACCTTGAGCAGGTCCAAGCTTATGGTTCAAAAATGCAAAAAGATAGTGCTAACGGACAGACCGACCTTTTTGGTATGATGGGCGATATTGGCCAAGTTCCAGAGCCAGAAATGAAGCCAGCACCTAAGCAAGCTTCCGATAAAGAGCAGCTCCTCTGGGAGCGCAACCTCATGGGGCTCTATCTCTCTGCTCACCCGCTCGATAAATATGAAAAGTATTTTGAAGAGCAGACCCACCCCTTCTCATACATTAATCAAGAGCACGACAATAAGCGAATTACGCTTGGCGGTATTGTTACTAGCGTTAAAATTATCATGACGAAGGCAAAAAATGAAAAAATGGCCTTCATTACCTTGGAGAGTAAATCTGGTTCTGCGGAAATTCTTATTTTTCCGAAGCTCTATAATGATAATGCTGATAAAATCGTCATGGACGCAATTTTGAAGATCCCAGGTCGTATTAGTGCCACCGACCAAAGCGGTAATCCTACCTCAGATATTAAAACCATTGCCGAAGACGTCTTCGTTATTTCGGATGAGGTGCTTGAATCATACGAGCCAACCGGCATTCGCTTAGATGAGCCTGAAGATGCACCTAAGCGTCGTCAATTCAAGAAGAAACCAGAGCCTGAGCAATCAGAGCCAAAGTCAAAGCCGGTCGCTTTGCCGCCATTAGTAACAGAGAAGCCGCTTGACCCGCGCTCCCAGAAGCTCTACATTCTGATTGAGAACCCCGAAGACACCGAGCGCCTCACCGGCATAAAAACTATCTGCGATCTCTTTCCAGGCCTCACCTCTGTCGTACTAGTCCTGAAAGATGGTGCCGAGAAAAAAGTCGTCACTATGAGTTTTAAAGTTGAAGCTTCCAGTCAGTTGATTGATCAACTAAAGGCTATTGTTGGCGAAAAAGCGGTTGTCCTAAAATAATGTTTATGCTAAACTAAAATAAGTAATAAAGGGTGGAAATTGAATAAGATTACCAAGTATCTAAACCAGCATATCAACGGTCAGGTGTTTGACCGTCCGTCGATTTTGCATGCTTATTCTCGTGACCGCAGTGTGGTCGAGATCACTCCGCGACTTGTAGCCATCCCATATGACACCGATGATATTCAATTTTTAATGCGCTTTGCTAATGATGTCGCTGCCAAGGATTTTAAATTGCCAGTCACCGTTCGTGGTTCCGGTCAAAGTAAAACTGGCGCCTGTCTTGGCGCCGGCATGATTATTTCGACTGAAAAGTTGAACAAAATTGCCGAAGTTGACGAGCATAGTCGTTTGGTGCGGGTGCAGGCTGGTGTTACTCTTGAAAAGCTCAATGCAGTCCTAGCCGCCTATAATCTCTGCCTGCCAATTCGTGCCAACGAGAAGCAAACGATCGGCGGCCTTATCTCTACCTTTCCAACCGACGCCTATGCTAAAAAATATGGCAGCATTTTTTATTTTGTTGACCGGCTGGAGGTAGTTTTGGCGAACGGTGATCTTATTCAGACCGTTAGTTATACCCCACATGGCCTCAAAAATGCCCTAAAAAGTGAGAAATTTGAGGGAAAAATCTACCAATCTCTAGATGAACTTATCAATAAAAACCAAGATTTAATCTCTAAAATTAATGAGCGCTCCGTTTCGCGCGCCGGCTATTCCACAATAACAAAGGTTAAAAATGAAAACGTCTTTGATCTGATGCCACTTTTCTTCGGCGCCGAAGGTACTCTCGGGGTTATTTCGGAAATTATTTTGCGAGTTGAGCCGATTCCTCGCCGCGGCAAGCATGTCTTAGCTACTTTTCCAACCATTGAAAAAGCCAACGACTACATGGAAAAAATCATGAAGCTCGCCCCAGCTACTCTTGAAGTTTTTGATACTCGCATTTTTCAGATTGCAGCTAAACATGGTAAAAATCTTGGCCTATTGGAACCGCTGCTTCCCAGTGGCTACTATGTCCTCGCCATCTTTAATGATAGTTTTTTGATGGCTAATCGAAAACTACGCCAAGCTCTCAGTCTTGGTGCTACTGCTACCTCAATTACTGCTGAAAATAACATCAATTCCGATGATTTTGGCGAAATCTATACCCTACTCGGCAGTTATCTAAACGACGAAAGCTCGATGGAACGCCCAAGTTTGGTCGATGATTTTACCGTTAACGGCGTTGGTCTCTCAAAACTGATCGCTAAGCTTAAGCCAGTCGAGGAAATCCTGAAGCAAGAACTACCAATTTTTGGCTCTTTTGCTACCTCAGTCTATTCGGTGCGTCCAGACTTCAATCTATCTGATGTCACGGAGCGTAAGCGTGCAATGCAATTCCTGCATTACTTCGGTAAGATTGTAAAAGAGTGTGGCGGTACTTTTGCCGGCGGCAGCTCTGAGGGCCGCGTTAAGGGACTTGTTTCCACCCCTGAATTTACTGCCCGCGAACACGAGTTATATCGAAAAATTAAACAAACCTTTGATCCAAACGGTTTTCTTAATCCTGAAACTAAACTCGGCGCTAGCTTTGCTGATGTGGTGCGCCATCTTCGTACCACCGAGACCCAAGGCGTTAAATAAGCTAACATTTGATTCTCCCCTTATTTTGTGTTAAAATTCATCTTATGAAAGTTACTACTAAGAAAATATCTGACACCTCCGTTGAGCTTAAAGTTGTGCTTGACGCGAATGATTTAAAAGAGGCTGAGAAAAAAGCAGTTGAACGCCTCATTAAAGATGTAAAAGTCGAAGGCTTCCGTAAGGGTAAGGCTCCACTTGACATTGCTAAAAACCATATTAACCCAAACGACCTCTCTTCGGTTGCGCTTGACATTGCTGTCCGCACTTCAGTGCCAAAAGCCTTTGATGAGAGCGAAACTTCTCCACTCATGATTCCAAATGTCGAAGTTGTGAAATTTGTTCCAGGTGAAACTGTTGAATATACCGCTAAGGCTGATATTTTGCCAGAAATCAAACTCGGCGACTACAAAAAGCTCGGCGTCAAAAAAGCTGAAGCTAAAGTTACCGAAAAAGAAGTGACTGAAATTTTGGAAAATATCCAGAAAGCTTATTCCGAGTCGAAAGTCGCTAAGAAAAAAGCTGAACTCGGCGACGAAGTAGTGATTGATTTTGAAGGTAGTCTCGACGGCGAAAAATTCGCTGGTGGTGCTGCTAAAGACTTCAAACTCGGACTTGGCTCACATCAGTTCATTCCAGGTTTTGAAGAGGGAATTGTCGGCCATGAAGCTGGCGAGCGTTTTGATCTCGAGCTTACCTTCCCTAAAGATTATCACGCAGACAATCTAGCTGGTAAAAAGACCGTCTTTAATGTCCTCTTAAAACAGGTTAACGCTCTAGTCAAACCAGAACTTAACGATGAGCTTGCAAAAAAATGTGGTCCATTCGAAACTCTTGCTGACCTTAAGACAGACATCGAGAATAACCTAAAAATGCAAAATGAAGTAAAGGCTAACGAAAAATTCAAAGACGATTTAGTTGAAAAACTCGTCGAGAAGTCTACTGTTTCTGCCCCAGAAATCATGATTAAAGACCAGCTCCGTCTCATTCGCCAAGATATCGAGGCTAATGCGGCTCGCCAAGGCTTTAGTTTTGAGGACTACTTAAAGCAGACCGGTCAAACTGAAGCTGATTGGGAAAAAGAAGCTAAAAAAGTCGCCGAAAAACGTGTTAAAGCTAGCCTCTGTCTTCAGATTCTCGCTCGTGACGAGAAAATCGCTGTCGAAGACGAGATTGTTGATGCTAAAATCAACGAACTCCGCGAAGTTTATAAGAAGTCAAAAGAAGCTTTGAAAAACCTCAAGGACTTAAATGTTCGCCAGGACATAAAAAATCGTCTCACCATCGAGAAAACTTTGAACTTCCTCGTTGAGGCTAACTCAAAGTAGTATAAAATAAAAAGACCTCCTCGATACGGCAAGCATCCTCGAGACGGCAAGAATATAAAAACATTAAGATTGGCTCGTTGAGGCAAGAAAATAAAATAACTAAAAAACCGCGTCAAGGCGCGGTTTTTGCTTGCATCTGGTTATTTTTTCTTTTTGCTGGCCGATTTAGTTCTAGCTGGTTTTACATCGGTAGTTTTCTGTGTACTGGCTACTTTTTCCGTGCTGGATATCTTCTGTGTGCGAGCTACCCTTTCCGTACTAGCTGTCTTCTGCGCGCGGGCTACTCTACTAGCCGTTGTCGCCTTCTGCGTGTTTACGGCCCGCTTTGCTTTTGGTATTTTTATTACTTCAGGCTTTAATACTTCAGGGTAAAAATGCTCGACCGCGGTTTTTACTACCGACCAAGCAATTAAATTCATTGACCAAGTCACTAGACAGATTAGTGGGATGATTAAAAAGGCTACGCCAACGGCTTGATGGATTAGTGCAACTAGTCCGGCCGCCATGGTTACGACCGCAAAAAGAATTAGATACGCATACTGTAGAAGTTCTAATTTTCCATTTGCTCGATACTGTTCAACAATTTTTTTCCCAAACGACTTCTTCATTCTTTAATTATAACAGAATATATCAAAAAAGTCAAGAATACCGTTAAGGTCCAGGACCTTTGCAACAAAATATTGCCAAAATCCTCAAAATAGTGTAAAATACTGGTAAGAGTTTCTCGCTAGTTTTTATTTGCTGTAAAAAGCTAGCACAGCGGACTTACCACCCGCGAACAGGTCGCTTGCTTAATCTGAGCAAACGACATCATAAAAGTTAATTAAGAGGAAAAATATGCCAACTATTAACCAGTTGATTCGCAAACCTCGCGTCAGAGCAGCTAAGAAATCAAAAGCTCCTGCGCTCGGCTCAATTGTCAACACTTTGAAGACTAAGCATTACAATCAGCCTGCGCCTCTAAAACGCGGTGTTTGTATTAAAGTTACTACAAAAACTCCAAAGAAACCAAACTCAGCTCTTCGTAAAGTCGCTCGTGTGCGCCTTACTAACGGTCAAGAAGTTTGGGCTTACATTGGTGGCGAAGGCCACAACCTCCAGGAGCATGCAGTGGTCTTGATCCGTGGTGGTCGTGTGCCTGATCTTCCAGGTGTTCGTTATCACATCGTCCGCGGTACCCTTGATCTTCAGGGAGTTCAAGGTCGTAAACAAGGCCGTTCAAAATACGGTGCTAAGAAAGGGGATAAGTAATGCCACGTAAAACTACTACCTCTCTTGAGAGAAAAGTTCATCCAGATCGCAAATATCAATCAATTTTGGTCCAGCGTTTGATTAACAAATCTATGCTTGATGGTAAAAAGCAGATTGCTGAGCGCGCAGTTTACGCTGCTATCGAAAATGCAGCTAAAGACCTCAAATCTGAGAATCCAGTTGAGGTACTCGAAAAAGCCATCGCTAATGTTTCACCAGATTTTGAGGTGAAATCCCGTCGTGTCGGTGGCGCAAACTACCAGATTCCATTTCCAATTTCTGGTCATCGCCAACTTCATTTCGCTTTCTCATGGCTAGTTCAGTCAGCTCGTTCTCGTTCTGGCATGCCATTTGCTAGGCGTCTTGAGCTAGAGATCGTTGATGCTTACAACGAAACCGGTACTGCCTTCAAGAAGAAAGAAGACTGTCACCGTATGGCTGAAGCAAACCGTGCCTTCGCACACTTTGCTCGCGCTTAAGTATATTGCACCATTAAAAAGGCCACCCGTTTTGGGTGGCTTTTTGGAGGCTAGAATAATAAAAAGGCGTCAAGCGTTGCGCTGCTCCACCTCCCTCTTTTTCTCCCTAAAAATACTTATCCCGGCCTGTAAGGTTTCTGGTAAACCAAAAGCAGAGAAAAGCATCGAAGATAGATTGGATGCAGCAGGCTGGTCATGGTACCAACACTGCTTTAATAGAAAATCTTTGATCTTGCGACAAGACATACCTCGTGCCTGTCTTTTGATGAATTGCGAAATTTTAATATCGCCTTCATCTAGACAGTAGATGAAGTAGTCAACTAAAACTACCCAAACTCGGATATCCTCTGCATTACAGATCGAGTTGATATCGAATATGTTGTCAATATTGGTCATGACGCTATATTCCGAAGCCTTGTCAGATACTCTGCCATATTCAGCAACGAATATGGTGATGAGTATGTAAAAAAGCCTCTCGGCACTCATTATCTTTGGGGCATCAAAGGTCCCGTCATATGTCCTACTTGCGAGTACCTGTAGATCAACCACCTGCGAAGTGAATTGGCTTCGTTTAATTCCTATCCCACTTGCAACTGTGTCCAGATCCAATGAAACCATGGATAAATTTTGGCTAAAAACAAACTTTACTGCCTTTTCCAGCAAGTCCAACCCGTCTTTAGCCTTTCTTAAGATATCGCTGCTAGGCTTTCTCTGGAAAACGATATCAATCAGAAAATACCTAACGTTGACAACCTTCTCGAAATTCTTAAATTCCATAAAATCCCTCCTTTTAATGTGCATTTTGGCGCATAGCCAGTGACTCTTCTACTATACAACATTTTATGCTTTTTGTAAAGATAGATGCCTAGAATATTCCCCTGGAACCTCTAATTCATTGACTTGATTTCAGTATAAGCCGCCCTGTTCATATCGATTCTGTACGGTTCATGAATGTTCTTAATCTCCCGCGCTGTCCTTAAGAACACATCACCTGACTCGAAGTTGTTTATTTTCTAATCCGATTATGTTAAAATAGAGACAATAGTTAGGAGGCAAACATGGTTAAAATAGCAATTAACGGTTTTGGGCGCATTGGTCGCAATGCGTTTAAAATCGCTTTTGAGAGGCGAGATGTTGAAATTGTGGCGGTCAATGATTTAACTGACACTAAAACTTTAGCTCATCTCTTAAAATATGATTCATCTTACGGCACCTATGATCGTATGGTGAAGTTTGATGACGAATATATTATTGTCGATAAAACTAAAATTCGAGTGTTTTCGGAAACTGATCCAGCTAAACTTCCGTGGCGGAAGCTTGGCGTTGATGTAGTAATCGAATCTACCGGTTTCTTTACTGACCCAGCAAAGGCTAGCGCTCATCTTGACGCTGGTGCGAAGCGAGTCGTAATTTCCGCTCCAGCCAAAGGTGAAGGCGCTAAAACTATCGTACTCGGCGTGAATGAAGAGATCGTGGAAGATTCTGATCGCATTATCTCTAACGCCTCCTGTACCACCAACTGCATTGCCCCAGTTATGCGCGTGCTTGAAGATAATTTTGGCATTGAGAAAGCCATGATGACCACGGTTCATTCCTATACTGCCTCCCAACGCTTGCAGGATGCGCCAGCTAAGGATTTGCGCGAAGCTCGTGCCGCCGCAGAAAACATTGTCCCGACTACAACCGGCGCCTCAAAAGCCGCTGCACTCACAATTCCGTCACTTAAAGACAAGTTCAATGGCCTCTCTATTCGTGTGCCGACTCCAGTCGTTTCACTTTCGGATATTACCGCTGTACTTTCGCGCGACACTACTAAAGAGGAGTTAAATAAAGTCTTTGAAAAATCTGCCAAGGAGCCTTACTATGAAGGCATTTTAGGAATTACGAAAGAGGAACTAGTCTCTTGTGATTTTCGAGGCAATAGCCACTCATGCGTAGTTGACTTGGCTCTAACTGACGTCGTTGGTGGTAATTTAGTTAAAGTTGTCGCTTGGTATGATAACGAGTGGGGTTATAGTAACCGACTCGTCGAATTAACTGCAGATTTTGGTAAAAGGAAATAGTATGCCACGCCTCTTTCTCGCCGCTGACCACCGAGGTTTTGCTGATAAACAGCGACTACTTAGCCTGCTTGGTAATTCCAATGTGAAAGAAATCTATGAAATCACCGACCTTGGGCCGGCTACCTTGAAGCCAGAAGATGATTTTAATGATGCAGCAATCAGTGTAGCTCGACATGTTCGCAATAATCCAGCTTCTCGGGGCATTATTATCTGCGGATCTGCTCATGGGGTTTCTATTCAGGCTAACCGCTTTAAGGGTATCCGTGCTATTTGTGGCTACACCCCAGAGTTGGTTCGACTCGGTCGCCTCCATAATGACGCCAATGTCCTTTGTCTGTCCTCCGACTTCATGGATGACGTCACTATGAATCGTGCCGTTACGATGTTTTTATCGGCTGAGTTCTTGCCAGAAGAGCGTTACATCAGGCGTAATACTAGATTAGACGAAGATAACATTTACTAAAAAGGAGGAGAATGCCAAAGATTATTGATGCGAGCGATGTTGTTATTGCACCTACTCTGTTGACGGTTGACCCGAACGAGTTTGTTCGACTTATTAGTCTCTATCCTACTTTTGCTACCCGTATGCAAATTGATGTGATTGATGGAAGTTTTGTTTCTACTACTACTATCTCGGAGGCAGCTATTACTGCATTACCTCAAAACATCCTGGTTGATTTACATATGATGGTGGCTCGACCATCTGAACATCTCCCGCACATCTTAAGGCTTAAGCCAAATCTCTGTATTTTTCACGCTGAAGCAGCCGAAGATTTATTGCCAATTTTTGAGCAGCTGAAACAGGCCGGTATTAAAACTGGCGTTGCCTTGCTCGAACGCACCTATCCAGGCGATGTTGAGCGCTATCTCAAAGTAGCTGACCATGCCCTAATTTTTGCAGGTAACCTCGGTCACATGGGTGGTACGGCTGACTTACTCCAAATCGAAAAAATCAAAATCATCCGTGCAATTAACCCAGAAATCGAAATCGGCTGGGATGGTGGCGCTAATCTTGAAAATATCCGCATGCTTGCTCATTCCAACCTTAACGTGATCAATGTTGGTTCTGCAATCGTAAAAACCCCAGACCCCAAGTCCGCTTACGAGGAACTCAAGAACGAAGCGGTTCAGCGAGGAGTTCGTATTTAATGGCACGCATTTTAGCTCTCGGCTCAGCCTTGCAAGACATCTATCTGATTGATCACGACGATTTTGTCGGCACAAAAAAAGGCCATAACCTTAAACTCGAGCAGATCAATATCGGCTCCAAGGTTGATATTGATCAGGTTTCTTTTGAGGTAGGCGGTGGTGGCACTAATGCTGCCGTTAGTTTTGCTCGACATGGTCATGAAGCAGTTTTTCTTGGCAATATCGGTAGCGACCCAGCTGGGCAGGCTATTGAGAGTTTGTTGAACGATGAGGGGGTTGATACTAGCTACCTGACTCGGCTTAAAGATCGTCAAACTGGCGTCTCCGTGATTTTACTCGACGCAAAGACCGGTGAGCGTACTATTTTGACCCACCGTGGCGCCTCTGCTAAATTTAATAATCTTTCTGAAGATGACCTCGATACGATTAACCCGGATTGGCTCTATGTTAGTAGTCTTCGGGGCGACATGGATACTTTGCTTCGCTTTTTTGAAAAATCCCACTCTATTGGTTGCAGGGTGATGTTTAATCCAGGCAAGCTTGAATTAAAAGCCAAAAAGCAGTTGCTCGGTCTCCTTCAAGACGTCGACGTTTTGCTCGTGAATAAAAGCGAGGCCGCTGAAATTGTCTCTGGATGTATCCTAGAGGAACTACTTGCCCATCTCGGCGCCTACTGTCAGACCGTCATTATTACCACTGGTTCAATGGGTGCTATCGCAACTAACGGTACCGAAACTTATCGTTTTGGCATCTATGAGGATTTGCCAGTAGTTGATACTACTGGTGCGGGCGACAGTTTTGGTTCCGGCTTTCTAGCCCATTTAGCGGCAGGCCACTCTTTTAGAGAGTCACTCATCTTTGGCTCTGCCAACTCTACCTCTGTTGTAAATCAACTAGGCGCTAAGCGCGGTATCCTGTATGGCACCGAAAAACTACATCCGATGCCAATCCAAAAACTCTAATTAATCTTAGTTATTATTCTTTGGGAAATAATCGTCGTAGATACTTTCGTCGATTTTGATGTGGCCCTCTTTGTTGGCGGCCTTGACTACCTCAGTAATATCATCCGTGATGCGCACAAGCTTCAGATCCTTAGCTTTAATCATCCCCTCAGCCAGCAATTTCTTTTCCCAGACCTTGTATAACGGCTTCCAATAAGCCTTACCAATCAAGAAAATTGGCTGCTTTGGCATTTTATCTTCTTGCTCTAAGATCATTACTTCTGCGAGCTCATCTAGCGTGCCAAATCCGCCAGGGAAGTAGGCGAACACCTTTGATGCCATCACTAGCATCACTTTACGAGAGAAGAAGTAGTAAAACTCCATCATATCGGTCAGATATGGGTTCGGGAATTGTTCGTGGTCTAGCTTAATGTTCAGCCCAACCGAACGTCCGCCGAACTCAAAAGCGCCGCGGTTGGCTGCTTCCATAATGCCAGGACCGCCACCAGTCACCACGGTGTGTCCATTTTCGGCTAACATTTGGCCGAGTTTACGTGCTTGTTTATAGTATTTTGAATCTTCCGGTACTCGAGCTGAGCCAAAAACTGTTACGCCCTGTGAAAAGGTACGTAAGATTTTGAGACCGCGGCCAATATCGTTAGCATATCTCAGCGAGCGCTTGACGTCATCCTCGTTTAGGCCGTATTTTTCAAGATTTTCTGTAAAACTTTTTATATTATTATCCATAAGCGTATTGTACCATAAAACTGTGAAAAAACGAAATTTTATGTTATAATAACAGATAATGAAAACGGTTGTCATCATTCATAATGTACGTTCACTCTATAATGTTGGCTCAATTTTGCGCACTGCTGAAGGGTTTGGGGTGGAGAAAGTAATTTATAGTGGCTACACTCCCTGTGCTGACAATCCAGGTTATTTACCGCACATACGGGAGAAAATTCAGTCCGCCATCCATAAAACAGCCCTTGGTGCTGAGGAAATGCTTACAACTGAATATGCTACCGATGTGCGCGCAGCAATTGAGAGCCTAAAGTCCCAAAAATATAAAATCATTGGCTTGGAGAATAACATAAGAGACCGTCGCCTTAAAAAACTTAATTCGCCCGAACTTCAGTCTACGCTCGGCCGTGCCGCCGTTTTTGGCAATAAAACCGCCCTGATTTTAGGCGAGGAAGTAAATGGCATTCCTGAAGAACTCTATGATTTAATCGATGTCTTCCTGGAAATTCCGATGAAGGGCCGAAAAGAGAGTTTTAATGTCTCAGTTGCCACCGGTATTGCGTTATATAAACTACTATGCGAGGAGTAAAACATGAAAAAATACAATCCAACCGAAATTGAAGCCAAATGGCAAAAATACTGGGAAGAAACCCAGGCTTTTCGCGCTAAAACTAGCGCCGAGGCTCGTGCTATGGGTGAAAATACTCAAAAAATGTTTCTTGCTGAGATGTTCCCATATCCATCAGGCGCCGGCCTTCACGTCGGTCATGTCCGTAATTTCTCGATCGTTGATGCTCTCGCCCGCTTTTACGCCCAAAAGCGTCTAAATGTGTTACGCCCCTTTGGTTATGATACATTTGGTCTGCCAGCTGAAAACTACGCGATTAAAACTGGTATTTCACCAGAGGTTGCTACGGCTAAAAACATCGCCAACTTTAAGAACCAAGCTAAACGCCTCGGTTTTGCAATCGATTGGTCGCGTGAAATTAACACCTCAGATCCGAGTTACTATAAGTGGACCCAGTGGTGCTTCTTGAAATTATTCGAAAAAGGTTTAGCGTACCAAAAAGAGAGCTATCAGTGGTGGTGTCCTGTGGACCAGACCGTGCTCGCAAATGAACAGGTTGAAAATGGTCATTGTTGGCGCTGTGGTACTGAGGTCGAAAAAAAGAAAATGAAGCAGTGGTTCTTCAAAATTACCGCCTATGCCGACGAATTACTCGCTGAAATTGACAGCCTCGATTGGCCAGAAAAAATCAAAACCGCCCAGAAAAATTGGATTGGCCGTTCCGAAGGCGCCGAGATTTCTTTTGCAGTTGAGGGCGATAAAAATCAGTTCGTCCGCGTCTTTACGACCCGTCCAGATACGATTTTTGGTGCCACCTTCCTAGTTCTAGCTCCGGAGCACCCACTTATTCCGGAGCTTATGAACGAAAATTGCAAAGAAAAAGTGCTGGATTATTGCAAGGCGGCTATTAAAAAATCTGAAATTGAACGACAAGAGAATAAAGAGAAGACCGGGGTATTCACTGGCGCCTATGCAATTAACCCAGCTACTGGTCAAAAACTGCCAATTTGGGTGTCCGACTATGTTTTAATGGGCTATGGTGAAGGCGCTATTATGGCAGTTCCAGCTCATGACGAGCGCGATTTTGCCTTTGCTTCGCAGTTTGATTTGCCGGTCATCGAGGTTATTGAAAAACCTGACACCGCAACCGAAAAATGTTATCACGGCGAGGGAAAACTGATTAATTCTGACCGCTTCAACGGCATTCTTTCTAGCGATGCTCGCGAGGGTATTGTAAAATGGCTAGAAGATATGGGTATCGGCCATACTAAGGTCACCTATCGTATGCGTGACTGGCTAATTTCACGTCAGCGCTATTGGGGCTGCCCAATTCCGATTGCTTACGACAAAAATGGCCAACCTCATGCCATTCCAGAAGATCAGCTTCCAGTCATTCATCCTGAGATGGAAGATTATAAACCAGATTCAACTGGTCGCTCGGCTCTAGCAAAGGCAAAAGATTGGCTAAAAGTCACAATTAACGGGGAAGAAATGACCCGTGAAACTGATACTTTGGATGGCTATGCCTGCTCTTCTTGGTATCTGTGGCGCTACGTTTCGCCTAATTCAGATACCGCCGCTTGGGATCCTGAAGAAATAAAATACTGGGCTCCAACCGATATTTACTGTGGTGGCGATCACGCTGTTGCCCATCTACTCTACGTGCGTTTTTGGTGTAAATTCTTCGCCGACCTTGGCTATCTACCGTTCCGCGAGCCAGTCAAGCGCCTCCTTTATAACGGCTATATCAATGCCCCAGATGGCAAAAAGATGTCAAAGTCAAAGGGAAATGTGATTGACCCGCTTGATGTGATTGATTCGGGCTACGGTGCCGACACTCTGCGCACCTACGAGCTATTTATTGGCCCATATAATGAAGACGCAGCTTGGTCCACTAAGGCGATCGGTGGTGTTTACCGCTTCCTTAATCGCTCTTTCAATCTGGTATTTAACCCAGAAAACTCAGTTAATGACGCCAAAAATCTCATCATACGCCATAAAACCGTGAAAAAAGTGACTGAAGATATGCATCGAGCTAGCTTTAATACCGCAGTCGCCGCTCTGATGGAGTTTGTGAATGAGCTTTATAAAAACGGAGCATCAACCGCAGATTTAATCGCTCTTGCAAAGCTTTTGAAGCCATTTGCCCCACATCTCGCCTCAGAAATGCTGGAACAGCTAAACAGTGATGACGAATGGCCAACTTGGGACGAATCTGCGCTAGTCTCTGATGTTGTCGAGGTCGTTGTCCAGGTTAACGGCAAATTGCGTGCCAAACTCACGGTTTCAACAGATCTTCTTTCAGACCAAGCGAAACTCACTGAACTCGCACTAGCTGAAGAAAACGTGAAAAAATACTTAAATGGATCGCCTAAAAAGGTGATTATTCCACCACGCGCCAAGCTAATTAACGTCGTTATTTAGCGTAAGAGTGTTTACTCGAGCTTAAATATCTTGTTTTAGCTTAAGTTTTACTGCTGTTAACTTTACCGTAACACACTAGCTTAAGTTTTACTGCTATTAACTTTACTGTAATGCGTTAGCTGAAGCTTTTGCCCTAGTTTTTGCTATTTTTCCTTAGAAACTCCTTGAAAAAGCCCGTAAAAAATGATATTATAGCTAAAATTATGTATTAAAAAAGGAGCATTTAATGCCTGAACCTAAAAAACAGAGTAGCCCACGCAAGACCGGCCTTCGCCGCAGTCATCTACGCCTAGAGCTTGCTCGTCGTGTTAATAAAAAATCACCAGTTAAAGCATTTGAAACTGCTAAAAAGACCCCAAATCTAAAGGTCAAAACTAGCAAATGTACAAAATGCGCAAAAGCTGAAAAATGCGAAAAATGCGAGAAGAGCGGTAAATAATGGCTAGTAATCGGCATTTAGGCAGAATTATTTCCTTGCAGAGCTTGTATGAATACGAGTTCCGCTTGAAGGCGGGCGACGCCACAGCCGATATTGACACTATTGTCGCAAAAAACATTGAACCCTACGCTAAAGCTCTCGGTGACACCGAATTTGTCTATGCTCTCACCAAGGGCATTGTTGACAACACTAAAAAACTTGATGAAGAATTGCGCCCACTTGCGCCAGAATGGCCAATTGATACGATTGCTGCCATTGATCGCAACGTGCTCCGCATTGGTCTTTTTGAGCTTGAATCGCGAGTAGTTCCGCCAAAAGTCGCCATTAACGAAGCTGTTGAGCTCGCTAAGGCTTTTGGTTCAGATAACTCCTCAAAATTCATCAATGGTGTGCTCGGCACTGCTTTTAAAGAGCTTGGCCTAGGAGATGATGAAGGAAAGAAAAATGCAAAATCAAACCCAGAAGAGTCGCAGGCTGACGCGCAAGCCGAACCAGTCGACTCGCCGACAAACGCGTAATATTAACGCCTTAGGTAAGATTAGCCCTAAAACTTTTCATAAAAAACTCGCCATTCAAGAAATCGTTCGTGAACCCACCTCAGGCGGCATCGTGTTCCGCATCACTCCTGATGGAAAGGATATTGAAGTCCTCTTAATCCAGGATAGTAAGAATCGCTGGACCATCCCAAAAGGTCACATCGAGCAAGGTGAAACGGCGAAACAGACCGCTATCCGTGAAATTGGCGAAGAGGCAGGTCTGCAGCATATTCGCGTGTTGACTTGGCTTGGTAAAATCCACTTTAAATACCGTCGACTGGATAAATTAGTCTTAATGACTACTCAAGTTTACCTGGTCCGAGCGTTAGATAAGTCGGAGACCCCAACCAAAGAGCGCTGGATGAATGGTATACGTTGGTTTAGATTTAATGACGCCCTTGAGGCCATTGAATATGAAGACATTGAAAAGCTAATGCTAATTGCTAAGAAGAAAATTCGCTCCGGCGAACTAAATTAACTTAAAAATTCGGGAATTCTAGAGGCGTCCAACTTGGGCAGGTTGGACGTCGAACAGACTTTCAGAAAGGAAATTATGAACGAAGGGCTAAACCCTAGCGACTTCAACATCTCAATTGAAGCTATTAATCAACAAGTTAACCTGAAAAATGCGCCAGTCGATTCAAGACCGGCTGAACAATATAATCGCGACACCATCGAGCTCTACCAGAACTTCGCTCGCGAGCATCTCGGTTTTGAATTTAATGACATCTCAATTTTTATCACTGCGCTCACTCACCGTAGTTATGTAAATGAGCATAAGGGTATTCATATTGAGCACAATGAACGTCTTGAGTTTCTTGGTGACGCGATCTTAGAACTAGTCACTTCTGACTTCCTATACCGCAACTTCAATCAGCCAGAGGGTATTATGACTGCTTGGCGCTCCAGCTTGGTCCGCACTGAGTCAATTTGCGCTGCCAGTGAAGAAATTGGCTATGTTGACCTCATCCGTCTCTCTAAGGGTGAAAAAAAGGGCAACAGCAGTCGCTCTCATCTTTCTATTGTTGCTGACTGTTTTGAGGCCGTCACTGGCGCCATCTACTTAGACCAAGGCTATGAGGCTGCGAAAAAGCATATTTATCGCTATATTTTATCGAAAATGCAGAAAATGGTGGAGAACGAGGAGTGGCGTGATCCAAAATCCTATCTTCAGGAGCTGACCCAAAAAGCCGAAAATGTTATTCCAGCTTATCGTACCGTCAAAGAAGATGGCCCCGACCACGAACGTTTATTTGAGGTTGTGGTTCAAGTTGGGGCCACTATCCGTGGTCATGGCACCGGCTATAGTAAGCAAGAAGCGCAATCTGCTGCAGCTAAAGAGGCTATCCGTTTTTACAAAAATCAGGTTGCCGATGCCGAAAACGTACACAATAATCGCTAATGCTCGTAAATACTAATGTTTGTGATCACTAATGCGCGTAAATCTTAGCGCGTTAAAACATGCGTTAGAGTATTAGTGTTTTTGCTTAGCCTCGCGTATAGCATAATAAATACTAGAAAGCGCAAAGGTTGTAACAGCTGTGACCACTGCGGTAATCACGAGTTTTTGATTGAAAGTCTCATATAAAGACACTGCTTTTTCTGCCGTGAGCTCAACTGCTTCGATGTTATTAAGAACAGAAAACGCAAAGGTTTGCACACAGTATAACATCGCAATCATCGCTATCGAAAATATATTTAGGACTAAAAAGGCTTCAGCACTTTTTGCTTTCCGATGCGAAAGGAGACCGAAGGCTATCCCAGAAACCGCAAATAGTAGCATAAAAATAAATGACAGTAGTGCAGAAAGGCTTGTTCCAGCATGTTCTGCATCTATTTTCATGATAGTTGGGTTGCCGACTATGTAACAAATTGCAACTAAACCTATTGCTCCCGAAAGGAGTGGTAGCCCAACGCTGGCGACCTGCTTTAAGGGATTGTTATTGTTTTGTTCCTGTTTTTTCTTGCTTGGCATAAAATATCTCTTATGTTTAATAATATAACTCCATTATAGCAATAATAATAATCTAGCTTATGCTATAAGGCCCGTGCTTCAATACGGAAATCTTGACAAATCATACCGTTTGTGCTATAATACAACCAGTGGTTTGACATCGAAAAAAAGGGGGTATTATGATGACGATAAAGAACTTTAAAATTTTTAATAATGGCGGTTCAGACTCCGAGCCTGTTTCTGCGGTCCTGCCTGAAGCTTCGCCTATCAACGCTGACGCCGAGATAAACACTGGCTCTAGCCCTAATTCAGCTTCCATTCCGGTTGACTATTATCGCCCGGAACTAGCTGAAAACAAAAACAAGGTTAGTGGACAGCTCGAGTTTTTACCGGGCGGAGAACTAAGAGAGGAACGTCCGCGCAAATGCGCGAAAGTCTACTCCGCTATTTACTGGCGGTGTTTTTCGGACTTTTTGAACGCCTCGGGTGTTTTTTCTAGGACTATACATCTTTACTATGCAGTAAAAGATGAGCCAAGGCCTGAGGAGCTCGAGCGTTTTCTTAGTGAGGTCTATTTAGAACCTCAGCAGAGAAAGGAGACCGAGGAAGAACTAGAAAGGCTGTCCGCGCATTATCGTATCATGCGCGAGTCTTATCATTGCGACACTCCTAAAGGGCTCGTGAAAAAGGCGGCTAAAGATTGGCAGTCTTATGAGCATGCCCTTAAGGAGCTGTTTCGCGCCGCGGTCAATGCTAGGGTGCCACACTATGTTTATATCGTGGCACCAAAAAACGATGATGGCGGTAAGAAAAGTTATGTAGCTGAAATATCGAGTCTATTTAATAGTCCAATCGATATCGAGGCGCTCTCCTTAAGCAAGCAGCTAAGGGATATTATGATCTCTTTTTATAGTCTCGACGACCGCATTCGTGGTGCGGCCCGTCGCCAGTATTATAGGGAGAAATTCATAAAGCCAGCCCTGAAAGAACTGCAGAGGACTGGCTACGCCGACCCCATTTCTTTTAGGGAGATGGAAAAGGCGTTTAAGTCCGACAAGAAATGGCAGTCTGCCTTTTTAGCCTCTCAAGCTAGAAAGGCGGCTAAAAAACGTCAAACCACTGCTAGCCCCGATTAACTTCGGGGCTTTTTCTTGAGCTAGTTATTTTTTACTAAAAACTACTGGTGATAAGCTAGACTAAAGCGAGACAATTGAATTAATTTGCACTATTTTAAACGCTTGCCTCTTGAAAAAAGCTTCAAAATATAGTAAAATAGCTGAAGTATTAACTAAGGAGAAACTATGCTCGCGATTCGTATGCAGCGTAATGGTCGTACACACCTTCCAGTGTATAGAATAGTCGTCCAAGAATCACAGCGTCATCCACTTTCCGGACGCGTTGTGGCTGAAGTCGGCTCATTCGACCCAGCAACTAAAAGAACCGTCTTGAATAAGGAAAAAATTGAATTCTACCTTAAGAACGGTGCTCAACCTTCAACTCGAGTAGCTCGCGTCTTGAAACTTAACGACGTGAAGCTTCCAGCTTGGGTGAAAGAACCTGTTATGAAGCAAAAGAAGGCTAAACACGCTGACAAGCTTCGTAAAAATCAGCCAAAAGAAGAACCAGTCGAAGCCGAAGCTTAAACGAAAAATCCCGAAAAATCGGGATTTTTTAATTCGTTTATGTTATAATTAACCTAACTAAAAATTAAAAATTTGGAGATTCAGAAATGGCAACTATTGACCAGCAATTCGTAGAATATATCGTAAAAACCCTCGTAAACAATCCGGACAAAGTCACTATCGAACGTAAAATTGATGAAAAAGGTGTCCTACTTAGTCTTACTGTTGACCCTGAAGATGTCGGTCGCGTCATTGGCCGTCGTGGTGCTACTGCTCAAAGCATCCGCACTTTGCTTCGCGCTCTTGGTACTAAAAATGATGCTCGTTATAACCTTAAAATCGTCAATGGCGAAGGTGAACGCGTAGCAATGATTTCTAGCGACGACACTGATGATTATGAAAACACCGAGCCAACTGAAGCTCGCACCGTAGCTGACTTAGATGATCAAACCGAGCACACTTCGGCTCTTGCTGAAAAAACTCGGGCTGATCTCGCTGATATCGATGATCTCGAAATCTAAAGTGTTGTAAAAATTACAGAAAACAATTCCACAGTAAAAACAGGGGTAGATATGGCGATTGTTGTAAAAAATACAGAAAATCGCTCTTGACGAAATAAAGCATAGCCTCTATACTTAAAACAGTTCAATCGAACGTAAGCTAAACTGCGAGTCTTAGCTTAATAACATAAGTTGAGAGCTTATATGACCAATAAACCGCATGTTGTGAGAGACGGCGGTTTTTTGGTGGCTAAAAAGTAAAAACCTCTTGAAAAATCACCCTATTTATGCTAAAATTCGAAACAGAAGTAGTTTGTTTGAATTTTTTTGTGGAGCGGCGCGCTCAAGGGGACGGTGCGTTCGTAAAATTCAAACAGTATCTTCAGCCCCTGAAGATAACAAACTAATAACTAAATAGAGGTAAAAGTGAGTACAAAAACCACTGAAAAAGCTGGTAATCGCATCTTTTTCACCGAAGGTGATGAATTACCAATTCCTGATTTGACCGCTCATCAAAAGGATTCTTTTGATGACTTTGTCAAATCTGGCCTCCGTGAAATCTTCAATGAGCTTAATCCGATTGAAGACTATACGGGTCAAAGGTTCTCGCTTAGCTTCCGTGACTACGAGTTTAAAGCACCAAAACTCTCAGTTGAAGAAGCTAGGTATAACATGTCAACTTATGAGGCACCGCTTCATGTTACAGTTGAGCTGTCAAACAAGGTAACTGGCGAAAAGAAAGAACAAGATATCTACTTCGGTGATTATCCTTGGATGACTGATCGTGCAACCTTTATTATCAATGGTACTGAGCGTGTAGTCGTTTCTCAGCTGATTCGCTCGGCTGGTGTTTTCTTTACCGCTGATACGATTGCTGGCAAAAACTTCTACGGTGCTAAGGTAATCCCAGGCCGCGGTGCTTGGCTTGAATTTGAGACCGCAACCAATGGTTGTATCTCTGTTAAAATTGACCGTCGTCGTAAAATCCCAGTCACTACTTTCTTGCGTGCGCTTGGTATGCAAAAAGATAGCGAAATTAAAGAGGCTTTTGCTGGGGTTGATAATGGCCCAATTAACTACATCGATTCAACTCTCGACAAGGACGCTTCAAACAGCCAGGCGGCTGCACTTCTCGAAGTTTATCGCCGTCTCCGTCCAGGTGATCTCGCTACAGTTGAAAATGCTCGCTCAATGGTTGAGCGTACCTTCTTTGACTATAAGCGCTACGACTATTCTCGTGTCGGTCGCTTTAAGATGAATCAGCGCCTTGGCTTTGATACGCCAAACGATAGTGAGCATCGTACTCTTCAGATGCAGGATTTGATTGCAATCATCTCGGAAATCATCCGTCTTAATAACACTCAAGAGCCAGCTGATGATATCGACTCACTCGCTAACCGCCGAGTTAAACTCGTTGGTGAATTGGTCCAACGCCAATTCCGCCTCGGTATGCTTCGTCTGCAGCGCAACATTCTTGACCGGATGTCAGCTGCTAACCCTGAGCAGATTACCCCAAGCCAACTTCTAAACAGCCGTCCAGTTGTAGCTGCCGTGAAAGAGTTTTTCTCTACTTCACAGCTCTCGCAGTTGATGGATGAAACTAACCCATTCTCAGAGCTCGCGCATAAGCGCCGTCTCAGCTCGATGGGCCCAGGTGGTTTGACTCGTGAACGTGCCGGCTTTGATGTCCGTGACGCTCACCCAACTCACTACGGCCGTATCTGTACCGTTGAAACCCCAGAAGGTGGTAACGTCGGTCTTGTGCTTAACCTTGCAACCTATGCCCGTATTAACGAGTATGGCTTCATTGAAGCTCCATACCGTGTCGTTAAAGACGGCAAGGTTACTGATGAGGTGATCTACGTTGATGCTTCCTCTGAAGAGGAAATGATCATCGCTGATACCTCAGTCAAACTTGATAAAAACGGTAAATTCGTCGATGAATGGGTCTCAGCTCGTATTCACGGCCAGCCAGCTCAGGTTGAATCAGCTCGTGTGACTCATATTGATGCCGCTCATAAAGAGATTCTCGGTGTTTCCGCCTCACTCATTCCATTCGTTGAAAAGAACCGTGTTGACCGCTCCCTCATGGCCTGCGCCATGCAGAAACAGGCTGTACCATTGCTCCACACTGAGGCGCCAATTGTTGGTACCGGTATCGAACGCGAAGTTGCTAAAAATACCTCCCAAATTGTCATGGCCGAGGCTGATGGTGTCGTCGAAAAAGCTGACGGTAACTCAGTTATTGTTAACTACGGCGCTAAACTTGGCAAAAAAGAGTATAAGTTAACTCATTTCGAAAAAACTAACGACGACCGCTGTTATAATATGCACACTGTCGTATCTCGACACCAAAAAGTCGCAAAGGGTGACCTTCTTATCGAAGGTGCTTCCGTTAATCACGGTGAGCTTGCCCTTGGTCAGAACCTACTTGTTGCCTTCATGCCATGGCGTGGCTACAACATGGACGACGCGATTGTGATTTCTCGTCGCCTTGTTCAAGACGACTCGCTTACTTCGATTAACATCAAAGATTTTGATGTTGAAGTGCGTGAGACTAAACTTGGTCCAGAGCAAGTGACGCGGGATATTCCAAATGTTTCCGAACATGCTCTTCGTCATCTCGGCGAGGATGGTATCGTTACGGTTGGCTCTGAGGTAAAAGGTGGCGATATTCTCGTTGGTAAAATTACGCCAAAGGGTGAACAAGAACTTAGTTCAGAGGAACGCTTGCTCCGCGCTATCTTCGGTGAAAAAGCGAAAGATGTTCGCGATACCTCAGTCCGTATGACTTCCGGTACCTCCGGTAAGGTGGTTGGCGTTCGCGTCTATACGCGCGAAGATGAGAGCCACGAACTTAAGGCTGGTGTGATTATGCAGATTAAAATCTTTGTTGCTGAGATGCGCAAAATCCAGGTTGGCGATAAGCTCTCTGGTCGTCACGGTAACAAGGGTGTAGTCTCTCGCATTCTTCCAGTTGAAGATATGCCATTCACTGAGGATGGTACTCCAATTGACATTATTTTGTCTCCAATGGGTGTGCCTTCTCGTATGAACCTCGGTCAGCTCTTTGAGATTCACCTTGGTATGGCGGCTCGCGCGCTCGGCTACACTGTCGCAACTCCATCCTTTAACGGTGTTCCAGATGAAATCATCTCGGAAGAACTAGAGAAGGCTGGTATTGACCGTAATGGCCGAATTCAGCTTTATGATGGTCTCACTGGTGAGCCATTTAACGAAAAGACCTCGGTTGGCGTGATGTACATGATTAAGCTTCACCACATGGTTGAAGATAAGATTCACGCTCGCTCCACTGGTCCATACACGATGGTGACTCAACAGCCACTCGGCGGTAAGGCTCAAAATGGCGGTCAGCGTTTCGGAGAAATGGAGGTTTGGGCGCTCGAATCTTACGGTGCTGCTTCTACTCTCCAAGAGATGTTGACCATTAAGTCGGATGACGTTTACGGCCGTGCTAAGGCTTACGAATCAATCATCAAAAACGATGCTATCGAGGGGCCAAAACTCCCAGAAGGCTTTAACGTGCTTGTAAAAGAACTTCAAGGTCTTGGTCTAAAAGTTGACCTCTTAGACAACGGCGAAGCTTCTGATGCTGATACAGTCATCGAGAAAACCTCTCGTGAAATTGAGCAAGCTCAAGATGACTCACTAATTTATGATAGAAAACTAGGTCAAACCGAACTCAGTGGTGACGATACAATCGATCTTACCGAAGATGAGTCTCGTGCAGCCCTAGATGAAGAAGGAATATCAATAACTGACGCTGAAGGTGACGAAATCATCGAAGATTATGATGACGATGATGGTTCAGTCGACCTCGGCGACGAAGGAGAGGAACTCTAATATGGCTTGGATGGATAACTATATCTCCGCCTCTGATTTCGACTCGATTCGCCTATCAGTCGCTAGCCCAGAAGATATTTTGAGCTGGTCTTATGGCGAAGTGACGAAACCAGAAACGATTAACTACCGCACCCAGAAACCTGAGCGTGATGGTCTCTTCTGTGAGCGTATTTTCGGTCCAGTAAAAGACATTAACCCACATGACTCAAAACTAAAAGGTGTCCGCTCTCGTGAAGCTGCCGTTGATAAAGATGGTAACCTTGTTACTAAATCAATCGTGCGCCGCGAACGTATGGGCCACATTAAACTAGCAGCTCCAGTTGCTCACGTTTGGTTCATGCGCGGCACCCCATCAGCACTTTCTTTGCTGCTTGAAGCTACCGTTCGTAACATTGAAAAAGTAGTTTATTTCGCCGCTTACCTTGTTACGAATAGTAAGGATGAGGAAATTGCTCAAACTTTAACTGATTTAATTGCTCAACATGATGCTGCAACCGCTGCTATCCAATTGCGCTATGAAGAAGAGGCTAAAGTTAAAGACGCTGATGTTGCAAAACTTGAAAAAGCAAAAACTAAAGAGCTCGAAGAGCTTGACCGTGAATTCTTGGATCGAAAATCTATTCTTGAATCACTCAAAAAAGGTGCCATCATTCCTGAAAATGATTTTCGTAATCTTCCTGAAGAGTACGAAGACTTCATTGAAGCTGAAATGGGTGCCGGTGCAATTAAAACTATGCTCGACGAAATCAATCTCGACGAGATGATTGCTAAATTGACTGAAGAAGCTGAACATGCCAAAGGCCAAAAAGAGCGTAAAATCGTGAAGCGCTTGAAGCTGATTGAAGGTATGAAAACTGCCGGCATTAAGCCATCAGATCTCGTCCTGACGATTATTCCAGTGATTCCACCAGATCTTCGTCCAATGATTAGTCTGCCAGGTGGTCGTTTCGCTACCTCAGATTTAAACGACCTTTACCGTCGTGTTATTAACCGTAATAACCGCTTGAAGAAGCTCCTAGATTTGAACGCTCCTGAGGTGATTGTTCACAATGAGATGCGCATGCTCCAAGAGGCAGTTGATGCGCTCATTGATAATAATGCTTCTCATGGTCGTTCTGCTAATAGCCAGAACGGTCGTCGTAAACTAAAATCTCTCTCCGACTTGCTCAAGGGTAAGCAAGGTCGCTTCCGTCAAAACTTGCTCGGTAAGCGCGTTGACTACTCTGGTCGTTCCGTGATCGTGGTTGGTCCAAATCTGAAACTTAACGAATGTGGTTTGCCAAAACAAATGGCACTCGAACTCTTTAAGCCATTCGTCATTAGCTGGTTGATTGCCAATGAACACGCTACTAACCCGCGCATCGCTTCTCGTATGATCGAAGCACAAGAATCTGTGGTTTGGGATGCGCTTGACGAGGTAATTAAGGGCCGTTATGTGCTTTTGAACCGCGCTCCGTCTCTTCACCGCCTTTCAATCCAAGCCTTCCAGCCAAAATTGATTGATGGTAAAGCAATCCAGCTACATCCACTCGTCGCTTCCGGCTTTAACGCCGACTACGACGGTGATCAGATGGCTGTTCACCTTCCACTTTCTGACGAAGCTCAGGCTGAGGCGCGTGAACTCATGTCTGCTGGCAAAAACCTTTTGAAACCAGCTGACGGTGCGCCAGTGCTTGCAATTTACCAGGACGTGGTGCTCGGTATTTACTACTTGACTTACGACAAGCCAGGTACTGACACTGAAAAAGTTAAAGCCTTCTCTTCAATCTATGAAGCTGAAATGGCTTACGATCATGGTGATATCGCTCTTCAGACTCCAATTCGGGTCTTTGCTAAGAAAGAAATTAGGAACACTACCCTCGGTCGCGTGATTTTCAACGAAATCTTACCAGAGGATTATCCATTCGATAACAGCGTCCAAACTTCTAAGCAGCTCAAAAAAGTCATGGCCAACATCTTTGATCACTATGGTCCAGAAATGACCGTGAAAACTGCCGATGCTTTGAAAAACCTTGCCTTTGAGTATGAAACCATCGCCTCAGTCTCAACTTGTAAGGACGATTACCCAACTTACCCAGAGATTCAAGATTTCATCGCTGAAGGTGACTCGAAGACTGCTCTCATTCAAGATCAATTCAACCAGGGTCTCGTGACTGAAGAAGAACGTCAGAAGCTCACGATCGCTAACTGGCGTGATATCGATAAGAAGATTTCTGAGTTCCTTAAGGCTAAGCTCGCAGATCTCGACACTGATATTGCTGTGATGACCAACTCTGGTGCGCGTGGTTCCGTCTCGAACATTAAGCTCGCTTCAGCTGAAATTGGTATCATGGTCGACATTAACAACAACGAAATCGAGCTCCCAGTCAAGTCTTCGTACAAGAAAGGCCTTAACACACTTGAGTCCTTCATTGCTACTCGTGGTGCTCGTCAGGGTCAGGTTTCAACCGCTCTCCGTACAGCAGACTCCGGCTACCTCACCCGTCGTCTTGTTGATGTGGCGCAAGATGTCTTTACAACTGAAGAAGTTGCTGAAGACCCAGGCTTCACTGTTGATAAGGCTGAAATTAAGGCTGCTGGCGTCGAATTCTCCGCTTGGGTCTCCGGTCGTTACACTGCCGAAGTTATCCCAGGTTATCTCGAAGCTAATGAGCTCATTACTCCAGAGATTGCTGCTCAACTTGAAGCAGACGACAATGTCAGCGCAGTTAAAATTCAATCCATCCTTACAACCAAGGCTGTCCGTGGTATCCCACAGCGCGCTTACGGTATTGATATGTCAACCCGCGCCCTAGTTGCTGCCAACCAACCAGTCGGTGTGATTGCTGCTCAGTCACTTGGTGAACCAGGTACTCAGCTGACGCTTGATACGAAGCACGGTTCCGGTGTCGCTGGTTCCGGTGCCATCGCTCGTGGTCTTCCTCGTGTGGAAGAGTTGCTTGAGGCGCGTTCACCAAAGGGCCAGGCTTGGATTTCAACCATCAATGGTACTTGCGAAGTTTGGGAAGACGGTAATCACTATGTGGTTCAAATCACCCCAATCGCTGGTAAAACCGAAAAGATTGCCCTTGAAGGTCGTCGCGCTAAAGTTAAAGATGGCGCAGCAGTTAAGACTGGTGATGTTATTGCTTCAAAGAATAAGGGCATGGAACCAATCATTGCTGGCTTTGATGGTATCGCTCAACTCGTTGACGATGCTATCGTGCTCACCGCTAATGCCGGTGGTCCAGTCCGTATCGAGATTCCAAATGATGCTGAAATGCTCGTTAAATCTGGTGCTACAGTTGAGGCCGGTGACCGCTTGACTACTGGTTCCTTGAACCTGCAAGACCAGTTGAGGTATAAGGGTGCTGAGGCTACGGCTCGCTACATTATGAACGACGTGCTCGCAGTTTATGCCGCTCAGGGTCATGAGATTTCTTCAAAGCACCTTGAGATCATCGTCCACCAGATGTTTAGCCGAGTTTCTATCGATAACGAAGGAGACTCCAGCTTCGTCATGGGTGACGTTGTCTCACTCGCTGCCGTTTCTGCTGAAAATGAGGAACTAATCAAGGCCGGCAAACAGCCAGCTGAATATACTCAGCTTCTGCTCGGTATCACCAAAGTCTCTATTTGGTCAGATTCCTTCCTCTCGGCTGCTTCTTTCCAAGATACTACTCGTGTGTTGATTAACGCCGCAATCAATGGCCGCGTTGATAAATTACACGGTCTTAAGGAGAACGTCATTATCGGTCGTAAGATCCCAGTGGGTACTGGTAAGAATCCTCTTGCCGCTGAGCATCCAGCTGAGGTACAGGCTCGTATCGATGCTAGAGAAGCTGAGGCGGAAATCGTCAAAGCTAAAGAGCCAGCTACAGAAGATATTGCTAATATCTAACCTTAGCTAACCATAAGAAGAGTCCAGCGTTTTAACGCTGGCTCTTTTTATCTCAGATGTGTTAGGTAAACCCCTTGTTATTTTTTAGATTTCGTAGTATAATTAAGGAGTATAGTTTATCAAGGTGACATTTGAACAACTAGACAAGAGAGAAAGCCACTCGCTTCCGACTGTATTATTTTTTCTCAAGGCTAATCTTGGGAGTATAATGGCCAAAACAGTGAAACGGGTTGGAACTACTCAAATTGTCTAGTTCTAAGAGTGCCCCTGTAATAAAGGAAAGGATAAGATGAAAGTTATCATCGGCACCAAAATTGGTATGACCCAGATCATCGGTGAAGATGGACTTGTTACTCCTGTAACAATCCTCCAAGCTGGCCCGATCACAGCGACTCAGATTAAAACTGTCGAAACCGACGGTTATAACGCTGTGCAATTCGGTTACGGTCAGGGTAAGAATCTGAGCAAGTCGGTTACTGGCCACGTCCAAAAGGCTAGTGTCACTCCAAAAACCCTAAAGGAATTTCGTACGGATTCCGCAGTAGAGCTTAAAGTCGGAGACAGTATTTCTGTTGACGCTTTTGAACTCGGCGATAAGGTTACTGTGACTGGCACAAGCAAGGGTAAAGGTTTTGCTGGTACCGTCAAGCGTTGGAACTTCCAAGAATCACGCAATACCCATGGCTTCAAGGGTGATATTCGTAAAGTCGGTTCAATCGGCTCTATGTATCCTCAAAAAGTTTTCAAGGGTAAGCGTATGCCAGGTCGTATGGGCCATGATCAAGTAACTGTTAAGAACTTGATTGTTGCTTATATCGATAAAGAAAATAATCTCTTAGGTCTCAAGGGCGCAGTCCCAGGTCCTAAGAAAGGAATTGTAACTGTGGAGGGAGATAAGTAATATGGCAGATCTAAATCCAAGCATCTTCAATCTTGAAGTTACAAATCACGAATTAATTAAACTCGCCTACGACGCCTATCTTGCAAATAGCCGTAGCTCTCACGCTAAGACTTTGAAGCGTGGTGAAGTCCGCGGTGGTGGTAAGAAGCCTTGGAAGCAGAAAGGTACTGGTCGAGCACGTTTTGGTTCAACCCGTAACCCAATCTGGCGCCACGGTGGTATCGCTGGTGGCCGTACTGGCGAAGAGAACTTCACTAAAAACTTGGCCCGCAACGCTAAAAAAGTTGCAGTCATGCAAGCACTTTCTCTTAAAAATGCCGAAAAAGCAATCGTTGTGATTAGCTCTCTTGGTGTTAAGCAAGGTAAAGTAAAAGAAGTCTTGAAGACTCTCGAAACTAATAAAGTTAACACAGCATCAAACATCTTGCTCGTTGTTAAAGATAAAGATGAACTCACTCTTCGTGCAACTTCTAACATTGCTAATGTCAAGCTCGTTCGCTCGACCTACTTGAACGTCTTTGATCTAATGAACGCTGATCAAATCGTCATCTTAGAAGATGCAATCGCCGAAATCGAGAATTGGTTGCTAGTAAAGGAGAATAAATAATGTTAGTTATTCCACGTGCAACTGAAAAATCTTATCGAGAACAAGCTAAGCGCACTTATATCTTTAATGTTCCTGAAGGCGGCTCAAAGCAAGCTATTGCTAAATCCGTTGAAGAACAGTTCAATGTCACCGTAGAAGATATTCGCGTCTTGACCCGCAAGGGCAAAGCTACCCGCTTCTCAAAGGGTAAACACGCTTATCCAGGCACTACTTATCGCCGCGATAAGAAAATCGCTTACGTTACACTAAAAGAAGGCGATAAAATCCGTGTATTCGAAGAGGAAACTAAAACTACTGAAAAGGAGAATAAGTAATGGCAATTAAGAATTATCGCCCAACTACTCCTGCTCAACGTCAAAAGACTACACAGGATTTTGAACAGATTACTACGAAAAAACCACTTAAGTCTTTGACTAAAGCAAAAAAGCAGAACGCAGGTAAAAACAACCAAGGTCGCATTACCGTCCGCCATCGTGGTGGAGGTGTCAAGCGTCACTACCGTCTGCTTACACACAATCTTCCAAAGAATCTCACTTTGAGTATTGAGGAGATTGAATATGATCCAAACCGCAGCGCACGTATTGCTCGTGTGAAAGATCAGAATGGTGTTTACTACTACATCACTGCTGATACTGAAATGCGTAAAGGTCAGACCATTTCAACCGGCAATGATGCCCCAGTTGAAACTTCAAACCGTCTACCACTCGAACTGATTCCGGTTGGTTCTGTCGTCTATGCGATTGAACTCACTCCAGGTCGTGGTGCGCAAATGGTTCGTGCTGCTGGTGCTTCTGCTCAGCTGATGGCAAAAGAGAATGGTTATGCTACCCTTCGTATGCCATCTGGTGAAGTTCGTAAAGTACTTGTTACTTGTGAAGCATCTCTCGGTACCGTTTCAAACGTCCAACACCAAAACATTAAAATTGGTGCTGCTGGTCGTCGTCGCCGTAAAGGTATTCGTCCAACCGTTCGTGGTGTTGTGATGAACGCAACAGATCACCCACACGGTGGTGGTGACGGTGGTCGTCACGGTTCTGGTAAAGCTCCACGTACCCCATGGGGTCAGTTGACGCTTGGCTACCGAACTCGTCATAATAAGAAAACTAATAAAATGATCGTGCGTAGTCGTCACGAAGGAAAGAGGAAATAGTTTATGGGAAGAAGCCTTAAAAAAGGTCCTTTCGTGGACTACAAACTTGAGAAGAAGATCAAGGCTCTCTCACTCGAAGATCGTACCATCGTTAAAACTTGGGCGCGCTACTCTACCATTTCACCAGAAATGGTTGGTCGCACTATCGCCGTTCATAACGGACGAAAGCATATCCCAGTTTTAATTTCAGAAAACATGGTCGGTCACAAACTTGGTGAGTTTGCCCCAACTCGTACATTCAAACGCCACGGTGGTAAAAAAGCCGCTGAAGCAGCAAAGGGAGGTAAGTAATTATGGCTACCAAATTTGCTCACGCTTACATCAAAGGTGTTGATTCAATGCCACGCAAAACTAGCATCGTTGCTAGCCTTGCTCGCGACCGTTACGTCGCTGATGCTTTGGTGATTTTAGAGCATACGCCACGCCGCGCTGCTCGCCCAGTCAAAAAAGCTATTGAATCAGCTAAAGCTAACCTACTAAACTCAGGTGCTTCAATTGATCCAAAGACGATTCGCATTGCTCGTATCTCTGTTACAGCTGGTACTCGCATTCGCCGTTTCGTGCCTGCTTCCCGTGGTCGCGCTTTACCATTCGAGAAAATTTCTTCCAACATCTTCGTTGAAGTTGCTGGTGAAGAAAAAGCGAAGAAGGTAGAGAAAACCGAAGCTAAGAAGGAGGAAAAGTAATGGGACAGAAAGTTAACCCAGTCTCTTATCGTCTTCAGGTTAGCAAAGACTGGTCTTCAAAGTGGTTCACTAAGAAGGCAGACTTTAAAAAATGGTTAATTGAAGATATTAAGATTCGCGAAGTTATTGAAAATCGTTTCAAAGCTCGCCCAACCATCGCTAAAATCAAAATCGAGCGTACCGACAATCTTACTACTATCACTATTCTCACCGCTAAAGCTGGTGCAGTGATTGGTAAGCAAGGTGCAGGTATTAACGAATTGAAAAAAGAACTTGAAAAGGTTGCTAGCCAACCAATTCGCATCAATGTCGAAGAAGTCAAAAAGCCAGAGCTATCAGCTAAAATAGTCTCTGAAAACATTGGCTTCCAACTCGGAAAGCGTATGAACTTCCGTCGCGCTGTTAAAATGGCTTGCCAATCAACTATGGCAGCCGGCGCTAAAGGTGTTCGTGTCGAGGTTTCCGGTCGTCTCAATGGCGCTGAAATGTCTCGCCGTGAAAAGTTTATTGAAGGCTCAGTCCCTCTACATACGCTTCGCGCTGACATCGACTTCCACTGTCATCACGCACCAACTATTGCTGGTATCGTCGGCGTGAAAGTTTGGATCTATAAGGGAGAGAAATAGTTATGGCAATTTTACTACCAAGAAAAACTGCTCACCGCAAGGTCCGCAAAGGTAAAAACGAAGGCGTTGCTACTCGTTGTAACTATGTTGCATTCGGCGATTACGGCCTAATGTCGCTCGACAACGAACGTATCAACTCCCGCCAAATCGAGGCTGCTCGTCAGTCAATCACTCGCTACATTAAGCGTGGTGGTAAGATTTGGATTCGCATCTTCCCACATACCCCTGTCACCAAGAAACCTCTTGATGTAAAAATGGGTTCTGGTAAAGGTGAACCACAATTCTTCGTGGCTAAAGTTAAAGCTGGCACTGTGATGTTTGAGCTCGCGGATGTGACCGAAGAGCAGGCAAAAGAGGCTCTCCGTCTCGCTTCCCACAAACTTCCTGTCCGCTGTAAGATTATTAAGAAAGAGGAGTTCTAATTATGGCAGATAAGAAAGCTACTAAAAAGACCGCTCCAGATATGTCAAACAAGACCGTTGCTGAGCTAAAGCAAGATTTGCTTAACGCTAAAAAAGGTCTTCACGACGGCACTCTTGCTAACCCACACCATATTCAGACAATCAGAAAAGCGATTGCTCGCAAAATGACTGCTGAAAGTTTAGCTAAAGAAGAGAAAGGAGATAAGTAATGGCACATACACTTATTGGTACCGTTACTTCAGATAAGCGCGATAAAACTATCACCGTTTCAATTACGTCTCGCGAAACTCATCCACTCTACCGTAAGCAATATTCACATACTCGTAAATATACCGCTCACGATGAGATGAATGAAGCAAAAGCCGGCGATAAGGTTGAAATCGTTGAATGCCGTCCATTCTCCAAGACTTGTAGCTATAAGCTCAACAAGATTCTTGAAAAATTCCACGGTACCGTTGCGCTCAAAGAAGATATTAATTCAGTCGAAGGTGTTAATAACACTGACGAAGGAGATAAATAATGATCCAACAGGAAACTAGATTACACGTCGCTGACAACAGTGGCGCCAAGGAACTTGGAGTGATCCGTGTCCTCGGTGGTACTCGCGCCCGCTACGCTCGCGTCGGTGACATCGTCACCGCTAGCGTCAAAGAGGCTTCCCCAACTGGAAACGTGAAGAAAAAAGCTGTTGTCCGTGCGGTTATTGTCCGCACTCGTGGCCAAATTCGCCGTCCAGATGGTTCAACCATCCGTTTCGACGACAACGCCGCCGTTATTGTTAACGACGACAAAACTCCAAAGGGTACTCGTGTCTTCGGGCCAGTCCCTCGCGAACTTCGCGACCTCGGATACAACAAGATTATCAGCTTAGCACCGGAGGTACTATAATATGGCACAGAATCTAAAATCCGGCGACAAAGTAGTAATTATTGCTGGTGCAAATAAAGGTCAATCTGGCAAAATTGTTAAAATGGACCGTAAAAACAACCAGGCCTTCATCGAAGGTATCGGTGTGCGTGAACGCCACATGGCTGCAAACGCTTACCGCCAGGCTGGTAAAAAATCTGTCCATGTCGGTATTGACTGTTCTAACCTCAAAAAGGAGGGTAAGTAATTATGGCTGAGAAATATATCCCACGCCTCAAAAAGGCTTACAACGAAGAATATGTAAAAACTCTTGAACAAACACTTGGAATTGACAACGTCAACAAAGTGCCTAAACTCGAAAAGGTCGTCATCTCTTGTGGTGTCGGTAAAAAACGTGAAGATAAGCGTTTCATCGAAACTGTGAATCTCACTCTTTCTAAGATTACCGGTCAAGCTACGACTTCTAGAATGGCTAAAAAATCAATCGCTACCTTCAAGATTCGTAAAGGTATGGGTGATCCAGTCGGCTATCTCGTTACTCTTCGTAATGATAAGATGTATGAATTCGTTGATCGTCTTATCAACGTCGCTCTACCACACGTTCGCGACTTCCACGGTGTTTCACACCATTCTTTCGACAAGCAAGGTAACTACTCATTGGGTGTTAAAGAGCAGACTATCTTCCCAGAAATTACTTTCGAAGATTCGTCAATTTTACACGGCCTTGAAATCACCTTTATTATTAAAAATGGTTCAAAGGAAGGAAGCACTAAATTGTTAGAGCTCTTTGGTATGCCATTTGAGAAGGGAGGCAAATAATATGGCTAAAACATCTGCTGTCCTCCGTGATCAAAAGAGGCAAAAAATGTACGAAAAATACAAAGCTAAACGTGAAGCATTGAAAGCAGCTGGCGACCTCGAAGGTCTTCAGAAGCTTCCACGCAACTCTTCACCTACGCGCCTAAAAAACCGTGACCTCCTTGATGGTCGTCCACGTGGTTATATGCGCCGCTTTGGTATGAGTCGTATTACCTTCCGTGAAAAAGCAAGCAAGGGTGAAATCCCAGGCGTAACAAAGAGTAGCTGGTAAGGAGAAAGGAGAAAAGTTATGTCATTACAATCTACTGATCAAATCGCAGACCTTATCACCCGCATCCGCAACGCTATTCTTGTAGGTAAAACCGAAATTCGCGTTCCTACCTCAAAACTTAAGGTTGCAGTCGCTGAAGGTCTCAAAAAAGGTGGTTACATCGAAGCTGTTGAAGTTGAAGATGCAAAACCTCGCGGCATTCTCCACATTGTGATTAACAATGCTGGCGAAATCGCTAAAATTAACGAGATTTCGAAAGTTTCGAAACCAGGCCGCCGCGTCTATGCTGCAGCTGATGAAATCCCAAAAGTTAAGTCCGGCCGTGGCATTGTCCTCGTCTCGACCTCAAAGGGAATCATGACTGGCGAAGAAGCTCGTAAAAACCGCCTCGGCGGAGAAATCCTAGTCAAGGTCCACTAGACCTCTACTAGTCCGAGTTTAATAAAAAGGACTCCTCCGGGAGTCTTTTTTATGTTTTGCTGATATTCTTTATGCTATAATAAAAGGAGCATTCTGGGTGCCTGAGGAGATTTCTTGGAGGGGTTGTTTTTGACAAAGACACCTAAGTATGATATAATAGATATATTACTCTAAAGGAGAGCCTAATGTCAATCAGTGGCGATTTTAAAAAATCGATCGATATGTCTAAAATTGCATTTCCATCCAGTCAAAAACGCACACTTTGGCTTATTAATTTTTATGCTTATAGTCTAATTAAACGGCTACTGGATATATTTTTTGCTCTCGTTGGCCTCATTTTACTGTCACCACTATTTTTAATCGTAGCGATTTTAATTAAACGCGAAGACGGCGGCAGTGTATTCTTTAAACAAATTCGCACTGGCCGACTTGGCAATGAATTTAAAATCATTAAGTTTCGTACTATGTGTGAATCAAATAATGTTCATGATAAAACCACTAAGGATGAACATACTAAAATTGGTAAAATTTTACGCAATACTTCAATCGATGAATTACCACAGTTAATTAACGTATTGAAGGGTGATATGTCATTTATTGGCCCACGCCCCTGGATTACTGACTATTTTAATACCATGTTAAAAAGTCAAAAAATTCGGACTCTCGTAAAGCCAGGTATTACTGGACTTGCGCAAGCTAAAGGGCGTAACGGCATTTCCATTTTTGATAAAATTAATTATGACATTGAATATGTTCATCACTTCTCGTTTTTCGAAGATTTAAAAGTAGTTATTTTATCCTTCAAGGCAGTTTCATCGAAAGAAAATGCCGATGCAGGTAAATTTTTAATCCATGATGAATTGCGCGACCTGAAAGCTAAAAACGAAAGGTATCTTTAGTCCCCTATTTCTATAGGGCTTATGGTATAATGTATATAAATGTTGGCTGGTAAGACAAAAGTTTTATTCCTAATTCATACCCTCCAGGTGGGTGGCGCTGAGAGGGTGTTGATTGACACGGTTAATCGCTTAGACAAAACTAAATTTGATGTGACTGTAGTGACGGTAGTTAATGTTGGGGCATTGAGAAAAGAATTGGATGCTGCCGTGCATTATAAAACTATTTTTGATTTTCGGTTTTTAAAGAAATTGGGTGGCGGAGAGTCGAAATACGCAACTTCAGTGAATACCTCAAAGCGAAAAAATCCACTTAAATTAGCCTTTATTAAGTCCTATGTTAATTTTTGGCGCCATGCTAATCTTTTTAAGCTCCATCAGAAGTATATTGGCAACGACTATGACGTTGAAATCTCTTTTCTGGAAGGTATTCCGGCGAAAATTATTGCTCATTCGAAAAATCCCCATTCTCGTAAACTTTGCTGGATCCACGTTGATCTTAAAAATGAACCAAAATCTGACCGCTTTTTTAAAAACCTCGGTGAACAAAAAGCCACTTATGCAAAATTCGACGAAATCATCTGTGTCTCCGAAGTTGTGCGTGACCGCTTTCTTGAAAAGATCGATGTTGAGCCTGAGCACGTTAAGGTTATCTATAATCTAATTGATAAGACGGCAATTTTAGCTCAGGCAGAGCAAGTTGAGCATCCTAAGAATTCAATCTTTACTTTCTGTTCGGTCGGCCGACTTTCTCGACAAAAAGGCTATGATCGACTTATCAATGTAGTGAAAAGGTTAGAAGATTTAGGCTACCAGTTTAAAGTTAATATCATAGGCACAGGCATAGAAGAGGCTAGCTTGAAGAGGCAGATTGAAGTAATGAATGTTAAAAGTATCGCACTCTTAGGCTATCATAAGAACCCCCACTCATACGTTAAACAGGCAGATGTTTTTGTTTGCTCTTCTCGTGCCGAAGGTTTTAGCACAGCCGTTGCGGAAGCGATTATTTTAGGTAAAGCCATCATCTCCACTAACTGCTCTGGCGCCGAGGAGATGCTTGGTAAAAATTCAGAATACGGCATGATTTGTGATAATAGTGAAGATGGACTATTTAACGCTATGCGTCGTGTTCTAGACCAAAAGCAGCTAATATCCGATTATGAAGCTAAAGTGAAAGTCCGTGCCGATATGTTTGACGTATCAAGCACGTTATTAAAAATTGAGGCGGAGATTCAAAATGCAAACTAAAGTTCAGAAAAAACCTCGTTTTTGGCTATTTAATGTATTTGTAGCGCTTTTCATCTTCACCACAATTAACCGCGAATTCGTTTTATTTGGGCTTGATTTACGCTATCCAACCATCATCTTGGGCCTAGTTCTAGTGGTTCTAAGTATTTTTCGTAAACCAGCCGAGAATGAAGCCGAAACGGAACGTGTCAGAACTGTCTTTGTTCCACTTTACGCCTTCTTTACTTGGTGCTTTGTTTCGAATATCTCTTGGTTATGGAATGGCCTTACGCCAGAGCCAGTTCAGGCCGTAAACCAGAATATCCTGCTCTTTAGTAATTTCTTGGCTCTAACCGTATTCTACCTCTATCGCAACTTCATCAGTAAGCGCACAATCAATCAGATTATGGTCTTGTCTTGTTTGGTACTGGTCTTTAGTTTTGCTATGACTCTATTTGGCTTTGAAATGGCTGATATTTCTGGTTCGACTGGAGCTAGATCAATTAGCGTTACTACTAGCAGAGGTGAATTTAAGAATGTCTACGGGCAAAACTTTAGGCTAGCGGGCTATGCCGAGGACGCCAATTACGCCAGTGTCTTTCTGGTGTTAGGGGCAATCGCTGCCTTAAAGCTAGAAAAACGCAAATTTTTCAAGATAGCCCTAGTTATTATATTCTTAATAGCGCTAGGTTATGCTAGCTCAAGGACCGTTTTCTTCTCCTTGGCCTTTGGCCTAGTTTATCAAGTCATCTTTATGCTAATAAAAGATAATGCTAAATATCGTAAAATCCTAAACCTCGTCTTTATTTGCGTGATACCAGCCATGATGATTTTATTGCCGAGACTTGGGTTAATGAATAACCTTAATACTATGTCAACTCGATATATGCTTTGGGGCATTGCGGAGCAGACTTTTGTGCATAGCCCAGTAATTGGCAACGGCATTAGTTCGGCCCGAAGCGCAATCAACGCTGAGCATCCAGGTTGGTATGTCCAGCCGCACAGCAACTATTGGCAGCTTCTAGCAGAGACTGGTGTTATTGGCCTCATCATCTTTATGTTTGCCATGTATCGCTGCCTTGAATATGATAAGGATGACAAGTATTCTGCTTTGCCGATCATTATTATGATTGTCTTTGGCTTAACCTTTGAAATTATCCAATTGCAAATTTTTATCTTCGTAGCCTTTTTGAATCTAATGGGGAGCCCTGACGATGAAAAACGTCCTCTTTCTAGTTAACTCGTTGGGTGGCGGTGGCGCCGAGCGTGTCTGTGTTAATCTCGCTAACTGTATGGCTAAAAATGACTGTAGAGTAAAAATCATCACGGTCTTTGAGCAAACTAAAGTGACTGGCTATGCACTGCATTCCAATATCGAAGTTATCAATCTCGGCTATAATCTTGATTCTAAGATTGAAAAAATTAAATGCTTCCTTTTTGCACACCACAGAATAAACCGCTATCTGAAGCACACCGGTCTTACGTGGGATCTGATTACCAGCCATCTACCAATGTCAAACATTATCACTAGAAGGTCTAAACTTGGTAAAAAGGCTATCTATGTTTTTCATAGTACAGTGCGAACCTTTTCAAAAAATCAGTCAGCCATTTTTAAGTTAGGACTGAGAGCTTTTTTTAGAAAGCGTAAAGTTTGTTGTGTTTCTGAAGGTATTCGAAAAGAATGCTTAGAAGTGTATGGTTTTTCAAAAAAGTATACTTTTACAATCTATAATCCACTGGACCCTGAAGCTAATGATACTAATGTTGATAACAAAATGATCACGTCACTAAAACCTTATATTTTAGTGGTTGGTCGGCTTAATGTCTTGAAGCGTCAAGATCGAGCTATTCAGATATTTGAGCAGGGGCACTTTAGCGACTCCCTTAACTTAGTTTTTTGTGGAGACGGTGAGCTAAAGGATGCATTAGTCCAGCAGAGCCAAAAGACTAACTGTAGCGACCGTATTCATTTTGTTGGTTGGCAAGACGATGTTCGGTCCTGGATTAAACAAGCCGAGGTGTTGCTCTGTACTTCCGATACTGAAGGTTTCCCCATGAATCTAGTAGAAGGGGCCAGGGAAAGGGTTAAGATTGTTTCGGCTGATTGTCAGTTTGGACCAAACGAGATCTTGACTGGAGAATATGCGAAGTTTCTCGTCAAGGATAAAACCGATATTGCATCATATACCTCAGCCATCAAGCAGGCCTTAAATAAATATCCTACCGCCAAAAATCCCATCATCGAGCAATGCTCTCCCGAAATAATTGTTAATCAGTATTTTAAAATGTATCAAAAAGGAAAGAAATGAAAATCGGTTTAGTTAGCATTCATAGCGCACATAATTACGGCTCAGTCTTGCAAGCCTATGCCTTGCAAGAGGCACTTAAGCAGTACTCAAAAGACGTAGCAATCATTGATTATCGCCCAGCTTATTTTGAGAAAATGTACAAGATCTTTAGCCTCAGTATTTATAAAGATTACGGCGGTTTTTTGAGTAAGCTCATTCATCTAGCTTGGCGTACTATCTTTTTGCCGAGTCGGATTAAAAAATCGAATGCTTTCAATCGTTTTATTAAAGATAACTATTCACTTACAAAACGTTTTAATAGCTATGCTGAACTGAAAGCTATTAAAAATGAGTTTGATGTTGTATTCGTTGGTAGCGACCAGGTCTGGAATACTGATATCACTGAGGGTTTTGATAAAGCATACTATCTTGGCTTTGTCGGTGATCGCACCATTAAGGCCTCCTACGCCGCAAGTATCGCTCGCGCTACGATCGATCCTAAGTATCTTTCACAGTATAAAAAATATCTCGCTCGCTTCGATAGTATCTCGGTGCGAGAGCCGGCTGGAAAAGTTGAATTAGCAAAAAATCTTAGCCAAAAGATCACAGTCTCTATCGACCCAACGCTACTGCTTGAACGGACCGTTTGGGACCGGCTCGCTAGCCAAAGTAAACTCAATCTGTCAGGGAAAAAATATATCCTAACTTACATCCTAGAAAATAATGCTGAATTAACTAAGACTGTTAATTATCTTTCGGAAAAGCTTGATCTACCGGTCATTAGTATAGGTAAGGTAAAACGGTTTAAGCGTGAGACTGTGCTTAAGGATGCCGGACCGGCTGATTTCCTTGCCCTATTTAAGAACGCGGAAGTCGTAGTGACTAATTCCTTCCATGGTACCGTTTTTTCAATTATTTACCGAAAAATGAATTTTATTATTCCGCATCTTGCAACTGGTGGACGCATGACCGAATTACTTAAAATGTTGCATTTAGACGACCGCATCGTTTATAATTTTAACCAGAAGAAAATTGACGAGCTAACCAGTCTTCCAGATTTTGACAGTGCTAAGACCTATCTGGATGAAAAAATTAAATCTGCAAAAAACTATCTGCTAAATACTATTAAAAAAGGAGAAAAAAATGACTAAATATAGTGATCAAAAAAATCTTTTAATTTTATTATCACTTCTAAAGCAATATAATATCCGTCGCATCATTGTTAGTCCAGGTGCAACCGTCACTAACTTTGCCGGTAGTGTTCAGGAAGATGATTTCTTCGAACTTTATTCTAGTGTTGATGAGCGTTCAGCTTGCTACATGGCTTGTGGTATGGCTGCTGAAGCTAAGGAGCCAGTCGCCATTGTTTGTACTGGCGCAACTGCCTCAAGAAATTATTTACCAGGTCTAACCGAGGCCTATTATCGTAAATTACCAGTCTTAGCAATTACTTCTGCGATGTTTCATGGCAACATTGGGCATAATATCCCTCAAATGATTGACCGTACTAGGCAACTGAATGATATTGCCCGAAAAAGCGTTCAAATCCATGAAGTGCGAGATAAGAACGATGAGTGGCTCGTAACTGTTGATATCAATAAAGCCCTGCACGCCTTAACCGAAAATGGGGGCGGACCAGTCCATATTAACCTTGAAATTAGCAATGCTCCGCACTTCAGCATTTCTGAGCTTCCGGTTGCTCGCAAAATCAACAAATATCACTTAAATAGCACCAATCTACCAGAATTAAAAGGTAAAAAAGTTGCAGTTTTTGTGGGGGCGCACGATCGGTGGGATAATAACCTTACTACCGCCGTTGACCACTTTGTTGAAAAATATAATTCAGTAGTGCTCTGTGATGCAACCAGCAATTATTGTGGTAAATACAAGATTCAGGGCAATCTTATCTTAGATCAAGAGAATTATCATACTCCGCTTGATGATTTTGACGTCCTCATTCATCTTGGTAACGTGTCAGGCTCATACATGAAAATTACCGCTAAAGAAACCTGGCGAGTTAATCCGGATGGTGAACTGGTTGATACCTTCAAAAACCTCAAGCATGTCTTCGCAATGGAGGAGCTAGAATTCTTTAATCATTACAACTCGCTCGTCGAGGACGGCGACATCAATACTTCGGTCTATCAAGCATGGTCCTCGGAATATCAGAACATTCTTGGTAAAATAGACGACCTAAATCTGCCTCTGTCTAATATCTGGCTACAAGGCGCAATTGGCTCGACTTTACCAGAAAACTCAATCGTCCATTACGGCATTCTTAGCTCGCTTCGTTCAGCCAACTTCTTTGATAAAGGTCAGACAGTGCTAGGCTACAGTAATACCGGCGGCTTTGGTATTGATGGTAATCTATCATCTCTACTAGGTGCTGCACTAGTGTACCCTGAGAAGCTATATTACGGCATTGTTGGCGATTTATCATTCTTTTATGACATGAATACGCTCGGCAACCGCATGATGCCAAACAACATTCGACTTATTCTCATCAACAACGCTTGTGGTGCAGAATTTCACCTTCATATCAATCCAGCATATCAACGATTAGGACACGAAGGCGTAAGCCGCTATATTGCAGCGGATGCCCACTTTGGTAATAAGTCTAAGACTTTAGTGAAACATTATGCTGAAGACTTGGGATTTGAATATATTCCAGTTTATTCCAAGAAAGACTTTATTAAATGTCAAGCCGAGCTAATAGATCCAGCTCCTCGCAAAAAGCCATTGCTTATCGAGGTCTTCACTGATCAAGATGATGAAAATAAGGCACTGTTAGCCGTCCGTACGATTGAGAAAGATTTAAAAGGCAGTGTAAAAAATAATCTCAAGAAATTCGCAGCCAAGACTCTTAATGAAGACGCCAAAAAGAAAATCCGTAGATTTTTACCCTAGCGTTTCGTCTTCTCTTTAATTATCTTCAAGCTCATAATGGCTAAATCTTTGGCCATTATGCTTGATGCGATCAGAAAAATGATAGCCATTGCTACCTTAACCCAGATATTCTCGACGTAAAAGAATATACTGGCCGACAAAAAACTGGTCGCAAAATAGAGCACAGCTAGAGGGCTAACTGTAATTTTGATTAGTTTTATTATATCTAAATGACGCATCACTAGCATTATTGAAAAAGCTATGATCGTCGATATAATTGCCGCATAAACTCCAATGAAATGGACCAGAACTAAATCAATTAGCACATTGACTATACCTGCAATCAAGGTAGTTTTCATAATTTTTTGCGGGGCTAATAGCGCACTATAGATGCAGGAATAGTAATTTGCAATACCGCAAATTAGGGCCCCCAGCACTAAGAGCGGAATGTAGTTATAGGATTCACGGTAGTCTTGTTTGATGAGAAATCTGAAGGCAATCGGTAGTGCGAAAATTAGTGCGCTACAAATAAAAGTGAAAATTTTTACCATACTGTTAAAAACATCGCTAAAATAGCCTTCAGCATCTTTAGATTTTAGATGCATTGATGCTGACTCCGACCAAGACATGTTAAAAATGTAAAAAAGTCCGTTCACTACGGAAGCAAACGTATTCGCCGCCGCATAAACTCCAACTGCAGATAATGACACGAAATAAGCCATAATAGTTCGGTCTGAAGCATTTACAACCCACCAGGCAACCCCATTGAGCATTACAGGCAAAGAATATCGAATCAACATCTTTTTGATATCTTTTTCAACAAATGTTTTGGCAATCTTATCTGTTAATTTAAGTGAGCCAAGTAGATAACAAACTCCAGCGATACTACTAATCACGCTTGCGATTAGGATTGCTTCTCCTCCCATGTTAAGGCTAAAGATAAAAAACAAGTTTAATCCAACGTTAATCATGCCAGTTAAAATTGACGTAACTGAATACTTTAGGCTCTCCCCGACCCCTCGCGAGACCTGCAAGAAGAAGCTTAGTGTTGCAGTAGCTAAGATATTTAAGATGATCCATTCAGCAAATTTAATCTTCAAAAGAAATAGAATTGGCGTAGCTATGATGGAAAAAGGCAGTAATAGCTTGAGCATATTAAATACGCCAGTAGAGATAATTCCGGCGACTTTTCTGTCATCACCCCTAGCGTCAATTAAAAATCTAAAAGCTGCAAATTCTTGCTGAATTGTAATAATTGGAATTAAAAACGTGGAATAAGAAATAATTAGATCGATATTGCCGTATTCGGCGGAAGATATCTTTGAGGTATAAACTGGCAATAACAGGAAAGTTAAAAACTGCGTCGACATCTTTCCTAATGCAATAATTAAGGTATTTTTAATGAGTTCCGTTTTCTTGTTTTTCATCAATACTATATATTATAGCATATAAATAGATACAAAATGGTCAGGGTAATCGGACTTGAACCGACGGCCTCAGCTTCCCGAAAGCTGCGCGCTACCAACTGCGCCATACCCTGACTTAGCTCTATTTTAGTCTGATTTTGCACTTTTTTCAAGTAATGTAGGATTAACATACATATGAGAATTTTTATTAGCTCTTATTTTGATCATTAGATTTCCTCGGACAGAAATAACTCTTCCTCATCTGGCATTTTATGTTTTTTCATATATTTTTTCTCCTAAAATTCCGTCTACCAACAGAATTTCTCGCTTATTAAAGTTAATCTTGATTGGTTTTCCATATGGTAGAACTATGCGCGGGGAAGTGTGGCCAAAATTCAAATTGAAAACCGTTGGCAAATTGTGTTTTTTGGCTAGATCTTTATAGATTTCTTTGTATTCGTCATAATAAAACTCGTCTTGTGGCTTTCCGATTATTAAGCCACGCGCGACACTAAAAACTCCTTTGTCTTCCAATACTTTCAACATTTCTTTCAGCTTTTTAGGGTTCGGCTTTTCTTCGCTAGTCTCGACAAAAACTATCTTATCCCTCCATTGTTCTCTCGTTGGAAAAATTTGATATTTTTTATATATTTCTTTTTGGTCGGCGTAGCGTTCACCAGTAATAATTTCAGATAAGCTCTCTAAACATCCGCCCAGCAATTCGCCTTGAATTGTATCTTTGCCATACAGAAATTCATGGCCGTGCTCTTCTTTTCTTTCTCTGCGCATAACGCCCAATTGGTCTTCATCAAAACTAGTTCTTGCCTCGTACCAAATTGGGCTAGACTCAATTACTATGTTTTTCTCTGACGTGAAAAGATGTTTTATCCAGTTTTTAGTGAACTCAAAAATCTCTGGTCCGAGTTCGGCTATATCCGACAAAAGTGCTGGTGCATAAAGAGTAGCTAAGCCTAATTGATAAAACATCAGATGATTGTTAGTTGTGTCCGAAAAGCCTAAAAATGGTTTTGGATGTTTTTTTATTATTCTAGCGAAGTCTTCGTTCATTAAATACGGCAACGTCCTAAAAGTATCATCACCCCCAAGCGCAGACCAAATCAAATCGACTTCTTTGTCTAAAAAAGCAGCCCTTAAATCTTCTGCTTTTTTCTCCGGATGTTTCGTTAAGAATTCTTCGCCCTTTAATGCGTTTGGCATGTATTTGAATTTCAATCCAAAATCTTTTGGTAGGCGTTCCTCGATCAATTTAAGTTCATGTTTTACGAACGGCTCGCCAAGCACTCCGCTAGACAAACAAACAATTCCGACTGTAGCGCCTTTTTTGATTTTTTTAGGATAAATCATACAATATCTCCACCATCATTAAATCTGCGAAAAACTTGAATGTCTCTAACATAGTCTGTTTTTCACATCTTTATTATATTATATACTAAAAATACCTCGGAAGGAATCCGAGGTGTAGTAATTTTACACTTTTTTTAAGTAAAGCCTTGAAAAAATTAAAAACTTAAGTTATAATAAAACAAGGTTGGATTCGTAGCTCAGTTGGTTAGAGCGCTGCCCTGTCACGGCAGAGGTCGCGAGTTCGAGTCTCGTCGGATCCGCCATATTTTAGCCCTACGATATGGGCGGTTAGCTCAGTTGGCTAGAGCGCGTCTTTGACGTAGACGAGGTCAGAGGTTCGACTCCTCTATCGCCCACCACTAAATGACATCTCTACTCCATCAAACATTCGGTTGATGGAGTCTTTTTTATCTCTTGAAAACTTAGTGAAAATATGCTAGAATAACCTGAATACTAACTAAAAGGAAGTTTTTATGAGTCGTATCGGAAAACTACCTGTTGAAGTTCCAGCAGGCGTGACAATTACGGTCGGCGACAAAGAAATCATTGTCGCTGGTCCTAAAGGCACGCTCACTGTTCCAGTTCAACAGAACACTACCACTAAGGTAGAAGAAAACAAACTCGTAGTAACTCGCAAAGATGATGAGCCAAACTCAAGGGCTTGGCATGGTCTTCAACGCGCTTTGCTCCAAAACGCTGTCGACGGCGTCACTAAAGGTTTTGAGAAAAAACTTGAAATCAATGGTGTCGGTTTCCGTCTTTCAGGCGGACCAAAAGATATTGAGATGGCACTAGGCTTCTCTCATCCGGTCAAATACTCTGCCCCAGAGGGAATCACCCTCACCACTAACAAGATGGAAATCGTTGTTTCTGGTATTGATAAGCAGAAAGTTGGCCAAGTTGCAGCTGAAATTCGTGCCCTCAAGAAACCTGAACCATACAAGGGTAAAGGTATTAAATACGCTGACGAAGTAATCGTCCGCAAGGCAGGAAAGGCAGGTAAGAAATAATGAAAGCTGAATATCGTGCAAAGCGCACCCGCGCTAAGATTCATGGTACTGCAGAGCGCCCACGCCTAACCGTGAAAATCAGTAATTTACACATTACTGCTCAAATCATCAACGATGATACTAGAGAAACTTTAGCTTATGCTACTACGATCGGCACCAAGGCTAAAGGTACAAAGACTGAAAAATGTGAACTTATTGGCAAGGAAATTGCTGATAAGGCTAAAAAAGCTAAGATTACCAAGGTAGTTTTCGACCGTGGTGCAAAAGCTTATGCAGGTCGCCTCTCTGCTCTCGCAGATGCTGCCCGCAAGGAAGGATTGGAGTTCTAATATGGCAGATGAACCACGTGTAATCAATAAGTCCGGAACCCTTAAAATGACCGACAAGGTCGCAGCTACTAAAGAAACTCGCGATATGTCTGGCCGCCCAATGCGCCGCAATAATCGCCGTGATCGCGTGAAAGCTGACGTTGCTCCAAAGGAATTTGAAGAAGTCACGATTAACATCGACCGCGTTTCTCGTACAGTTGCTGGTGGTCGCCGCATGCGTTTTAAAGCGCTAGTTGCAGTTGGCAACAAGAAAAATAAAGTTGGCGTTGGTGTCGCAAAAGGTAACGATGTTACTACTGCCGTCGCTAAGGCTACTGCTAAAGCTAAGAAAAATCTAGTTGTCTTCAATATGGATGGCGAAACTATCTGTCACGAAGTTGAAACTAAAGTTACTGGTGCTGATGTCTTAATGAAGCCAGCTGCTCCAGGTACCGGTATTATCGCCGGTGGCGTCGTTCGCTCAGTGATTGGTTTGACTGGTATCAAGAACCTCATTTCAAAATCTCTTGGTTCGACCAATAAAGTCAACATCGCTTATGCTGTCGTTGAAGGCTTGAAGCAGCAAGTTCCTCGCGAAAAGTGGAACACTACAATCGCGAAGAAGTCTGCAAAGAAGGAGACTAAGTAATGAAATACAATGATCTCGTAGTTAATAAAAATACTCGTCCAACTCGTGCTGGTCGTGGTATCTCGGCTGGGCTAGGTAAAACCGCTGGTCGTGGTACCAAAGGTCAGAAGGCTCGTACTGGTCATCGCAAGATGCCAGCAGGCTTCATGGGTGGTCAGCGTGCAATCATGCAGGCAATCCCAAAGCTCAAAGGCTTCAAATCACTTCACGCTAAGGCAACAGTAGTCTACACTGAAAACCTTAACTCACTTAGTGGTGACGTTGATAACTTTGTGTTGGCCGAGAACGCTTTAATTGAGAACCCTTATGCTAAGGTTAAAATCATCTCTCGTGGTGAGTTAACCGCAAAACTTAACCTAAGCACTCAGTTTGCTTCAAAAACTGCTATTTCAGCTATCGAAAAAGCAGGCGGTAAGTTTACTCGCGTCAGCGTCCCTCAAAGAGCTAAAAAAGTCGCTGAGTAAGCAATATTAGGGGGTTAGGCAGTATAAAGTCTATTTAAAAGGAGCGGACAACCTGCTTCAGAAAAGATGTAACCTTGGGCTAGCGCCCTCGAGCGCATCTTAGATGGAGTAGGTTGTCCGTTTTTGTGTATTTAAATCTTTATAAACCTTGGGCTAGTGCCCTCGAGCGCAAAATGCACCGTCTGGTTTTTAGATATTTTATTTCTAATCTTTATGTGCTAAAATTAGTGAAGAATATATTACAGAGAGGCTATTTTAATGCATTTTAAGACGATTTTTAAATCATTTAAAAACAAAGACATGCTAAAACGCATCGGTATTGTGTTGGGTATCTTGGTCGTTTACCGATTCTTAGCTCATATTCCAGTCCCAATGGGCGACGCAACTACTTTTAAAGATGCTATTTCGAACCTAATTTCTAAATCCGACTTCGGTAGCTTCATCAATCTTATTTCTGGTGGTGGCCTCACTAACTTCTCAATCATTTTAGTCGGTATGTCACCATATATTACCGCTTCTATCGTCTCACAGCTACTAACAAAGGCGATTCCGCGCCTTGAAGAGCTCTCTGAAGATGGCGAATCTGGTCGTCGCAAGATTAACCAGTGGACCAGGGTGCTATCCGTTCCGCTAGCTATCGTTCAATCAATTGCTTACTGTTACATTCTATTCCAATCCGTAGGCTCTTATTCAACAACTGCCTTCACTCCAACCTCGCATGACTGGTTCCTCGCTGTTACCGCGATGAGCGCCGGCTCAATCATCCTTATGTGGCTTGGCGAATTGATCACCGAGCAGGGAATCGGTAATGGTATCTCCATGGTCATCTTCCTCTCTATCGTTTCTCAATTCCAAACTACTGCTGCTCAAATTGGCTCCGCTCTCTTCGATACCTCGAATGGCGCGCTTTCACTCTTTGGCTGGCTTAATCTTCCAGTCAACCCGACTGTCTTTTGGATTCTAACCGGTTTTGGTTTCGCTCTAATTATCGCCTTTTACTTCTTAGTTAAGGTCAATGAGGCTCAACGTGTTATTGAAATCAACTATGCTAAGCGCGTCCATGGTAACCAAGCCTATGGTGACGTCACCTCTAAGTTACCGATTAAACTGATTGCTGCCGGCGTGATTCCAGTAATCTTTGCTACCGCTTTTCTCTCTCTCCCAGCTCTAATCGGTCAATTCCTGACCGCCGCACATACCGGCAATGAACTAGGTAAAACTCTCACAACGATTTTTACCGCCCCAAGTGCTCAAAACTTTAAGACTATGTATCCCGACGGCATTACGGCTCAATGGTTTATCTATCCAACACTTTATTTCATTTTTGTCGTGATGTTTACCTACTTCTATACTTCAATTATCTTTAATACTAAAGAGATTGCTGATAATCTCCAGAAGCAGGGTGGTTTTATTGAAGGAGTGCGCCCAGGTCTCTCAACCGCAAAATACCTCGAGAAAACCGTAGTCCGTCTTAACTTCTTCGGCTCTCTTACACTTGGTTTTATTGCGATGATTCCATTCGTTACGGATTATGTCTTCATTGTGTTGACCGGCCAGCCACTTGGTCTCTCAATTTCTGGTACTGGTCTTTTAATCGTGGTGACTGTTGCACTTGAGAATTTGCGCTCAATTGATTCACGTGCTCTCATGGTGACCTACGACGATTATAAATAACAATAAAAGGGTGGAAAATGAGTCTAACTGTTAAAAAAACCATCACGAGATACATTCCTCGTATTATCTTGACACTAATTCTGATCGCAGCTAGTGCTTTTATTGTCCACGTTGCCATCTTTGAATCAAAGTATTATCGAGAAAAGGAAGGGTCAACTCGTGCTACTGCTGCAATCGTTGGTGATATCGCTAGCTCCGAAGCTGAGCCATCGTCTGAACCAATCAGTCCAGTGCAGATAAAAGAATATCTTGTCCCAGCTGACCAACCACGTTACCTAACGATCGACAAACTAGGTATCGTCAATGCTCGCATCATTTCGGTTGGTGTCGATAAAAAAGGCCAGATGCAAACGCCAAACTCAATTTATGATGCAGCATGGTATAATCGATCGGCTAAGCCAGGTAAAGGCTATACCGGTATTTATAATGGCCACAGTGGTGTCGGTGGTAGTAGTGGTATTTTTAGAAATCTATCTGCGCTTACTGCTGGTGACTTAATTAAGATTGAACTCGGTAACGGTACTATTCACACTTATCGTGTCTATGACAACTTTGAAGTGAAACTCGAGGACGCTAATAAAAAAATGAAACTGTTAACCACTAGTCCAGTTGAAGGCGAGGAGTCAATTTCAATCATTACTTGTACTGGCGAATATAGTCTAAAGCAAAAAACTTATCTGTCTCGTCAGTTCCTGCGTGCGACTAAAATCAACTAAAAAACCTCTTGAAAATTATGGTTTTTTCTGATACAATAAAGGAGTAATTTATGGCTAGTCAAAAGGAAGTGATTAAACTTGCTGGTAAGGTCGTTGAGGCTTTGCCAAACACGCAATTTCGCGTGGAACTTGAGAATGGTCATATTATTATTGCGCACATGAGCGGAAAAATGCGCAAAA